>JGI24022J15233_10000641_pt1 | contig 23993 bp, 13 predicted proteins | sample Ectturendosymbi2_FD_15233 | JGI IMG/M metagenome (IMG submission 15233)
TCCGCGGGCCGAATGAGGACTTGCAAAGTGACCTGATGGCCGCATTTTGACGGTGACGCAAAAACAGCGGTACCTGAATCTTACTGGAAATAACTTTTACATATTGTTTCTTGCGAGAAGTATCATGAGTTATGGGTAATTTATTTTTTACCGTCTCTGTACTTGTTTACTCGCTGGCCGAGCACTTTTAAACACCGGTGAATGAGCTAAACCTAATTTTAATTAGTTGAAAATTCCCAGAAAGCATCGCGGGCCGCACAAAATGCCCTCGCGAGCCACTTGTTTGAGGCGCCTGTTTTAGACCCATTTAATGCGCAAAATTTCGAAAGATAGTAGTCAGCGTGAACCTTTGCAATTAGAGTCGATCTATAGAAGCTGTAAAAAACGTACGATTGGAATCCCCGTACCGGCTAACCAGTGGCGGTTCTAAGGGGGGGCCGGGTGGTCCATGACCCCCACAAATTTTTGGCTTACCCCCTGTTTGGCCTCCCCATTTTTGTGCTTAATTTCACGTTCAAGTTCGTTTTATTGGTATATACAGCAGATAACTTCCAGCCAGCAAAATTTTAAACGATTTGAAGACTTTCTGTCGACAGTTCTGACGATATTCACAAGCCTATGTTGGGTTTGATAGGGTTAATCATAGCAAATCAATCTACGTTTCAACGGAAAATCACCATTCAAGACAGACATTTATGTTGCCCCCCCTACTTTTTTCAATGGCCCGGCAGTGGTCTCCCCAGTTTTTCATTCTAGAATCGCCACTGCGGCTAACGTTGAAAAAAAAACATTACGCCTATCCTATGTTTTATGCAAGAGGGCACTGAAGTGGTCGACCATGACAAACCTACGGTAAATCGTTGCTCAAATATGTTTGTTACGTAAGATTTTGATCAGCGTCATCAAGTCTCCTTGTCTGGATTGATGTTTTCATTCGAACTGGGACTTTCTTTGCATACCTACGACTATGAACAGCTGTGCTCGAGCACAGTTTGCTGATAAAATCTCTAGTACATCATGCAGTGTTCATGTATGTGAAAGGTTATGTTTCAATTGTTTCATCAACGCCGCCTTAAAGTTTTCGAAAGATTTAAAAAATAAAATGAAAAAATAAACAAAGATTCTTCGACTGACCTTCGAAGAGGAAAATAACTCCACATATTAAATATAAAATCGGCGAAAAAAGTTGACTGAATGATTTTAGTAATATTTCATGCGAGGTTTAGGAAAGCACAGCAAAATAACATCGAGAGAAGTGACGCACAATTAATGTAAGCTCCACACGTGTTTCTTCTATTTGTTGCTGATGATAAAGCTTCAACGCCTGGTTATGCGGAATTTGTCATTTTCTGCAGCAATGACCTTTGAAACAAAATCAACACACTTCTTCTGTGAGTTCTTGCAAGGAAAATAGTATATTTTGCAGCTTGGCCTAATGATACAAGGTTACTGTAGCCGCTGATGCAAACTTTTGCGTGCACATTCACGCTCAGTGCTATTGTGTTGCTAGCGGCGGTAAATCATCCAGGTGCAAACCAACTCCGCATTGCCAAAGTGCTTAAAATATTTGCGTATGACAACTTGTTTCCTACATTTTGTGCGAAACTCCTTCGGTTCATACCTTGATTCTAAGACAAGCAATCGAGATTAGAGAAAAAAATTATGAAGTATGAAATCAGAAGAATTTATTTGTGAGCTGCGCATGCCAACAGTAAAATTTCGAAGGAAGAGTAGAGCATATTGAAAGTTGTCAGCAAAATGACGTCCAATAATTACCTTTTGCTTCGTTCCACAAGAGCAATTGGATTACGCCGCAGGCATTCTTAATTTTTTTTTCTTTAACCAAAATAGATAATAGGAAAACGTTCGTGGCTTATCAAGTTCAAGTTATGTGCGATGCAAATCTTTTGGACTGAATTCTACAACCAGGAAGATCATGGTAGCTCTATCAGGTGATCAGCGTTCCGGAGCAGTAACATCTCAAGTTATTATGTGGTCATAATGCAGCGTCTATACGTGTAGGTCTACACATGCGATTTTTATCCTCGTCCACGCAGAAAAACAAATGAAATCGAAGGTTGCTTTTTAATTGGGAAATTTATTTTGTGTTTCATGGGAAGACTTGCAATTTCGAACCGAAGGTCTTTTTACCTGGTTTACAACTTCACAAGCATTAAAGTGGCATCAGTGCATTTGGTAGAGTCATGACAAAGCCCGATATCACCCACAGACGAAAGAGTTTTTGTAACCTAACCGTTGCTTGCTGCTAGAGAGAAGGGGCACAGAGTCAACTCAATCACTGCTGCTACCTGCATAATGGCAGCTAGCCCGTTGCAACGTCGCTGTCCGAGGTTAAGGCGTTCTACTGGAGTTGGACAGACAAAGCGCTGAGGCGCAGCAGCGTTCAGTGTGCGTCATGGAGGAGAAATGCTGGTTGTGTTAAGTTTTTCGAGATTCCGCTCGCGGGCAGGGTTATCGATTTCGACCGTTGTAACAACGTCCTCGTGTGCTACAGTCGGCGTTTTCGTTGGACTGCAAAGCATCTTGCACCTAACTGCCGCATGTTTTGAAGTTTGCTTGAATGGGAAATGCTTGAAGTCATGCAAGCAGTTTATGCCCAGTCAGACTGGTGCTTATTTTTTCCAAGTGGCTGTCGATCAACATAAATGTGGGAAATCGCTGTTGTCAATCCCGTTTATCCGTTTGCGGGCTCATGTAGCCTGCTTTGCTGTTGAAACATGCAGAGTTGACAAAGCTGGCTGAACTCGAGTATGCTAAAGTACTTGTCATCATTTCAAAGCAGTGCATAGATGAAATTCCCTTCTTGTGACAAAAAATTAGCATTACGACCGTCAGCAAAATGCTAACTGTTGGCTAGGCTTTCAGACGCACTATGCGTGTGCAACAGTTGCAGTGGTTATTATTTGTTGAGGATCGTAAATCGACACACTGCTTATTCTGGGCAGAATACTGAAGTCATAATCTATAGAGACAACATACAGCAAACCTCAAGATCATTTAAACTTAGAATTAACTAATACAAGTCCAATTACTAACGATCGCTTCTTGCTGGCTTGTTAAACCGTTTGGAGAACAATTTTTTTTCAAGAAATCATTTTTTTGCAATTCACAACAATTTAGAGGTGAAGAATCGTGCACTGCGCATAAAACCTCCTTGCATCAAACAACCCAAATTTAACAATAATTCATCTAGCTGCCTAGAAAAATTGAAGAAAAAAGTGTCATATCCGTTTTGTGTTTTTCAAACAGCCTCATTACAACCAGTGCAGTTGTCCAGAATCAAAAATAACCTTGAATTTGGTGGCAGGAAAGTTATGAGAATCATATGTACAGGCAGTTTACTGCCAGTTGCCTCCATCACGTGTTGATGACCTGTGACTTGAATGTGATTTTCAGACGTATGTTTTGGCGAAACAGCGCACATGGCAACAGTGGCAAAACAGAACAGCAAGACGGAAAACTGCTCATCGCGGTTACTTTCTCATTCGTTCCAAACAAACCCCACCACTTCGCAAGTTTCATGGGTCGGACAACTGTTCAATTAGGAAGCACTGCGAACCCTGCATACGTATCATCACCTAGCAGAAAAGTTTGCGCAAGTGAATTTTTAAAAAGACGTCAGTTGCTCATCAACTCCTAGTTATTCCACAATTTATTCGTCAATCTTTAACAAGATCTCAGGATCTTTATTTAAAACCCGATGAGGAAATCACGTTTTCACTTGCAACTCTCGCGTTTAGATGAATCAGTAAAATGTCGTGTTAAAATTGCCTTCTCAACAAAAGATTTCGCTTGTAAGTTCAGATTATTGCAAAACATAGTGCCTAGAAACAATTCGCGTGGTACACCTAACTTTCGTACGCTTATTGTCTTTAAACTCATCAATTCATTTTTTTGTAACAATTTTAAACATCAATACAATTTTTTTAAATTCAACTGCTGACAAGCTGTTTTTCGACCAGAGTAAGGCAGGAAGATGTAAAGTCCAGGAGAGGAAGTAGATTGCTTTTCTTTTACTGCTTTATGTGTAAAAACAGTAGCTGCGTTTTTTTGCCGAAGAAGATCAAGGCATGTGTTCTGGTCTTGATTTGTCAAGGTCTGTTTTTAGCGACAGTCTTAAGCGAAGATTGCTTTGCGTGATAGGTCGGTTAAAATGTTCTCGTATAGACAACAAAGCTGAAACAGCTGAACATTCTCATTTACAAATGCACGGCAATATTGGGGAAGGAAACACGAACAAGACGAGGTTCATAATTGTTGGTTAAAATAGTTGCGAATTGATCGGACGTGAAACTGACAGCTTAACAACTACTTCATAACAATAGTGCAAGCAATGCAAAATGAAAGCTGATAGCTTAACATTATGCTATAAGAACTGATAGCTTAACAATTATTTCGTAAGAATACAGTAGTGCAAGCAGTGCAAAATCAAAGTTGATGGCTTAGCATTGTTTCATAAGAATTTATAGCTTTACACTTATTTCATAAGAATACTGCAAGCAATACAAAAATCAAAGCAACCACTTTTTTTAAATATTAAGCAACTGAATGAAAAAGACTGTTTATCGCAAAGGATATTAGAAAATGTGAACTTAAATAGATGTCATTTTTCTCTCTGGGTCCAACGTAAAACAACGGTATGAAGGATGAGAAGCCTGGATTTCAAGGAGAGTAATCGCAATGTCATCTTAAGGAAAGTAAGAAATCATAGGGGTTATTTTCTGCAGATGACAAACGTCATTATAGGAAATGATGAATTGTTAAACTTTAGCATGGTTTTTGGTTTTTACTTGCATATTGCGGTAATTTATAAATTTATATATTATATTATGATGCATATAAAACCTAAAATCTAATTTGTTTGGTTCATTTGCTTTTGATTAAGAGAATTTAAAATGCTTTCGCGAATGTTGTTACCGCAGCCTCTCCAGCCCCGTTGTTTAATCCCGTTACTTCAGGTTTATCTCTCATTCTTCCAACAGACTCATGCAGGAATGTTGCTAACCGCTGTATATGCTGTTAAAAATTTTAGAAAATGATCTCATCTCTGTAGTGCACGTGATTTAACAAGTCTTTTTCGCTGTTCTTCGTTTCTTGCAACGAGAAACGAATAGCCGCATTGTATGTAGCCCGCAGGAAATACGTAATACTTTAAAACAAAGGCTAGAAAATTGTTTGCTGAATGTGGGTCTTCAAACTCAAGCTCTCCCTGCAGATTGCAAGCCTGGTTGAAATCAAAGAAAGTGTAAGCTGACTATATTCCACGTTTTGATGCCACCAAAGATTTATTGAGCATTCTCTAGAGTAGGGCTCAAGTAGAAGGTTATAAATATTATAAAACGGACGTTTTTAGCTCAATCTACGACAACCTCATTTAGTAAGTTTTTTACCTACTAAGCAGAACTAGATCTTCCATATTTAACAATAATTTTTTTCTGAACAACACTGCATTGAAGACTAGTCAACCAATGTACTATTTAGACCCCGAAGTGAAAGAAATTATGCTGTTTTTGATCAAAGTATTCGTTTGTGGAAAATCGTGAATATGTTGAAGGTCAGCTGACTACCATCACTAGCGAAACAAAATTTTCCATTATCTTAGCCAAGCAACCTACAGTACATCCGAACATTTTTGAGCTGAGTAATTGAAGCAGTAACGTAACCATGAAGGCGAAGATATCTGCTCAAATTGATTTCTTATTGCAAAATATTGACAGGCCCTCAGGCACTGGAATCATACCAAGTGGTTTGTTTTCAGTTTTGATAACCTTAAGAACCTTTCCGTATTGCAAAGGTTGTTATGAAGTGGATGTACGCTGCCTACTTCGTAGGCCAGACTTTTCAGTGCCCATCTAAGCAATATTTTACCCTATCTTGAGTGGCCCATATGTGTAATGAGGAATGAGTGATCGGCGCTCCAGCTTTCGGGTTCCCAGCTGGTTTTCCTCTCATCCGACGCTGATTTCGCGGGTGAAATCTTTTGTGTCTGCGTTTGTTTCATCGCACGATTTCGGCGACGCCGAGTGGTTCGCGACGATCATATCGTCGCAAGCGTATCTTGGCTGCATGTTTATTTAGTTGCACCATCTCGCGAGCGCTCGTTAAGGCTGCGTCGCAGTTGCTTTTCTTCCTAAGAAAGGAGGTTCGACGATCTCACCGCTGCTTCTTTAGTGCTTCACTCAGGTTATTCATTTCTGCTCGAATGGTTCATAGCAGGTAAAACTCGCGTCAAGGAGGCAAATGTGAGTGTTGTCCATTGCAGAACTGCTGCTTTTCCACTATTTTTTGTTAAAATACATCAGCAAGTTTAGCGAAACACAGATACTGAATACAAAATAAGAATCTGCTGCCTGTATCTTATAAGTAGCGACGTTTACGTATGGACCTTTTTGGAGAATTACAGATGCAGAATCTACTAATTATAGGTTTGAATAGCTGAAGTTCTGGTATTTTTGTGTGAAAATTGCCGATAGCCTGTGCCTAACTTTTGTACTGTATCGATTTTTTAAAGATTTTAAAGATGTTTGTGCACAGCAGCTATGTTCGCAGTCACAAAATGTGTATTGGATGAGTTTTTCACTCCGAAAAGGATCTTGTGTGTTGCAAATTTCAAAAAGAAAAGCAAGTCTGTGTTTATTTTTTTTTTATTTGTATGGAACACTTATTCACGTATCTATTTGCAAACTAGTACAGATATCTGCCTCCTTGCTAAACTATGTTGTTTAAACCCTTGCAACCTATACTTACTGTCAAAACTACTAAAAGATTTGGTTTTGAAGAGAAACCTGCTTTATCATCCAAAATAATGTTTATGATTAAGCAGCTTTAACGTTTTCCAAAAATCTATTGCGGGAAGTCGCAAAACAAAGAAATTTTTTTTAGAAACGGGGAAAATCAAGCTTTTGCGAACAAGACACAAATGAATTTTAAGTATCATGTAAAAATATTGAGGGCAGTTTTAAAGGCAGAAAACTGGAAAATCCTCATCCTAAGTTTTGTTTTGAAGTCCTCTTTATTCTAATGTCACAGTTTGTTGTTTTACTTAGGTCAAAGTGGGCGTGAAAATACACGATTCAGAGTTTGTCTGCTGTCTTATTAGTTAAGCAGTTTGTAGATTAACAAACGTTCGCAAGTGATCGTATTTGTTTTCTGAAGAGCAGTGCAGTATTTTGAAGCTCACGAATCTTGCTTGTTTCGCTTTTAGTCAATCAAACAGTTGAGATAAGGAGTGAACGATGATACTTTTTTAGGGTTACCAATTTAAGACACGATCATGGTTTCAGGTTTGTTTCAAACCGCTTTGGAAATGATCAAAAGCATTGATTAGGGCAGAAAGAGATCTTGCCGTAATACGTTTACCTCTTTGCTGACAGAACAATATAAACTTTAATATTTCCCTGAAAACATGGTCACGAGGCTTTGCAGACTGGTCAGGTTTGATCACTGCTGCACAAGCACAGTCTGCCTCATTACCGTATCGTAAAACAGCCCCTTTTATCTTGCATCAGTGCATGACCTTCGTTTATTAATGTTTCAGCAATGCCTTTAACGCTAAAATTTACAGCCTCTATTAGTAATTCATTTAGTACAAGCACTCTCGCAACTCTGAAGAATGAAACTTATGCATGGTTTGCAATGTGGAGCCAGAAATCACAAAATGTAATTGAAAAAAGTTTAGAACGTTTGAAATGTCATGGGTGAGCAGTACTCTCGTATATACGAGTTTAACCATAGTCTGTACATCAACATACAGATGTGCATTCTTACTGTATATGCCAAAAGACTTTTTCTGCGGTCTTATTGCTTCTAATGGTTTCTCGAACGAAGTCATGAAACTCGTAAGTATCGCAATGCACGTTCATCGTCGTAATCCTTCAGCTGGGTAACATTTAAAGCACACTTCGCAACTCCATCCATATTGCATAAACCTAGAGAATAATTTAGGCAAATACGAAAGTATGACATTTAAACTAATCTAATCACATCATGGACCTTTAAAGTTAAATTTTCTGAACGTTTACACTTGTTATAGAAAAACTGCAACGTTTTCCTTGCAGCGTCGAGGTTTTGATGTTTGCTCATTGTAGCTTATTAGCGGAAATTTAAAGACATTAAAGGTCAAATTTCATAAGATAAACAGACATTTTCATAATTGTTCTATTTCAGTACATCCGACTTTTTATGATTCATGTTTTATTCATTTTTCAGATCTGCGATAGACAACATGCATTTTCAGACCTCAGTTGCTTCACAAACGTCATGAAATTAGCAAATCGACAATTTTCAAATATCTCAACAGTCATATTTGACAAAAAGAGATAGCGTCGTAGAAACGTTTTGACTTTATTTCTTCTCACCGCATTCTTTTGCACTGAGTAAAGCCCGGATCCGTTCCTTCTGTTTGTGATCAGGGTCTAAGAACCAACTTGCTATACGATTTGGTTTCATCGATTAACGTTGTGCCCACTTTGTGCATATACATTACAGTAGAAGCCAAAAATTAAAATCTGCGAATCTGTAAACACAAAAAAGTGAGCTAAGAAAATTATGTCTATCTACCAAGAAGCATAGCGCATTGGTGATTGCATAAAACAAAGGCGAATCCTAAGTGCCAATTTTTCCTTTGATTTGTTCTTTGTTTTTATGTCTCAATGCAAACAAAATAGCCACTCTCTCTAATTGTTAACATTCTAGCACACACCAACATCGAAACGTTCATGTAATGATTTTGAATGTAAAAGGCACAAGTTCTGTCACGGAGCCCAAAAAGTTCATATTGATTTAGCCGAGAGTTTTTCAGCGTGGCCCTTGAAATGGTTGCACAAACAAACCTGTAGAAATCCTGCATTTGTCAAGAGTGACATTTTTAAAATCGCTAAGTAATGAATTCGGCCGTGCTTGTGTTAGGTCTTTGCAAATGGTCTTCTACACTCCACAAGTACAGTGTATGTCTAGTAGGCAGTGTAAAGATAGATTTGTAAAGATGAAAAATATATATAAAGTTTCAAATAGGTTCGGCGCGTTTTTCAAGTTTATTCAGCGCTTTTCAAAGTTTTATAAGATCCAGTACTAAAAAAAGCAGAAAGAAATTGGGTGGCAGTTCATACGAAAGCCTTAGCACATCAATTACGTTAATGTGAAATATATCTACGTGACGTGTTTGCGGTGAAGTGTGCTTAATCACACGTAAATTATTAAGGTGCGTCCAGACGATTCCGCCTAAGCTAACAATAAGAAGATGGTCGTCCACATGATGTTTATGTTGCATATTGTAATAAAATTTTGAAGCAGCCCGGCGTGTCTTCAGCATTTCATTCACTGTGCCACTGTAATTAAACCAGGTTTGGCCTGTTTTATTTTTAATTTACCTTTTTATTCTTTTCCTGTGGTTTTGTCAGGCCCCGTGATTTATCCATCAGTTGTTTGTGCTTTGCAATAAACAAGAAAAACAGACGTTTTTCAACATAAAAATACCTGTGAAAAGCTCTTTTGTGCAAAAGATGTTTTTCAAACAACCGCAAGGGCCGTTTTTTACGGATATGGTCTTTCTTAAGGCAAAAAGATATTTGAAAAAAAAAATATTCATTTTTTTTAATATGCATTCAATTCATTTTAATTTCGTTCAAGTTTGTTTATTTAGTTGTTTTACTTTAGTTGTTTTGAAGCTCTGCGTCGAATCAGACCATACAAACCTTTGCACTACTTAACGCCAAAGCGATACATTTATAAACACACGAAAAGTATATTCCTGTTGCCGAGCCTGAAAGAGCTTTCAATACAGCTGAACACAGACAGCTTTGATAAAGCGAGATATTAGTATAGTGACAAAAACCAGACAAATGCTTAACACTTCTTATGAATCACAAAATAAGTCGCAGCTCCTATAGATGTCGGTAATTAGATTCACAAAATTGATAAAAAGGTGTTATGACGATCCTAACGGTATATTTTCTTTTTGGTTATCAGGGAGTGTTGTTTCTTTAAACATTCTTCATGTGATTGAAGTACATTGTTTATTTGCAACCAGACTGGCTGTATAAGTGATTGGCAGTGGCAGTTTATAATTGACATTTGGAAAGGAGAAATCAGGAAAAGATGATAGATAGGTTGTATCTTATGTTGTTTGTCGAGTGGTTAGAAACGGGGAAAATCATTTGCTGAATAAAGAAGAATATTATGAGGGCGATTGTAAATAGGGTGGTAATTACCTTAACATTCTTCATGGATCCACTGCTGACGTCACGATGCGAGAAAGAAGCAGACTGCCAGATGATAAATTCAATTAAAAGGCGAACAGTGCTGAGAAAAGGCCAGAAAAAGGTCAAACTTGTTATTTGAAGGCTAGAAAAAAGCCAAAGTTTGTTTGTGGTATTGCTATTTTATCTCTTAGGTGGACCAAGATAGTTGCACATTTTTAACTTGCAGTATCACACAAAAATTCCAATTCGTTACTATAATTAAACTGTTCCAAATATCCCTGGTAAGCTGCTACAGATTGAAAGAGTTTCAAACGTATTTGCTATACCATGTCGCAAAAACAAGGATCACGGTTAAAAACACATTTAGAATTTTTTCTACATCAAAGAAGTGCAGCCCTGACGTCCCTTACATTTTAACCAAAACACAATTCTTTTATTTGCTCCCTTTTTCGTAGTCTACAGAAGTTGCAAAAACAAGACAATCGGCTATAATTACCCGTTCAAAGTGAGTAATGCTTTCGTGACCTGTTTAGGGCAAAGTTTTCTGTTTATACAAGGACATTCAGCAACTACAATTACCAACCTAGGTTGAGGCGAGGCGGTAAATAAAAAAAAATATTTTGTTTTCTTCGTGCTATACAGAGGGGATTTACATTTTTGCAGACACTCAATCGAGGTGGATCTATTACCCAAGCTTCTAATGCGACGGGGACAGTGGAGTTGTTTAGTTAGTCAGGGTTTCACCGTTTTGTTTCTTGGAAAAATCTGTTTGCTGTGATATTCCATTTCTTATCTTGATTGTGAAAGGTTCTCATACAAGTTACAGACAAAAAATAAATGTACCTTTTTACATAGAACTAACTTCTGGATAACTTCAATAAACGTTTGTTCTAGTCTAGAACGTCTAGTTCGGATTCGACTCCAGCTCGTGTCTTCACAACTGCAAGTGTGGATCACAGAAAGTGCAGTAGTATGGCACCGTTCAGCTACAATTCAGCCGAAACTCAGGTTGACAACAGGGTGAAGTCGGACTAGCAGCACAGCAAAGTATCGTTGATTTGTCTTGTTCCCGTACATTTACGAGAACGAATTGCGATGTTGTAGATTGTGATGTTGTCCAAACAGAACATCGATTTAACGGTTGTTTTGCAGATTTGATTGGCATTAAAAATTCACGGTAAACCATAAGGTATCGAAAGAGAGGTTTCTCGAATTTGAGAAAAAGATGTTTGTTTCACTGGCGTAAACGGGATAATATGTTGCACAATTATTCATAAGAGTGGTTTCAAAGTGTCTGTTGATGGATTGTCGCCTATAGAGGCGTGTTTCACTCACGAAGATAATGCAGAACAATGTACTGATGATGATTCCTTGTGAATAAGAGCTGAAGATGTCTGTTCAGTACGCTAAACATACATTAACCTTGTAGTGTCTACTAATTCATTGCTATGGAAGGATTGCTTTTGGTAGAAGTGCAGAAAAAACGTTTTTAACTGCGGGTGCTTGCAAATGTAGGCAATGACCAGCAGGCCCGTAACCAGCTTGGGACAGCAGGAGGGGCGAAGAGGTTTCTGAGAGGGGCCCACATTTTTTGAACTATGTCCAGTACTTTTAAACTATGTCCAAAAGATTTTTCCAGGGGGGAGAAAATTTTTCTAGGGGTGCTTCGCCTCCCCTGGTTACGGACCTGATGACCAGTGTTGCCATTTTAGCTGATTTCATGCTAAATCTAGCAGGCTTTTCTCAGTGTTAGCAGTAAAACTTTCAATTTAACAATAGCTGATTTTCTAGTAGGATTTTCAAAACCGTCTGGCAGGTTTAAATTTCCTGACAAAACGTTGTGAATTAAAAGTCATGCTGGAAGTAAAAAGCACTCAGTTAAGGCTAAAGCAGGCCCGTCGCGAGGATTTCGTAGCAGGGGACCAAAATGCACAAGGAGGGCAACATTTTTTAAAAACAATATTGGATGTATGCAGCAACCGGGGGGCCACAGATTTTAAATGGGAGGGCCGGGCACCACTGGCCGCCCCGCTGGCGACGGCCCTGGGCTAAAGCATGTTTTGCGTGCTCCCAAATGCAAATAACACAAGGTTTTGAGTTAACCAGACTTGGAAAGTTGTAGGGCTGAAACTGAACACTCTGTTTATTGATGAGCATTGTTACGGCCATTTGAAAGAGGTTGTTAAAAACTATTTGTCATACAAAAAGGAGGTACTACAGTTGCGTTACTCAAAATTATACGGAAAGAAAATCGTAGGCCTAAAACTGTGGTGACCAAGACTAACGTTTTCTACCCTTCTCAATTGAAAGTAAGATCAAGACCAAAAATTTATACTACGTAACTTTACAATTAATTTTAATATTCTGAAAATCAGCAGATTTTTTGGCAGAATTTCACTGCTTTTACCAGATTTTAGCTGAAAATTTGTGACTAGATATTTAGCGGAATCTAGCAGTTTTTCGTAACACCATTTCGCAGATTCAGGTGACAACCATCTGGCAACACTGCCAGTGACGCGGTAGCTTTTTGAGTTCATTCATACATGCTACGTGACTAACCATCTACCTTACGGCTAGGTTTGAAATGGTGCTTTGGTGTCGACAGTACAATACTGTTGAAACTGCAGTTTTCTCGGCAACATATTGTGGCTTATTCACCTAACCTCTCATACCAGCGTCAGTTCACTTTATTTGCTATGCTGGCAGAAAGTAGGCTTCTCGTTGCACAGGAACATAAAAACCGCTTTACGTGCTGGAAAAAGCCAAAAACGTGAATGTCTCACAGTACGATGGAAACAAGAGTTCTTATTCTTCGAAAAGCTTCCGCAACATTTTGTTTCGCTTATTTCAGTGAAAGCATTTATTTAGTGACCTCGACGCAAAAGAACAGTAGGAACGCGGGCTGGATTTCAGGCGTTGCAATGGAAAATGTTTGTTGCTTGACAGGCATGAAGGCTTGCATGTGATGAACTTTCCTTCCTTTCATCTTGACATCCTCCTGACAAATTCCCGAGTGATTCACATGCATTAATGTGGCTTTCCTTTCATTCCCCTTTGAGTTTCATCCGAAGGTGCCTGCAATCAGCAAAACAATAGCTTTTTGCGCTGGGCTGCCTTTGATCGAGCCAAAAGGTCGTCGCTTGCCAATCAAGGTCGTCGCATTTTGCCGATTCGCGGATTGAAAAGTGGCAATTGTCTGATTGCTTTCGTTGATTAAAACTCAGGGCGTGTGCGTGCGCGAGGATTAGTTCTTGGCGAGGAAAACAGAATTGACTAACCCTCTTCGAAAATTAAAGTAACAGTGTAAGAGTTTGACAGCCGTTTAGCGGAGGACTTTTGACGATGACAGGGCTAAGTTGGGATCACGAGCGAAACAAAGCATTGTATTAACTTTCAAAATGTGGGAAGGTGTCTAGTGAACAACTTCTACTGACGATGAGTTTTCTTCGGAGCCACGCTGCTCCAAGTGGTGCGGGTTAACCACAATGAATACTGCAGAATTTAATTTGATGAGCTCTGTGAGAAGATTTTCGTTCACGTAAGTTTTGAGCGCAACTTCTGTCGGAAAAATGTAGCATGCATTATAAGATGCTACTAAGTTGTAAGTTCTGTCATGCCGTCTTGTGTTACAGAGTCATTTCTGTAGTTTACGCTTACCAGCATGTCGTGATCAAGAGTCTGCTCACAGTCAACGTCTGACGCGGTCTTTGTTATGTCATGCATGGAAGGCACAGCACCGCTGCGCCCAAACGATCTCATCTCAGGTCAACGAGTGCAAGCGCAATATTCTTAATTACAGCATATACTTTAAATAACAAGTTTTTTTGGTTAAGAGCGTAATATAGTGCAAGGTACATGAACAACACTGAAGAGTTCATGGCGTCATATATGATTTATTTTCAAAATCACACTGCTGCTTATATAAAAAAATAGCGAAATTTGCTTCACTGGTGAGGTTCAGAACAACCACTGGACGTCGTCTGAATGGTCCATAGTTTTGCTTCAGCCTGCAGCGATTTTAAGACCTTAACACTCAACCAGGTCTATTACGAACAGTTGATCAACCAGCCATCTGTAAACAGATATGTGGCGTGTGTGTTATACGCGTATCATACGCGGTAGTTGGATATTCCCGTGGATTATGAGCACTTTGTTATTCGGCTGTGATTAGCCATAAAATTAAGTACCAGCACCAGGCGCTTAATCATTCGTTGGGTGACTGGCGAAAGTTTTCTGTTTTTGTCCCCTTGGTTGTACATAAATTTCAGTATCTTGGTTGTAATTCATCTGCGCGGCCATGGGTGTCTTAAGATTTTTTTTCCAGGAGGCCAATAGTGTATTTTTCCATGGGTGGCCAAAAACATTTTTCTAGGGGAAAAAGTGGTGAGATTTCATTTTTACCTGCTCGAAAAACAGCCTTTTGGCTAAATTTAATAGCTAAATGTCAAATTAAAAAATACAGGCGGGTTTGGTCCCCCTTTCGACACCCATGTGCATAGCAAGGGTACTTTGAAGTTGGTCCCTGTATTTATGTTAAACGTTTTTGGCGTCGATGCAAATTGGTAGTTAGGAAGTGCATTAGATTTGAACTTCTTGAGCAAAGCATTTTTATAAGTTATGAAACTTAATCGGCCTTTATGTCGCGTTTTGAAAGAGGCCCCAAAAACGCCAAGTCAACAATTGGATTGGTCTGCTTGATGTACGTGGCACATGTGTGATAAGGTTGAATTGGTTCGTGGATTGTTGACACAAGTCGGGAATCTAATGAACATCATAGTGCTCGTGGCGGAAATCGAGTAAGAAATGTTGGTCGTCATTTCCGTTGTCGTGACTTGCATTCAGTTAAAATTTCTTTGTTAGTACATTAAGAAACAGTGATTTAAAATATTATTTTTATACACCACCGTTTTTTTACATGTAATGTGCCTTAAATGTTAATACATTACCGATCTACTGTATAGGTGCAGCTAAGTCCTTCAGTAAATGGAACTTCTTTTGTGGCAAGTTTTCTGGTTGTACGGAAATGTTTATTTACCTGCTAGATAAAGCCGACTATCAGATGTGACTCGCTTGCGTCAAGACCTCGCTTGCGTCAAGACCTGGTTTGTAATAATACGGGCTAACGACTCGATTTATGTTCGTGATGAACATCGAATTTGTAACGCTACGCGATTGCTGCGTATCTGATACGTCCAGCACTACAATGTTTTTCCGATTTTGAGTTATTTACGTTATACAAAGTCATGAGGTATACCAATTGTTTTCGCTAATCGTGTCAACTCAATCGCGATATGGAGCTCTTACGTTGAGGTTTAAGCAGGTGATCCAGCGGTAGCAAAAGGTGTATAGGTTGTTCCAGGTTTCTCGACCGGGATCATTGTAGCCTCGTTGGGTGCCACAGGGCGTTTTCTGGGGGCCACGAACAGCTCTCCGCTCAAATACGTCAAGACACATGTACGTCTTCATTCGTGGAGTCGGGGGCCATGGGTGTTTAGTGTCCCTGAAATGGGGCCACGAAGCATGGTAAGGTTGCGGAACACTGCATGGGCTGTTAATTCGAAACGAACTGCTCATGCTTTTGCGCAAAGGCAGGTTTGTGGCATTTGTCAATGTACCTTGATTTCATTTGAACTTGGTGCCTAAACTGCATGAGCTTTCTTTAAAGGTCACTGACGTGATTGTGGACGATTTTACATTTATGTGATTTTCTAGAATGTCAACCATTTTGCACTTTCAAAAACGTTTGTACAAGCTCATGTAACTTCGCTGTGCCTTTTCTCTAGCTCGTTCTCTTAAGCAGTTGATGTCTATCCTTAAGGTTAGTGGAAAAAAGTGGAACATCCGTGTGAACAAAACTTTTTTTGATTTCCAAATATCTAGATTCGCAGCTTGAATGTTTGATTAAAGCAATTTGTTCAGTTCGGCATAACTTTTCATGATTTTATTACGATGAAAGTAACCCTACGAAAAACCCGTTGGTACTTATATGCTGCGTTCCTAACAAATCCAGTTTTAGTGATTTCTCAAGACTTAAGCTATTCACTTAATTAATTCATTGCAGTAGTTGTTAGGCACAATTGAAACTGCAACACTGCTGCAGCGTCGTTATGCTGCAGAGGGCAGTTGGTCTAGTCCTGTCGCTGTAATCAGTTTAAAGGATTAACGTTAAAAGCCCAGTGCCTTGCTCGTTTCTTGCATAATGAAGGTTCGACATTCTAATCGATTTTAGGAAAATTTGCTCGCAGAAATACCTGTTAGCTTGAGCATTCCGCTGCTAATGCATGACTAAGCCTCAATGAATTCGTGCGCTGAGCATGGGGAACTAAAGGGCTGTGGCTTTTGCCTAAAAAATTTACCAAGTTTACCAGCGACAGGTTCCCAACCGGTGTTGAGCTCTTGACTTCACACATTTCTGGAACTAAGCGCAAGATCCCATGCTTGGGTGTTAGGGTGGATGGGGCTTAATGCTGTTTTGATTCTGGCGCTTAGTCTTCTGACTGGAAGGAGGGTAAAAGTATCGGCGCAGGAGATCAATGTGCAACAAACTCAACCACCAGCCGGCGAAGCCCTGGACATACGTTTTGTTGCTAGCGTTGACGCGTTTGCAAACCGCCACCATGAAAAAACTCTACTGCGAAAAAATGAAGATTCAAGCAAGGTTCAAAAAGTGGAGCTGCGTTCTATTCATTCCTTGTTGGCTAGTTTCACTACCCGGGGCTTTCCTCGTCACAAACGATCAGATCCGGTAGGAGAGACAACCGGTATGTCTGCCAACTATATCCCAAACAATGATTTCTTACCATGGACCAAAAACCAAATGTTCAAAAACATGGTCACCACAGCATCCCAGGAAAAAAACGGTGTTGCTGTAAGTTTCAGCCCAGCAGCCAATACGGTGAAACCTGCATGGAGTCGATCCGCCCATTACGCTCAAGTCTACGACTACTGCGTCTCCCTAACGACCAACAGGTATACTTCAGTTTTCGTTCGACAACCATCGACGCTAATGCCTTTCTGAAGGATTTTTTCTATAAATATTAAATGAGTCATCTTATTCGTGTCCAGCTAATTCAAGAACAAGTAGTAAAGTTTTCAAAAGTTCATTGTCGACAAAGAAATTGGCTTTGCGTAAAATTGCGTAATGAGCTTGAAGCTAGATAGGCTATAATTATGCAGGCTACTATGCAAGCCTTAGTCGTAGCACTAAACGGCATAGTGGAGCAAATGACTTTGAAATTTCCTCTGTATGTAGGTATTATTATAGTTTTCACTGGGAACAGATTTCCATAGTAATTATGATCATAGGCGTACGGGAAGGCATTTTACTGCGGGGGCGGAAAAAATTTGCCCTGAAAATAACAATTTGCCGTAAAAATAAACAATTTGCCCTGAAACCAACTTCATTTTAATCCGAATTGGGCCTGAAACCTCTTGTAAATCTGTTCTAAATAGTTGAATGCGTTTATAACGGCTTCGTATGTAACGTCAATTCGCCTATAACGTTGCATTTGTTCGGTCCCGGTGGCATCTTCTACATTTCAATTCGCTTATTAACTTCAATTCGGCAATAGCGTTCTTTATACAATCCACTAGAAGTGCCGTTATAGGCAACTTTTGTAGTTACCTGCTTGTAACTCATGGGGGTGAAGTTGCTTGCGTGTAGTGTTCTCCCAGACAAGAAACTTTACGGTAATTGCCTTTACTGGCTGAATATGCCGTATCGAATTTTTTTCACCTTGCCCTGAAAAGCAGAGTTTGCCGTGAATTTCCACTGTATTGACATATATCATTTTGGATTTTTGAGCAACTTGCGCTTGCCCTGACATTTTTCAAGACGGGGGGGCGGCCGCCTCGTACGCCTATGATTATGAATAGTGCCTTGTGTTGGTTGCTGGATGATGTCTGGGAAAAAAGAATCCATATAATCCCAACTTGTTTTTATCTCGGCCTATTCTGTTTCTCCAGTTCGCTTTTGAAGAACCAAAGCCATGAAAATTCACAGTCGGAGGTTCGCGGGAAACATGGCGTGTGTGAGAGGGAAAACAAAAGTGGCTTTCCAGTCCTATGGGCAATCCTCTACATGTTAATTGTTCTCTTCTTGTTTATCGGTAACTATGGAGGTGTTCTATTGTTTTAGGACAGTGGTTCTTAACCTTTGTTACATATTTTAACCCCTAATATCAAACATGGAATATGAAATTTACCCCAGCTTAAGAACCAATGGTTTAGGATGTTAAGATTGCGTCATATTGTAAGACTTAAATGTGAGCCCTGTTTCTAATTTAAACAAAGATCCCACATCCAACTAAATATTCGCTGAAAACGTACTTGCAAATAGCACCAAATCAAGAAGTGTCTCAAGCACTTATGTTGTTGGTTTGCTGGTACCAGCGGTTTTGTTTGGATACATTCTTGCTGTCACACACGCCTTATGAAGTTTTTAGATTGAAGATGCACTGAAGGACGTGCAATGAAGCAGTGTATATGTAACATTTTCTTAGACTAACAAACGCGTTGGGTTGTGGTCAGGCATCCGTATACATACTCTTGAAAAAGTACAGGCCTACTTTGTCAACGCAAAGCTGTCTCAGTGCATGGGTCCGATTTAGGTATTTGCCAGAGGGCTCGCATGCATAGCGCTTTTATGCAATTCTGTGCATGTTAACCCTCATTTAACTAGTGATTTTGAAGTCTTTCTATTTAAGTGGTTGCAGAATGCAGAGACCTTGGGAATTTCGCATTGTACTGTCCCGTTACCCTCAGGTACACTATCCTGACTAGAATAAATTCCAGCGTGAATTTTTGACTGTCGAAGACGTATGAACTGTAAGATTCGAACTAAATTTGCTGCGCAGCGGTTTTGGAAAAAATGCAAACGTCATGTCAAATCACACGTTAGTCCTGAACTTGTTGGGACCGCATCAGCCTTTAGGAAAACAAAGTCCGCCACAAGTGCATTTCAAACAAATGGGAATTCCTTATCTTATCTTTATCTTATCTTGACGCAAACAGTCAAACGAAGCACAGTATATCCGATAGCTTGTCACAGCATGCATCTTTCATCTGCATTCATTACATCTTAGGAAACAGTAACTTCGCGTGCGCTTGGCAGGGATGCCGCTGTAAACAACATTTCGGATAAACGGGACAAAGTGCTTTTCGTAACAACAGCAACGATAGACGAGCGCAATCAACGTCCAAAGAAATATAAAGTGTTTGGTTGTTCCGTAAGTTTTCCTTAACAGGAATGCTCAAAATATATTTTACCGTTTGAGCACCGTTCGAATATTCCCGCTTATTCAAAAAATCCATTTTCGTATGCTTCGCTATTTTGCAGTCGCGTTGCACTGAACTCTCGCTTTTTCGATTCGTCTTTTTCTTTCGAAAATTCATAAAGTAAAATAAATTTAATCTACGCTGCCGTTCCTATTTTCAGTCATCAAGCCTCAGGGGTATCAAAAGTGTACGTTTAATTAATTTAAGCATCTTTCCATCAGTTCCTTACCATTTACCGGAGATTGCATCGAATTTTTGCAGCCTTAGCAGTCATATGCGATGATTTCTTCGTTCCATCTTTGGAGGTTATATCGGAGCGTTTGAACTTGAGCGAGGATGTAGCAGGCGCCACTTTCATGGCGGCTGGATCTTCCGCTCCTGAGCTTTTCACATCCGTTGCAGGCGTCGGGACAGGAAGTGACGTGGGTGTTGGTACCATTGTTGGGTGGGTTACGTTTGCTGCAGAGGCTTGGTCCCTCATATTTTTGGCTTTGAATCATTCCAAGTATTCCAAGTACAAGTCTTTTTTAAATTGATGTTTACATCAAACATTGCATTCAAATTCACGTATGTGCGGAAGCAATGTGATGCTGAAAAAATATATGAAGAAGTTTGTGTTGTGTTGCAGATCGGCTGTCTTCAACCTGCTAGTAATTATCGCACTGACAGCCGCCTTATCAGGAAGGGTAAGTTTGTTATAAAAATGCATGCATCACCGAGCGCAGTGCCTGGTAAAGGACACCCTTTTCAGTTAAGCATACGGTTGAGGCACCGGAGCGAATAAGTTCAGTTGTAGGCAAAGGCCGTGAAGTGGCGTTGATTACAAGCTCATGAAAAATTAATGCCTGCTTGTAATGCCACCAATGGCGCTACACCCATCTTTTCGTTTTTAATCTTTTCCGACGTGTGCTGCGAAGAATTAAAAACGCCATCGCATCTCTTCTAGCGTTCTGTTCTATTCTTGGATATGCATATGGATAAAGAAAAGCTGCTGTCTCCAGAGTCCGCTGCCCCCAGTTTAAGTCAACTCGTGTTTTGCGAAGGTTATGTGAAAACTGCATCAATGGCCATTACTGCTTAAGGTCCTCGTAAAAAATACCTTTCCATAACGGCTTTCAGTGTTAGGATTATATTTTGACTTTTAGTACGGCCTGCTAGCTTAAATCAAGATGCAAATGCCAGCTAATTAACAGTTTTCCTTGCAGTATTATACCTTCAAAGCATTTGTAAATGCTAATTAGTAAAAAAACAACCATGAAAAACGGCAGAATAACAATTATCCTAGAAGTGAAAATCGTCCACCTTTTAAAAACATGTCTTGGTCTGCATGTTGGGTTGCTGTTCGTATGAATTGTTTCAGTTCAGCTGCATCGTAAAATGACAATTTAGAAGCCAACTTTCGTTCTTACCTCGTGCTGCTTAAGAACATGCCCTGTGCGTCTCCAGTACTGTGGAGCTTGGTTGCACATCTTCACGTAATTTATCGGTTCATAAAAATCATTTGACAAACGCTTATCAGAACAAGGCTGCTTTGGCACAACTCACAATCACTATCGCAAGATTATGTTCGTGATAAAATGGAAATTACCGATCTGAAAGCATTTACTGAAAGTGAAAATATATCCCACATTGCCAAAAATAATTAAAGCTCATCCTCGTTTTTGTCTGTTTAATTTCGAGGTTGGACTGGGACAACTTTGATCGCGCCATCAGCATGACTCAGTTCACACAGTCAAACACATATAAGAGTGAAACCATCTTTCTGTCAAAGATTCCTCGAGCGGTCCACAATAACACATCACGTACTTGTTTGACCTCTGATCTGAGACGTCACGATTAATTACACCGTTTGCAACAATTGTGACATCAGTGATTACTCACATGTCCTGCATAATTATTATTTACTATTCCGAATCGTTGTATGTTGTTCAAACAACGCATGCTTTCCCGACCAGTCATTGCCGTGGCTGCGATAACGGGTCGGTGCACTTTCAAACCAACGATCTGTCGCTTGACCAGGTTCTCCAAATCGACTGGAGGCCCCTCGTACGCGACTCCGTCTTTTACGGCGGCTCAGTAATGATCTTCATACTGTTTTCTTGGGATGGTCAGTTTGTCTGGTGGGAGTCGCTGCTGCTGCTACTGCTGTACGTGGCCTACATCATCACTATGAAGTTCAATCAGCGACTGTTGAAATTTCTAGACAACCCTACTTGTTCATGGTAATGTCTTAGATGAAACAGTGATTATATACATCTGTCTGGCGGATAAATCAGTTGCTGTTAAATAATATTTTGTAGCATTTCTTAGCTGTATCATTTAAGAACCAAAAAAGATTTTAACATTGTTAGACATCTAGGCAATTGTTCGTGATGGAACGAGTGTGGAGTAACTGCATCAGATTCTGTTATGTTTTCAATGAATTGCAAAAGTCTTCTTTCTGACTAAGTCAATCACCATCGTGCGGCCCAAGAATATCTTGTGTGCATTTTGTAAGGGAGTAGCAGCTACGTGTTGTGTCATTTCCGTTTGTCAATGTCAAGGCTGAGACGTAAACGTGAGGGCAAGACTTCACGGCCAATGCAAACTGTGCTGTAATTTTTTATGTATGAGATGTACCACGCATTCGAAGCTAAATTGGATTGGTTTCAATTTGCTATGCACTAAAAAAACTGCCTTATATGTTTGGAACGTTTGGGACACTTTTTGTCATCTCGATGGCAGCCAAATCTCGATTGTTCGTGTTTTGTGCAACCCGAACAAAGTGAATAAATATGTATTTTAAAATAAAGCGTGCTCTTTTAAAGAATACATTACGTCAGTAGGAATGGACCAATGTTTGAATTTTATGATCAGCATTGAATTTAAGGCTCCAACTCCTAAACCGTTCGTTTCAGTGTAAGCACACCGGATGTTAGTAGAGTATCACCAACGCACCAGACTTCACCTCGCTTAACCTCGGGCAGTGAGGGTCTGCAGCAGTCGAAGGAAAGCAGCCAAAGCAACAGAAGCGAGGTTTGTGTTCAGACAGAGTGAAGCAAGTTTTCCTGAGCAATATTGTAAAGTTCCCTTTCATAACGATATTTTCACGTTGTCGTAGCTTTCCCTCGAAAGAACATGATTGGTGGATAAACAGAAAGACCAAAGAAATAGTTTATGCAGTAATTCATTTGCAGACGTTATTTTCAGACGGTCATTGTAAGAAACGATATGAACTCCTCCGAGGCAGCTAAAGCGCCACCTCAAGAAAAGACGCCTGGGTACGTTGAAGCAAGGCTATATTTGCGTTGAGGGTGTCCGTTACGGTCTGTTTTATTTTAGTACATGGATATTTCAATTAATAATTAAGTCTTTCGTGGTTTGTTTCATGGTTTTATCTATGAAGTAATTTCCGAAAATAGCTATATTGGCCTGAATTTCTGAATCTGGATTTTTTTACCTGTTACGAGAAAATACGTTTTGCAGACATGAAGAAGTTCAAGAGGGATGTTGCATGACGTCTCATCGTTGTTGCTGCTGCTGCTGTTGTTGCAAACGCTTGTGTTCCTGTATTTCATCTTCAACTTCAGCAAAAGCAGCTGCTGCGAATTCAGACGCAAAAGCGAGCAAGGCTGTGCCAGTGGTTTATAAAGACACTAGTTTGGACGAACCCATACTGTGCGCGGACTGCACAGACGAAATGTACTTGGAGGACGGTCCTGCCGATTCTAAATTGGACGGAGACAAACCCGACTGCGGTTTGAGAAAATCGAAAACTGTTGAAAACGGCGTAGGCTGTCGCGGCATCCCATCCAACAAAGGCGTTCGAAGCCGACCGCCTTCTTACGACAGTATAAGGTTTGCGAATGAAGAAAGGAAGCAAAGAACGTGCTCAATCGATTTGAGGTTTGTAATAAGTTTTAGGTTTTGGTAGTCGTGTTGGCAGCTGCGTATGATATTTCGATTTTCAGAACAGATTCTCGTTCAGTAATGTTTGAATGTTTTTGTTGCTTGAGAAACTGTTTGGAGAAAACTTTGCGCCTCTCTAGATTCCATTTACCAAAACACTTGATCTGAGACATAACAATATCTTAGACATAAAAAACAAATAACTTCTACATTTTCTGTCTCGACCAGCATAGAGCGCCGGAGGACGAGCAGCATGCACGTGCTGAGAAGGAACTCCAAGCGGTTCCGGAGCACATATCGCAAATCATCGTCAGCCTCAGCAGGAGTTGCTGGGCCGCTGCAGGTGAAAACAAATCCATTTCATTAAAGCTTCTGACCTACAGAAAATAAACTAGCTGCGTGTTCAACAGTCTTGCAAATAGCAACATTCATTCAGTGATATTTTCTTCTTCAGAATGGAGATGTGAAAGTGTCCGAGTTTCACGTGTCCGAAATTTCAGACAATTACCTGGCGGAGAGCCCTGCTGGAGACGTAACTGTTTTTATTGCCTTTGTTCATAGTTGGGTATCTTGTGGTAGTACGGGGGACAGGGGGGCGATCGCCCCTCC
>JGI24022J15233_10000642_pt1 | contig 23987 bp, 15 predicted proteins | sample Ectturendosymbi2_FD_15233 | JGI IMG/M metagenome (IMG submission 15233)
TACATAGTGTTTCATGTTTCAATTTGGGGGGCTAAGCCCACCAAAGCCCCCCCGTGACGACGGGACTGGGCACAATGCTGCGTCGCCCTGAGCCAACCAAAGCAAGAGCCTAACCGACGATCCTCACCATAATAGCAATTGTGCTTACACATTTGACCCAGTGGCATAGCCAAACCAAAAATTTGGCGAGGGCCAAAAAATTTTGGGGAGACCAAAATAGTTGATTTTAGGCGAATAGCACTACTTTTTTAGAAAAATGGCTCTCAAAGCACAAAATGACTACATTGTCTGAAAATTTGGAGGGAATGGCCCTTTGACCCCCTTATGATTTGACCACGTTCGTTCTTCTATTTCTGCTACGAATTCTACGTTGTGTGGCGTAATCACGTCGCCACATGGACTTAGGCCACTAGCGCACGTAGGGGAGAGGCCACTGTGCCATGGCAACCCCCTCGGACCCTAAAAATAAAAAATGTAAAAACAGTAATGTCTAAAACGTGCTTCCAGAATTCACAAACATGCGTATTTTTTGGTGTAATTTTGCAAAATTTTCCCGGGGGCATGCCCCCGGTCCCCCCTAGAATGGTCGTACATTCAGCACTTCCACTAAAATTGATTTGTGACGTCACAGGATTGAGACGAATCTTGGCCCCCCCTGGAAATTTTCTGCGTACGCCACTGACTTAGGCTAACAACAGAGGCAGGAATTTGGATTTAAGCAAGATTTGGTTTTCGCATTTGCATTACATTTTGCAATATAGTTTTTGGATTGGATTTGAATCTGAATAACTTGCATCACTTTACTGGTATCTGGAAAAGACTCATGATCACAGTATGAGGCCCCCTGCCGTGATCACGATATGCAAATACTACGTTAAACCACGACAAGGTGTCTGTCATTAAATTGTTCTGCTGACCCCTCAGTGAAAGCAAAGTCTCAGGTCTCCCTCTATACAAGTTGGGGACACTTGATCCTTAAAATGCAGCATAGCATGACAAAACAGAAAATTTCCGCCAATCTTGATCATCACTGAAGGAAAAAAATGCTAATTTCTTTGTGTACAAACGATGTGGCTTTGTCCATCAGGAACTCAGAGATTTTGTAAAAATGACTCTGACCCGAGTCATTGACTGGAGTCATGCTGCCACTGCCACACAGACATCACAGTGGCATCGCATTGAAAAGGTTGTGTTTCATTGACACTTCATGTTTTTCTATAAGTAAATATAGTAGACCATTTGCCTAAATGCTAAAAATTGAGTGCTTAAAATGCAGGGTAGATGGATACACCAGAATCCATTTCAGTGTTGTTGCAGAATTAGCAAAGTGTAGTTACTATTTTGTGAGGGCTACCTGGAAACTTTGGATACCGTGGTATAATTTGGGAACCACAGTTTTAGCCACATTGGAAACCGTGGCAGTTGTTGAGATACCGTGCGTGGCAAGATTTTCTGGCCTGACACGCATGAAAAAACTCTCGCGTGTGACGTTCACGCGTTTCCATTCCAGTGGAAACATAATAGCGCGTGAAAATTGCTTTCCCAAAAGCTATTATCATTATAAGCCCTTATCACACTTTAACCCGGATCTTTCAGCAGCTCCAGTACCACGTGTGTTCAGTGGCGTAAAATTACAGGTTTGAGCCAGGGAGAATCTGAAGGAGCACAGTAGCCAGGAGCGTAACGAGGGGGGCAAAGGGGGAACAATCCCCGGGCGCCGGATCACTATGATGGCGCCTAAAAGTCCCAACAATGTCACAAGCAGGACCTACGAGGGGGGTACGAGAGGTACATCGTACCCGGGCCCGGGTCATTTCATCATAATTCAGCCCATGGGTGGAGCCACATGGTTTTGGATTTCGTTCCTTTTCACATATGTTTGCAGCTACAAATTTTTAGGGGAATTGACACCAATATTGCAAAAATTGATCAAGCGGTTTTTGATTTACCACTGCTTTATAATTTTACCACTAGATGGGATTCGCATTGATGAGCAACACAAAAATGAGTATAACGCTAGATCTGCTAGTCCAGGAGTTCCAAACCTTTCTCTTACCATGTACCCCTTTAGCATTCCGAGTTTGATTTTGACAACGCACAGTGAGTAACATTTACAAACCAACAACAATGTTCAAGACATAAACAGTAAATCATGAATTTCAGTCAAAAGATAAGCATTGTTTTTTTTACTCCAGATTATTAATTATTTTACGGAGCAACAAACCAAGATGACAAATCCAAGTCCAGGTTACTTCTTCTTTGGTGAAGTGTGGTAAGATTTTTCTACTGCTTGTAGAATGCATTGAAAATGTGCAGAACCAATAAAATCTTGGCACGGTTTTACCTCGCTTTCACCATAATTATTTGCAACATGGGTAATGTCCACAATCAATTTTCATAACTGGTAAACATCATTTGCTTGCCACTGAGTCACTGGAGTATTAAAAAATCTATCATAAACACCAATAATGCGAAAAAATCTCCAAGAATCATTTCATTTAAATGCTGATATGTCGTCGGAAACTGTTGCAGATAACAGGCATTTTATAAAACCTGGTTTTCCAAAGCCAGGACCACGTCTTTTGGAGTTGCCATTTTGTGTTGTTAAGTTCACTTCATTGGTTTTTTATGCCAGTGGAGCCAGTTCCTCAGTGATGTACCACAAGTGGCGGTTAAAGCTCTTTGCTATTACAAATCAGAGTCGATGTCAGCATATATTATAAATGCATTATGAGCAAAAGATTACGTTTGGTGCAGAGGATGAGGTTCCTGCAGATAGCCACCAAGGAAGATAGCAGAATACTGAAAACTAAACAAAATGTTTTTTTTCGGATTTGTACAGATGCACTGTTTCCTTGTGGTGCTGAGAAAAAACTTGTGATTTTGGTAAAGCAATTTTAATGGCATAAAGCAACTTTGCAATCCGCCTTGCTTGTGGAAACACGAGATCAATTGGATTGAATGATTAAAAACCAGGTCTATTGAATGATGAAAAATCAAGACTCTGCTTCCTTGTGGAAGGTAAAAAGTGCCAATAACATCATCTCCTTGTAATCTCTACAGCACTTTTCATTACTCAATAAACTTTTTCACATATTGACAATATCAGCTTTCCTCTCCCATGAATATTCTGGGAAAACTGCACAGTTAAGGTTGTTATTATCATAAGCCAATTGGGGGGAAGTGTTTCTTGCACCTGTGCGTTTTTAGCATTCTGTTATCTTCCATGGTAGCTATCTGTAGCAACTTGATCCTCTGCACCAAACGTGATCTTTTGCCCATAATGCATTTACAATATATATTTTCTGGCATTGACTCTGTGACTGATAAATAATGTGCCGACTGTGGTATGTTAGTGAGGAACTGGCTCCACTGACATTAAAAACCAATGAAGTGAACAACAATACAAATTGAAAATGAAAGCTACAAAAGACANGGTTCTGGCTTTGGAAAACCAGGTTTTATAAAATGCTTGTTATCTGCAACTGTTTCAGATGACCTATCAGCATTAAACAAAATGATTCTTGGAGCTTTTTTCGCATTATTGGTGTTTATGATAGATTTTTTAATACTCCAGTGACGCAATGGCAAGCAAATGATGCTTACCAGTTAGGAAAATTGAATGTCGCCATTACCCATGTTGCAAATAATTATGCTGAACATAAGGTAAAACCGTGCCAAGATTTTAATGGTTCGACAGAAAAAGAGAAGCATTTTCAATGCATTGTACAAGTAGCTGAAAACTCTCACCATACTTCAAAGTCGTGATCTTGGTTTCTTGTTCCGTAAGACAATCTGAATTGAAAACACAATGTCTATCTTCAACTCGAAATTGTATGATTTATTGTTAGTTTGTACGTGTTATTCACTGTGCTTTGTCAAAATCAAACTAACTAGTTACCAACTTCCAGTCCAAAAACTTGGTGTGAGTTAAAATTTTAGTCAAAATGGTATTTGATTGATCATAGTGCCCTCCAGTAGTAAAAATGTGAACAAATAACAGCAAAAACAAATTTCTCATCCCTGAAAGTAGGGGGGTAGACACCAGTTTCATTTGATTTGCATTAGTACTTTTGAGATATTCCATGTTTTGTTATCACCACTAGTGGCGCTCTTGAATAAAAAAAACATACAAAACTGCCAATATTTTTGCTTCCCCTCAACATATTTTGGAAAATTTTTTTTCAAAATATGTGAAAGAAGGATGGGCATCGGTTAACATCAACCTTTTTTCGTTTATTGAAGACAGCACTTTCTAGTGGCAAAAAAACATGAAAAAATGGGGTCGAACCCTGCAAAAACTGGCCGTGTGATTGGGTCAAATTTGGTCCGATCAGCACCAAACTTTGCAGAAGTTATTTTCTAAGTTAACCTCACCAGTAAAAAAGGTAGGCTTGAAACTAGAAAGTAAGGGGGAGCTGATGCACCCTGCTACGCAACACTGCTGTGACAAAACAGTGGACGACAAGATGGCCTTAAATCACGAATGCTGTTTTCCGAATTATGAAAAATCATGTTGAATAAAGTTGCTTTCGTAGGTTTCAGAGGTGGCGATCGTTCCTCCTGGATCCGCCCCTACCTGGGTAGTACAGTACTCATACATCCTACACATAGGTTTCAGGGATATTTTTGCAAAGTAAATCTGGCACCATTCCATTCTCTGAAAATCAGGGAAAGTCATCGAAGCACAGGTTTCTAACATTTTTCTAAGTATGCGAAATTAGAAAAAGAAAAAACCTCTGGGTAGTGGACCACCCACGATTCCTGAGTAGGGTTCTCCCCTCAACCTTGGAAATGTCGGCTTGACAGGGCATGGCAGGAAACCTGATGGATTGACTTTGGGTGCTGGGTAAATAGGTCTAAGCCTAGTATCAGCGGTGTGTTTAAGGGGAGGCGAGCGAGGCACTTGCCTCGGGCTCCCCCTTTTTAGGGGCCCTTCGACGTGTTTTGTACGTAATTTCCGCATTTTTTGGTGAAAAGCGTATTACCCACTCATATAATATGCTCCGAAGCAGATCAAAAGTAAGTTCCCCGCTTTCAAAATCCTCCCAACAGCAATTATAGTATGTAAGTACTCTGCTTTCAAACGGCCCCCAACAGCAATTGTGTTGTGTAAGTACTCTGCTTTGAAAGGGCCCCAAATGACAGGGATTACACCAGCGCCTGTTCCTGGCTGTGGTCAAAGAAAACGTTGCCAGCATATTGGCTTGTGGGCAAGTTTGGTTTATTTTAGCTGCTCCCAGTGCGCTAGCCAGTATTATTGCCCGTCACTTGCGTTAACTTCAATGCATTTCAATGCAACTCCAGACAGGCAGGCACTGCTTTCCGAATGTTCGTTTTTTCTGTAAGTTTTGTTGTCTCCTTGTATAGTGCCATTTCGCTCAATTTTTAGCTACCTTGGCTATAGCCTATGATGAAGCTACAGCGTTGTAATATGTTCCAATTCGCTTGAAATTTCTGAGGTTAAAAAATAACAAAAACCCACTAACTTTTTATTAAAACTTTTATAATTTTAGAACCATAAAGGTAGAGTTCATTTTTATGACTCAAACTTAATATGTTGTGACTGTACAATGAATGTACCCCCTGAGATAAGTAAATGTACCCCTGGGAGTACATGTACCCCAGATTGGGAACCCCTGGGCTAGGCTACAAAGCCTTGATTCACTACCATTTTATGTTTTTTTTCCTAAGAGTTGTACGTGGTCAGGGGGTACATACATTATGTGTGACTTGCTGGATAGCGAATAATGAAGAGCAGGGTCTCAGGCGCAATTTTGATACAATAATTTCGCGCAGTTATAGTAAAGATTTTATTTTCTTGATATAGACGCTTCAGTCAAAATAACGAGTGACGTTCTGACACACTCCCCACAGTGTCGCTGTATAATGTCTGACTTCTTAAAATACATATGTGTGTTGCGGCAAAACGAGAAACTGTCATTAGGAGTGAATGTCATTAATTCCCAGCAAGCAAAATATTTTAAGTGCATGTTTTAACTCGCACTGGTGGAAGAATTTGAAAAGCCATACTTAAAAAACGTGTTGACTTCTTTTCAGAGCCGTATCAGCCGCACTTCTTACCTCCCAATTGGGGAGCCCACGCTGTCAAAAGGGCCCAAAATTCAGTTCCGTCACCACTTAGCTTCCCAAAGAAAGCTTCGACCCACAAATTGAAATATGAAGCACTAGAATCAGTGAAGTTGAGGGTCCCTTTGAAAGAAAAGTGCTTATACATTACAGTAACTTCAGGCCCCTTTGAAAGCAAGGTACTTTACACATTACAGTTGCTATTGTGGGCTCTTTGAAAGCGTAGTGAGCCTGTTTACACGTTACATTTGATTTTGTGGGCCTCTGAAAGCGTAGGACCTACACACTGCAGTTGCTACTGTGGTCCCTTTGAAAGCAGAGTACTTATACAATGCGCCCAACAGAATAAAAAGGGGGGCCCGAGGCAAGTCACTCGCTTGCCTTCCCTTAAACCAGTGGTTCCTGAAGTAGGGGTCGCGACCCAAACAACGGTCGCGAAAGGTCAAAAAATGGTTCGCGCCGAGGCGATCTAAAACTGAATTGTGTATTTTCAACGCCACCTGCTTGTCTGTGCCTCTCTGTAGCGTTCAGGTGCTTGATAAAAAAGTAGATATCTGACTTTGAAATCGAACATAGCAACTCACTGCCAAAAGTCACCCATACAATCAATATTTTTTCAATACGTTTGTGTCCTGGGTCGCGGGGTGTCCACCAAACTGAGATTTGGGTCGCCTTAAAAAAGTTTAGGAACCGCTGCCTTCAACACACCACTGTACATAACCTTGACAATGATCTTATATGAGAACATGAAGCCGATTGAACACGTTCTGCTTCATCCGATACGCGTACTTTCTCACCTGATGTGTACTTGTAAACACTGTTATGTAAACTTGTCTTTATATTATTGCACACATCGAAGTTGCTGATGAACTTGCCACTTCAAAAAACACAGATTTAACGTGATTTCTCATAATTAAACCTAGACACCCAGGTAGACTAAAAAGAACAGATCTGGGTGGAAAAAAACCTCAGTGGAAGCCCTGGTCACATGCGGCAAAACGTCTACTACTACCGTAACTTGAAATGAACATTTGAAGATGTATTGCCGTGTTATTGTTACGCAATAAAGACCAAGAGTACAACAATCCACTAGTATGTTTCGCAACCTGCCTCTGCAAGCAAAGGATTGGACATGAGCGAACTGCGTAGTTGCGCTAAGCGTTTCGGGCGCTTGGGGTCACGACTTTGCCCTGATGGGCCTCGCGTTCATTTATTCGGATCTGCCTACATGCCTAGTTGTATACGTCCAGACACGGTGGGGCATTCGGGGGCAGTTACCCCCAAATCTTTTATGTGCCCTCTAAATTTTGTTGTGCTCAGAAAAATTTGTTTTAAGCATATGATAAAAACACGAATTTTCCCCCTAAGAATGTAGTTTCCGCCAAACCTTAAAACCTGGCTACGGGCCTGATTCTGTGAAAATTGTGTCTGTAATTAGGATATTTCGTTTTGAAGGCCATTCGGCCTCGAGATGTAACGTCGAAAACGTTTTTTTATAAATCACTATTAGTGGGTCCCCTGCAAGCATTTTTGGAGGGGCAGAGTTGGGCTGCTACGACACTGCTTCTCTTGCATATTTGGCTGGAGAGTGTAGATGAATGGTTTTGTTAACAAGGTTTTGAGTGGCGAGTGCTCATATCATCTTTTCAGCAAAATACCTCTCAATATAAATACGAAAAATGCAGTTTTCACTTGACGTATAGCCAACAAGCAATCAAAAAATGAAACATCTTTGTAGGGTGAATTTATAACAATGACTGCAATCGAAATCCTCTAAAATTTCTAAGACAACCTAGGCTTTAAAATTTCCTGCTTTAGTTCATTCTATTTGAACCTCATAAAAAAAATTGCATGCATTTTTATAAAAATTGCATGATCTTTTCCCAGTAATACTGTACATTTATTACCAAAAATAACGAAATACTCCAAAATAGACACATTCAAAAATATTTTCAAACTTTCAAATTTTATCATTTGAGTAGCACTGAAAGTTTGCTGTGATATTTGTTATAAAGTACGCCCCTGGATCTTAGTAATGAATGGGGCAGAGTTGTTTACTTCCTGTTGTCAGATTTGTACCAGACATGCTTCGATTGTAAATTTTTAAGGTCTGTTATGAAACTGTAACTGTAAGAAATTGATCTGTTGAAAAAGTTTTCTACATTTGATCAAAATTTAATAAAAATATGTTTATGATGGCTTTTGCAGCACTCTGGTGCGAAATTGTCAACTTACCAACTTACTGAAATAATTAGAACTCTTTCTAGTAAATCTGACTCCAACAGTGTGAAATACCTAATTTTTTTTGGGATACCTGTCAAAATTAATGGTGTGCAATTGAAGACCTTGCTGAAAAATGTTTACATAAAAATAATGGCCTTCTGAGTGAAAAAATGAATGGAGCGTGACAAGTAAATTGATTTATTTCTTGCCGTGGCACTTAAAGGCTAAAAAAATTGTGCGTGCGCTTGCCACGGAACTAGAGATGGCACGGGCCAGCACTTTGCAGCCCGGCCCGCCCAGCGATAACAAGAAACTGCCCGGCTTGGCCCGTTTATGCTAAACTACAACTTATTTTCTGGCCCGGACCGGCCCGTAATAAAAAGTAGGCAGTGTCTTTTTTGCCGCCAAGCTGGTGGCGGCAACAGGCTTGGCAGAAATGAAGTAGACATAAAAGATTAACCGTAAGCCTAACTTTAACCCTAACCGTAGCCCCAACCTAACGCTAACCCTAAAACCTAGCACTAACCCTAACACTAACCCTAAACCATAACCCTAACCCCAATGCTTACCCTATCACTAACCCTAAATATATGAAAAAAGAAAAAAAGGGAAGTCGCCAAGGTGAGAGTCGACCTGAAAAGCAATGGCATACCAGACATGAATCATAACCGCTACGCTGCGAGCACCATGGCGATTGTGTGCCAAACTGACCTTTTTATTTGAATTGCTTCATGCCACGAGACCGAATGTTCGACTGGCGGCACAATAGATCCAGCTGATCTGTTGCTGTGAGCATCTTGGCGGTAAAATAGATGCTACCTATAAAGTAATCTCAAATGAAAAGTAACAACAAGTCTTCAGTTCATTGCCCTTTGGACACTAAAACCAGTCATGCAGTGTTAAGGCAATGGCTATAGGTCCGCCAGGGGGCCTTCACCTTTGAAAACTTATTTCCTCGTCACCTGTAGCATGACACTAGCACATGACAAGAGTGCCCTAGGCTGCACTACACTTGCTAGCAGGGTTGCCAACCTGTCTTCACCAAAAAAAGCCAGACGTTGTCCCAAAAAAGCAAGAAAAAGCCAGATAGCAGTTTTAAGGCATTAACACATCAAATATGCATAACCAAAGACAAAACAGACGTTAAAACGCTTCAGAAACATCGATACAATACAATTCCACTCTTTACAAGCATTTACTTTCCCCGTAATTACACTGTCGTACATTTGTTTCTTATCAATAACATCGATCATTTTTAGGGCAACGGTAAAATATTTTCAATATTTTGTGCATGCTGCATGGTTATAGACTCTTTTCAGAAGAGATTTTTAATGAATATGCAGTTCGACAATGTTTTTCCAGAGCCAAGCCTTTCCGACTGCAAAAAGGCCAGAAAAAGCCAGATTTTGTCTGGCTTTTTTTGAAAAAGTGTTCACAAAAAGCCAGAATTTCAAAATCTGGCTTCAAAAAATCCAAATTGGCAACCCTGCTTACTAGTAACATACTAAACCTAAACCAGGGGTCACCAATATGGTGCCCGCGGGAATCAGGTCGCCCATATGGACTATGTGGGTTGCCCGTGGCCTGTTCTGACAATAGCATAAACATGATCTGTTTCTTTACACTGATAAATATCTTTAATTTTTATTATTAATGATAACATCGTATGAAGTCAAATTATGCAAATTTTTATTTCAAAAGTCTGTGTATCAAACTGGTAGCCCTTCGCATGAATCTGTACCAAAAAGCAGCTCTGAGTTTCAAAAATTTTGGTGACCCCTGCCTTAAACNCTAACCTAAGCCTAACCGCTCATATTAAACCAAGGGTTCACAACCTGGGGTGCATGTACCCCTAGGGTAGATTTTCCTATCTGAAAGGGCACATTTTAGGTTAGCAATGGAAGAGAAAAATTATGTTTGTTTGAATACTATTGATTTCGAAATACTCGAATTTATACATACTAGGTCAACATTCAAAATCAGTAGATACCTATTGGTAAATATATTTTTGTTATTTTCCTCAGTCTTTTTGTCATAAGAAATTTTAGGGGTACATGCTCATATAACGAAATGCTGAAGGGGTGCATGGCCAGAGAAAGTTTGAGAATACTTGTCCTAAACCTAGATCTCGGCGACAGGCTATAAATGAAAGTGTTGGTTGCTTTGAATGGTTCCTAACACGGTTCACTGAATTGCGGAAACAAGTGAAACGGAACGTTGGGAGAACGCTAAAATGGAGAGAACAGCAGCAAAAAAAACTTCGTTGTTAGTCTTTGAAACTTTGCAAAAACCGAATATTTTCGGCGAGCAGACTGCAGCGGCCCGGAATGACACCATCGCTAAAAAAATTGTTAGCGGACTGTTTCAACACCTCTAGCGGACGGCCCGAAGACGAGACTGTTAGCGGCCCGTGCCATCTCTATACGGAACCCAGACTGGTGGTTTAGGATGATGGTTGGGTTTAACGCCATTTGAGTGTTTACACGACCGTAGGCTCCCTTGACTAATTCCCTCATCAGGTTTGTAATGGTAAGTTGCTTATGGTACTGATAGTTTCATGCTTAAACAATTTTTAGGGTGGCCAAATCTAAAACTTTGAAGTCTTAGATTTGAGCCAAAGCAACTGACATGTGCAAGTAAATGCAAAAGGACTAGGTACAATTTGCAGATATCCTTTGCATAATACGCATGAAGAGAACTTAAGTCATGAAACATCCGTAAATAGTAAAATAGTTACTGTTCATGAGTGACCATCCACGACAAAACTAGGCCTACCAAATTTTCACTGCTGATCCATACTAAGCCATACCAATATCCAGGTACCGAGTTTATGGGGGGGACATAGTATCTTTTGTCGCCCCCAACATTTTGTGATAAAAAGTAATGTATTTGTGCAAATTTCATGGTTACCTTACTGTTGGAAACGTTTCCCCAGCATAAAATCAGGAATTAAATGAGAAACATGAGCATTATCACCGGATTATCTGCAGACACAGTATGCGGATTTCCTATGTAAACTGAATTCTCATGACTGTTACAAATTGTGCTAGTTAATTTGAATTACCGAATCGGTGTGCACATGAACTTCGCTCAATCAAGAATTCTTGCGCTGGTCTGTAGCCTACCATAAGAACACGGCTGCCACCAATCGCGTAGCTATGGGGGACAACGGGGCAATGCCAACCCAATTCCAATATTTTCAGGCTAACAAAACATTTGAAGTATAGGCTAAGCCAAAGAAATACTTCAGTGCAAATCAACAAAACTGCCTCAAGGAACCTATCCTGCTTCAGCTTTTAGTCGAATACAAACTTGTATCTGACCTTTTGTAATCATAATCAATGACCGCAAGTAAAACCAATTGGAGTAACGCTTTTCGCAGCTATTTTTGGCGCATCAACTTGCAGTATTCCACGTAAAGGTTATGTAAGCTTCATTTCAAGACCATCGAAAATTCCTCTGTGATAACCGTGGGTGTTAACCTATCCTCGTCTCCAATTTCAGCGTAGCCTTAAATCAATATTGTAGATTTTGTTGCTGCACAGTTGCAAAATTAGATGCGTGACTATGGCGGTGATATGAATTTAATATGTCTTGAAGCCCAAACTTTGACTAAGAGGCGATTCAATTTCAAAGTCTTCTGCATTGCTCCATAGTAACTGTTCCGCAACAATAGTATTCATTCTAGATATTTATTTGTGATGACATGTATTGTGACTGTTCAATCACAATTATGTGGAGCCTTAACGTATCCATCAATGATTTCCCTTTACCTTGCCGGCAAGTAAAAAATCAATATTTTCAAGATATTAGAGTCCGATGTGCTGTTTCATAAGCTCAGTGTTTCAACTTTCATCTGATGTTAATTGCCAACCTATCCTACAGTAAATTATTTGAAATCAATATACTGCAACAAGAGTCAGCAGCAAAATCTCACGTAGGTAGTAAGATGCTTTTCATTTTGCAAGGGCTGAGGCAATTGACACTGCCATTACTTACAGATACTGAGATAACTTGCACAGGGGTGCATAATAAACTTTAGGGGAAAGCTCTCAGAAAGGGGCCCCAAAACATCGCCATTGTGAAAGGTAGAAGTGGGATTACGTGGATAAGAGTTAAATTTGTTTCACATTTCAATTTATGAACCAAATTCAAGAGCAGGGGTTTCCAAACTACGGCCCGCGGGCCAAATGCGGCTCGCGAAGCCATTTCATCCGCCCCGTGAAGCTATTTCAACTGGTTGCAAATATATTTTGCCAATAATTAAAAAAATACAAATTTGTTGGTTTTGCAGAATGCAACATATGTCCATTGTCCCGAAACAATCACATCACGTAAGATGTCCGGCCCTCGAACTTGTATAATAGTTTATGTGGCCCTCGGACAAAAAAGTTTGGAGCCCTGTTCAAGAGCATAAGACACATACGAAAGGAACAAAATTTTGTAAAGATTTATAGCTACACAATTGAAAGCTGCCTCCTATGGCACATTTTCCCATAATTTTTGCTATATTTTGAATAACATATGACTTGCTTCAGAGATTCTTTAAATGTGGCTCTAAGAGTGGTTCATAACCTTATTAACTAAACAGTGGTACAAAACTCTCAAGGGGAAGCACGGTATCTCTAAAAAGAGGGGCCCGGGGCGACTGCCTTGTTATCCTTCCCTAATATCCATCCTTGAGCTTGCAATCTGTCTTGTTGGCAAAGCGCATGTGGCTAAAATGTCTAAAATGTAACTAAATTTGAATTTTTTCTCAGTAGGGCTTTAAATTCTGCAGATAAGTGATTGTATTTTCAAGAAGCCCGTGATTTGTACAAATTAATTACGTGCAGTGCTAAACCATCTTCACATGCAGCTGAGCATGGTCAATAAGTTTTGTAACACTGGTTTTTCTATTGTGTTTACAGTTTAATTCCATCTTATATTTCAGTTAAGTCAGTTAAATTTGGCAAAGTCTTATCAAACAATTTAAATGAAGTAAGTTTAAACTAGCTACAAAGGTTCTCCGGAATAAGTTGGAACATATCCAAAAGATCTTACGGATTATCAAAAATCCAAACATTTTTCAAACGCGTTGAATAACTCCGGCGTATACGGTTATCAACTAAATACGTGAATTAATCGCTCAAAAATTAGATGACAACGGGATCTACTTTTTATATGCCCTAAAGTTTTGTATAAGACCTACGTCGGATGTCAATGTCTCAGAGTAAAGTCGCTATTCGGCTTTGGTTGAACGTGCTGTGTTGGTGTATGTCCGAAGCGTGTAAATACAGTATAAGCGCAATCGTAATGGCGGCCGCGATGACTTCTTGCTCAAGTGCAACACTGGGAATTGAGAGGTTTACGAGCGCTTTTGCAAGAAAGGTGTATGAGCAAATGATGGCATTGATCCAAGTAGAAGCTTGGAACTTTACTGTCAAAACTTTTAAAAATTTGTCAATTCAATGAAAGCAAACGTTTTAGTTGTCGGCTTAAATCTGAACACAGTTGTTCAGGAGAAAACGCCAGAAACAAGCACGTTTCATGGATGATGCTTTAAAAACAAAGAGCATTAAAAATATTTAAAAATGTTTGAAGCTCGGTTGTTGTTTTCCCCAGCCCTAATAAAATTTCTGGCTACGCGCCTGGTTGCACTGCTGGTTTTTACCAAAAGATCTTGTGGTTTGTTTTGATTTGATTCATGTGGTGATTATTAGTAGCAGTACATTTTATTTATCGAAACTGACCAAATTTGCATTGATTATTATCACAATTGTTGAGCATAATTGTGTCTATTAAGCTCTCAGAATTAATGTGTTTTCATATTAAATTCAGTGCTAATAAGTGCTGGATATCTAGATATAGCACCATTGCATACTTGTTACACTATTTGCTATACCACCACGATGGGCGTAGCCAGGTATCAATTCCATAATACACCCCCAATGTGGCCAATTTTACAAAAAAGTCATACTACAGTTGAGTGAACATGGTGACGTCATCGCAACTCAAACAATAAGGTTCGACCCCCTAAGTTTTTTAGCAAACTCGGTCTCTGCCCATATCAACAACAAATGGTCCAATTTTTTTAAAGCACCAACAGTTTTAATACTGATCCATATTAATCCAAATCCATAATAACAACACACATAGTCCAGGATGTTTTTTAAGTAAAACAAAATTACTAAAACAACTAAATATCTGGTGCATCTGACCAAGAAAAATAGTGTAGCTGCAAAGGCGACATGATGCTGCAATTATTCTCAGCAGTTGACCCGAGAACATCTAACTACTGTGCTATTAATCGAGCTCACTATACTTTGACCAAATGTCGCCCAAGAACTTCAGCCGTAACAATATTCTAGTTTCCAACAGTGACTGTACAGTAGTTCTGACTGAGCTTGCAAGGTACTATTCACTAGACCAAGGGTGGGGAACCTATTTACTATCACGGGCCGCATGAATTGTGCGTTATTGCTGATGGGCCGCAATTAATTCTGTCCTAAAATTCTACTTCTATCTATGACGAGTGACTTCTCTCGATTACTATCTATCTGCTTATCATGGAGCTTCGTTTTGACGCGATGTTGTGTTCTAACATGCGTACGAAAATTCTCATGAGGGCCATATCAAATGTTCACGCGGGCCGCAGGATCCCCACCCCTGCACTAGACGCTTTCGTCCGACAGTTCGTTGCCTCAGGCAATTTTTGCTCTTCGCGCGATCGGATCCGCTTCAATTCGCATTTGTAGCAGCGCAGCTGGTTGCTATACTCAGCGCGCAAAGAATAACATCCCCGATGGCACAAAAACCATCGGAGATCTCCTTTGCCCGAGTGCTGCAGCGCGCAGGCTAAGCACTTCACTTGACTTCGCAATGAATCGCAGCTGCGCGCACGCAGACGTTAAATAAACAAAATTGCCGTGTGGTTTACCGCATAAAATCCGGCTAGTGTGAACCAGAGGTGGCCAGAGTCACTTCAGCCAAACTTCGGGTCCGCTCCTGTTCCAAAATTTTTTAATACGCGTCCGCAAATTTTTGTAATTTGAGAATCCGACTCCTGTTCATACTCCGGCTACCATCGATGCAACCGAAATTCAACAATGTTTTTACTCAAAAAATGACATGCATAAAGACCACGCACACTTCTGTTGCTGCCAAGAAAATGACTGACTCTGGATCCGGGTCCGGTTTTTCGCAAGGTTTTGACTCCGACACCGGGTTCGAAAGTAAAACGCAGAATCATGCGGGGTCGACTCGGAGCGGAGTAGACTCCTTTATGGCCACCTCTGTTATGATTATGACGGTTTGGTCAGGTGACAATTCATTTCTTCAAAGTGCGCTGGTTTTCTAAATCATCATAACGTGCCTTAAATACTTTGCTTTTTCAAGTGAATTATTTTTCAATATGTACAAAAAGAGTTGAACCTGACTCATTACTTTTTAGAGTGGCATGACAACCGGAAGGTTCATTTCCAAATGCTTCTAATTCTGCAATACCCACTATTTTCATTTGCGTTACGAATAATTGCAACGCTAGCACATTCGACCTTGAAGCAAGAAATCATTTTATTTGATTCTAGACAAGAGTATAACCACGAAATACGCTTTGCAAGTCCATAACTCTTAGCTTATATTTAAATCGCCTACAAGCGAATACACCTTTTCTCCTCGTAGAGACAAGTGTCACAAAAACTGACCGAAACCATCTATCAGTCACAATCCAAGACAAAACACGAAAAACTTACCTGAACTTCCATTGCGCGATGCCATTTGAGAGTACGCCTGTAAAGAACTTTTCACTGTTACTCAGGTGATAAACAACTTTTCAGCAAACAGTTGATTTTCTTACGCGCTTTGATGGTAATGCAGGCGTCGATTGGCAGGAAGACGAGTTCGGTCGCATGCTGAGCGCCAGCTCCAACGACCTGTAGGAACCGGGGGAGTGAACACGTTTCCTGTCGTTGAAAGAAATCATCATCAGCACATTCTTTTCTTTGATAACACATCACTACAGAACACAATTTACCGCTTACGCCGATTTTTAACCTCGCTATTTGAATGTTGAACAGGCAAATGTCTTTTCTCGAATTGAGAACCTGGATTGTTAACAAAACAAAGGGTTATATTTTTTACTTGCCACGATTCTGGCATAAAAACGTGAAACAGAACTGACCTTCCCCAACCTTTTCCTCGCGCGTTTCTCGGTCAGTGCAGGATTTTTCAAGTTCACCCGCACCTGTTCATTGTAAAAATAAGCAATTGGAAATTGTAACAGCTCAAAAGCTTTGGAATAATTGACAGTGAGCCTAAGATAACATAACCATATCTTTATTCACCCTGTTGATCGACAAAATACCTGGTTTGGAAATGGACTACCAAAGGTTCGCGAAAATATGGGTTTGTGTGCTCGCACACAGCATGTCAAAAGCAGTTCTCAGATAACTTGAAATAAGCTTGGGACAACGGCAAGATAACCACCACAATCCACTAAATTTTCCAACGGTTTTCCTTGCTAACACCTAGCTCGAAATTGAGTCAAGCCCAAACGAGAAAATTTACTTGCCACAAGGCCAAACAAAAAAACAGCCATCCGTGATGCACATAAATTTGCCATTTTAATTTTCTGACTTTGACGAACTATCCATCTATCATAGGGGTGCAAAAATGTGGCACTCGCGCAGCGCGCCCAAAAACTTGGAGTGCGCTAACGGGATTTGCAGCGACGTAGGATAGAGTGCATATACAGAGTAGATTATGGCATGCCTCACGTGGGCAGAGACATATAGATAATTAAGAGCATAGCCAACGTTATTTCATCTGCACATATGGTGAAAGAAGATAGCCAACTTCTGTTTGTAACTATGTGAAAGAAGATAGCCAAGCTTAAGTTTGTCTGTAAATAAGTAGAGGTAAGAAATAAATTGCATATTTTCTTTCCCGCAGTAAGTTGTTCACATTTTACACTTCGTGCATATTAATGCTGAATGGCAAAGCTTGTGTGTGACGCTACTAAAATCCACAAAAAAATTTGCACCCCTGATCTCTCACCTGTATTACTATTAAGAGACAGGCGCTCCGAATACTTGTATTTTAGGTGCAAGCAGCGGAAGATGCTGCGTGCCATTCGAACCCGTACTCTCAATCAACACGGAAGCTTCGGCCATCACTTGTGCAAATTTATCATTTCTCAGTCTCAAAAACGGGGTGATGACACTGAGCTGAATTTACCAAATTTGGTTGGACTTAGTAGTTATAATTCGAGTTTTTACAATAGCAGCCGAAATAAACACAAGCGATCAAATTTGGTAATATTAACCAGTGGTTTGTAGCCGTACGTGGGGTATTCCTTCACTTTTTCTAAACGAACAGCAACCCTTGCAACACCAATATGTGAATGGTCATGTCTTCTTTCATTGAAATCCTCACAAAAAAATTCCAACTGACTCGACTGTAGAACATGTTTTTTGAAGCAGTGCCTCATCTCATGTGAGTTTTCAGCACTGCACCACTGATAAGTAGCAATCATCGCGCAAAACTTCCGACAAGCCGATTTTCTGTGATTAACCGTTAGGCTCATGAGATGATCAATTATCGGATACAACTAAAAGTTGGTCAGTGATGGACGACCTCATGAAATTCACACAAAGAGGTGACCCGAAAGATTGCACTTGCAATCAGTTTTGATGGTTCGTGCGAACGCTTATTCACACGAAAAATGCTAAATATATCTGGTCTTGTTAACATCAACAAAAATTAGTTCTTTTAAAAGTTTTGGGTTCAGACGAAGCACGGTTTCGATAATAACAACGACGTTATCTTTTAACTTGGACTGTCCTTTGGTAACTTGACTTTTTAAAATACGTCAAAAAGTTGCGATCGAAATACACACTACACGTGGAAAGCAAGTTTTGATAAACAGGTCAGTTCACAGTCACGTGTGTAACGGTGCACGTTGACTGAACAAAAAGCAGAGGTCTTTCTCAAAGTGAACGAACCATGTACAGTTCCACTGATGCAAGCAAGATTCAAAATGTCTTGGCCGATCCACCGGTTGGGTTTTCGATCAGTTGGTCGTCGCTTTAGGTCAGTGGCTTTTTTTTCAAAGAACTCCTGAAGATAAAACAAAGCAACGAATTGCTGGCTTGTTTTCAAAATTCAGAAACAAAATGGACTCTTATAAAGCTAGTTGCATCACAAAATAAGTACCCTTTTTTGAGTTGTATAGTACTGTATATCAAAATTCGGATAATAAATTAGGCAATGCTGATCATGTTTAGATTCTAGTTGCGTTGCATGTCGAAGATGCAAAATATAAACAGAGATGCAACGCAACTCTGTAAACATAATCAGAGATGTCTAAGATGCAACACAACTAGAATCCGTAAATATTGACGGTTTATTTCAAATTGTACATTTGTATGTCTGTCAGCCTCAAAGGTCGATATCACGTGGTTTAGTAGCAGCACATACGAAATATAAAGTGAGCCCGGGCAAGGATTACAGTCAAAATGACCAATGAGTTGCTCGGTCATAAGTTGACCACAGTCGGCATCCCTCAGAGAGTCCCAAGGGACAGCTTGGTCAATACTTTGGAGTCAGGTTCAGCTGCAGAGGCTGCCAAGTGGAGAATATTTCCCACCAGCCCATCGCTTTCCAGATCAGTTCCTAGATTCATTGCCTTGCATGGCTGAAGAACTCAATCTGACCTGGAAAGAGATCATCTGATATCCTCAGCTGGAGCTCAGTCAGGTGTCGCCACTCTGGGTCAGAGTGAACCTGGTAATAATGACATTTAAATAGTATTCCAGTTTCCCCACATTAGCGGAACTCCTGAACTGCAACTCCTTTAACCGATACAGGTGGGTTGGGAGATGTTGTACGTTCCTGAGCAGTATCTGAGTTGGCCAAGCAACAGCAAACAACACATGCTGAGTTAATGAAAGACCTCTTATATGTGGATTAGAGGAGCTGTGTTAGCAACGCTCAGTATGCTGACAACGCGTAGCCTCAACAACTGTCCTTCTCAGGACAAGAATCACTCGATTCTGGCAATGAACCTATTGTGATTCTTCAGATCAACTTAGGATGGGCCCATCCTAAGAGCCAAATTCTTCAAAGAATTTGGGAAGAAAAGAAGATTTCTGTTGTCCTGGTACAAGAAACACATCAAAGGTATCCAGAGCTCTGAAACTATACAGCTGCACGCTCGCTCACTTTTTTAGTTGCCCTGTCCATGGTATAGCACTTTTGTCCGTAACTCAATCAGGTTCTCTGACGTGACCACATCTGTCCAACATCAAGATCCATAATATATGCATAACAAATGTATACCAGCCCCTGCCTCCATCCTGCACATAAGCCAGCTTCCAGTGATACATGACCGGCACACTGTAAGCAGCGATTTTAACTGCCACCACAAACTTTGGTGTTATCAACGAAGGAATCCTAATGGTGAAAACCTGGCCAAATGTGTCTGTTCTACAGCAGGCAGGCATGCATTAGAATGCATCAGGCATGAAAAAAGTGCTTTTACCACAGATGAGGCATGACAAACACTCCTGTGAGCTTGTTTACTACACAATAATGTGATTTTACTTGTCTCTGGATCCCATCAACATTTTGCATGCTAATGTATGCCTGCCTCAGTTCTTTAGTGAATGAAGCATTGCATCGCAGTATTTACCTTTCTCAGAAAATTTATATAGAAAGATTTAGACATTTGGTGCTGCACATTGTTCATGCTTCTTCCAGGGAAACTACACCAAGTGTCTGTGGGTTTGAGACCCCTGTTATAGCTGAACACACATATATCACCAGCAAACAGAAGTTGGTTCACAATTGCTTACAACACACCCTGCTACAAGATAAACAGTGATAGTCTAAATTAGACTGCAACCTCTGAGACTGAGACTTGATTAAAGATTTTTGTCTGAGACTTTATCAAAAAAGCTGGTACCTTAATGTTTGCGATCTCAAAATTAGCCAACTTTGCCAAAAACATTGTTCAATTTCATGCAGTTTTGCCAACCTTTTTGCTTCTTTGTCAAAGATACAGAAGAAAGTGCCCAAGTTGAAGCATGAAAGCTTTCCCAAGCTATACCAATGGAGTATTCAAAGTCTTGAGATTACAGGCTACAGACCATGACTCACAAAAATAAGTCCAAAGATACATCTTGAGGCTCAATCAATGATTTTAACTTCCAGCTGAACCAAGAATTGATCAAGGTAAACACAAATGCATATGGAATTACACTTACCCACTGTTTGACCCCATAGGTTAAAAAGAAAGGGTATGCGAATAGGGAGACTATAAACCTATTGCCTAACTAAGCCACCTTCAAAATTTTGCATGTGTATACTAAGGTTTCATTGTAAATACACTACCATCAACAAGACCACAAACAAAGAAAACACACCCTAGCAAAAGCCTCATTCAAATTTGTAAAATCCTTGGATTTGGGAAAAAACATTTGCTTTTATGTTACTTGTTGCATTTCACAATTCTTTCTTCTGTCAAACCATCACATCACACATAATTTTCATATAGGATCAAACCAAATAGCAGTATTGACACTTTCAGTCCTGGGGGTTTTTCCTCAGGAACAGGCTGGATACCAGACTAAGAGTTAATCATATTTATGCCAGTTTCATAAAAAAAACTTGCAAGAAGCCCAAACAAATGTGAAATCTGTAAAAATTTATCTTCATAGTTTCCACATTTAAATGTACAAACTTTCAATAGAAAAATATTAATTGTAAGTATTCAACATAAGCCAAATCTGTATTTGTACATAGCTCCATCTTTGTTCCATAAAAATGCATTCTGTATAGTACATGTTGGTAACTAATAAAAGTATCAAAACAGAGTTGTGAATCCTAACTGTTTCCGTTTCTAGGAAAGCAAAGGGAAGTTTTATAACAAAGTTGAATAAAAAATGTTGAGTGTATAATTTGTGCAAAATGAATTCAAAAGCCATTAGATCAAAGCAGATAAGTGGCAAAAGATGCAAAAAACATCAGAAAGAGTATGACTTGGAAGTTTTGCAAAGTCCTACTAAAAGCAAACTGCACAGACTGATGATTTGAATGAAATCATGCCAGCCATTTCAAAATGCTATAATTAGGAAGGCAATATGCACTAGAATTTGTAGATGGCTGATTCAAAAGATGACTAAAACCTGTTAGGTGGATGATGAATTGATTGTGTTGTGGAAATAATGAAACACACAGAAAAAAACAAAAACACCTGCTGTCTGGCATACACAGGCCAAAATCACTTACACAGCAGCATTGTTTTGAATTAGTTTGGCACTGGTCACTGCTAATTGTACTTTTATCACCATTCACTGATGAGTGCATCTTACACTTTATGTTCCGAGTGGCAAGAAACAACATATGACAGAAAGCAGAAATTAGCAAAATTTTTGAAGAAATGATCTTGACTTTGCTTTGTGTAGATTAGCAATTTACATCTTACAACCTTGCACATGGAAATGTACTGCTTGATGAATTCAATGCCTTAAAACAGATTTGTTTCAACTTATATCTTTGCTTAGTTTAGAGAAAAGCAATGACCAACCTTCTGCTTGTGATAGTCTGTGTACTTGCTCCGTGAATGATCACTGCAACAAAGCAATGTGTAAGTTAAAATCATATTAACAATAACATTAGTCCAGGCTAATATGCTGAAGTTGAAACCAAAAAGAAAACATTAAACATACTTTTCATGTTCATTAAATAGTAAACAAGTGTCCAATTGACACAAGCTGCTGTTTTTGTTTCAAAATGACTGCTTATTTTGCACAGATAGATGGAAATAACAAACGTGGGTTAGCTGGTGCTAAAACTCAAAAGTTTCATCACACGACACCAACATTAATTTCCAACTTAAATGGTCATAATGTTTGTTGACGTTAACGCTGCATACAAAAAAAACTGTCTCCATCCTTGGCAAATTAAAAAATGCACATTAATGCTCTATTAGAATCACATTGAAGGTGGGCTAATCTGCCGTTTAGTCAAGAGTTAGGATTAGCACAAGTAAAATGTTATTATCAGAGTTCAGGTCAGAAATACGATCTGAATCAATCATTTGGCTGGATTCAGGCTTAGTCTGTATGTTCTAATCACTCAAAAAAATTGGGTAACTTCTTTATATAAAATTGACTAAGCTGAGTGACAAACATTTTAGGATGATTCAGCTATATTTAGTACGGTGTGCAGACAATTGCGACCAATTCATTTGAGACCATTCATTTGAGACCTATTCATCTGAGACCTATTCATCTGAGACCTATTCATCTGAGACCTATTCATCTGAGACCTATTCATCTGAGACCATTCATCTGAGACCTATTCATTTGAGACCTATTCATTTGAGACCTATTCATTTGAGACCACATCCATTTGAGACCACATCCATTTGAGACCACATCCATTTGAGACCACATCCATTTGAGACCACATCCATTTGAGACCACATCCATTTTACGCTACGTTAAAGTGAAGCTGTTTTGACTTACAGTGAATCACATTTTTGTCTACCTTCCACTTCCTTGTGGGAGACCTGATGTTTTGCAAGGTGACTCTTCACTTAAAGATTTGTAAGGTTACACCCTTCTGTGTCCAAGGTGACTCATGCTGGGTTGTGGGCAGGAAGACAAAACATATAATTCTTTGGCTTGGTCTAAATGACATTTCAGAGGTGCAACGCTCCCTTCCAAACCTGAGGTATGTAGAGTTTTCTGGCTACTGCGGTGTTTTAAAGTGTGAGTAGCAAGTGCATTTACAACCCAGCATGAGTCACCCCTGGACACGCAAGGGTGTAACCTTGCAAAACTTCAAATAATAATGATGATTTATTGTGGACACATGGTCCATACCGTAGGCGCAGTAAACGACGCATGAGCACAAAAAATGGTTAGTCATAACTTATTATATGTCTGACACATCAAATTACAGACCAGTGGCAGTAGCCACAGTGGTGTCAAAGCTACTTGAGCACTTCATATTATCTAGCATCTCTCCTTTCCTTGGTACCCCGGACAATCAATTTGGTTTTAAGGCTGGTCATAGTACTGATCAATGTACATTTTTGTTGAAGCAAACTGCTTCATACTTTGTAACCCATGGTTCATCCGCGCATGCTGTGTTTTTAGATGCCTCGAAAGCATTCGATTGAGTACAACACATGAAATTATTCGAGAAACTGTTTCATCAACACTAAAAAAGCCTTCAAAAAACTGTACATTTTTATTTTGAGACGTTTCGGATTATTCTTAATCCATCTTCAGTCAAAAAAATAAAGCAACACTTGGCAATACTAGCTAGCATTCCTAAGTGTTACTAGCTAGCATTCCACATGTCAGTGCCATGTTCTGACTTGAAGCCGAACTGGTTGTCTGTTGTGGACAAAAAATGGTGAGATGCAAGACAAACTATAACTGTTCAAACAACTTGGAGATGATAGTTACAACAGAGACAGGTCCATAGTTCCTAGCATCACTTATGGACCCATTTTTGTTTTTGCAAATAGGTACAATGACAATTTGCATGCATTCCTGTAGAATTTTTCCATGCATTAAACACACATGAACACTTTGAGAGCCGGCCTACGATATATTCGTACTTCGATTTCGGCCTAAAAAACAGCAGTTTTCGGTTGCCTTACCAACGCCCTAGCTCCT
>JGI24022J15233_10000643_pt1 | contig 23987 bp, 16 predicted proteins | sample Ectturendosymbi2_FD_15233 | JGI IMG/M metagenome (IMG submission 15233)
GAAATGGACGAGAAACAGTATAGTTTTAAAACTTAAACGCAGTAAATATCATCAGGTTACAGATCGGAAAATCTTTTTAAACAATTTTGAGGTCGAGAAACAAGGCTTTGAACTGCATGCAGTTTTTGATTTTTCAATTTTATTATTAGGACGAGTACGTTCGCACAGTTCAGTAACATCAGATAAAATCATAGCTATGAGACAGTATAATGTCCTCAATGCCTGTTGAGAATGTTTTTGTCATTGAGCCCAGTTTTCAATAATTTCTTGCTAATCAGACATGAACCGCATCCAGAAAATTTTACCACAAATATGGTCATCGCCACATTGTTGGTCAAGCGGTGCAAAACAAAAGTATTAATGCGATAGATATTTACAAGAGCGAAATAGTTTTAACATCACCACTGTTAAAAAATGTCGATGTAACCACCATTGCGTTCTTATAAACACTGTAAGTGTAATGCATGAAGGTTTAACGACAGCAGTAGCCATACTATTGGGAAAAAAAGTAGGCAAAAAAAGAAGTAGAGCTGATGATGTCTACTTCGTAGGCGAAATATATTCTCTGTAAGATCTTGGTGTCTGATTCTTTGCTGGGAAAGGATTCCTTTCGATAGATAGTAGCCATTCGCAATCCTCTGCATTATTTCTGGAGCAAAGTACAATAGCCTAAAGAATGAGTTCCGATGAGTGCAAGCCGTTTTCAAATAAAAGCCAACCAAAAGGTGAAAATAAACTTGTTGTTACAACTGATGAAAAAACGAACATCCTATAAAATAGCAGTAGGGGTAGTGCGCGACCCATGAAACATGGGGACCGAAGAAACATTCAAATTACGCTCTAGCTGGTGACCATATTCTCTTGCTATGTGGTTGTGAATATTGTACTTATTGTATTTATGGACAACAGTGTTGTCTGTTAACATAAAGAATCTGTGTCGATCTGAAAAAATTTAAACACTTTTTTTGTTTTTGAGGCATCAAAGTAAAATATTTTGCAATCGTTTAGCGATTTCTTTTTCTGTCATAATTTCAATGTAGAAAGTTCCAAACGTTTCCCAGGACAGGTTGGGAGTTAAAAAAATATCTCAGAGAAAATTGGGATGATAGATTTGGGATGCAGTGTAAAATCGTGCACTTTTTAAAAATTGGGTGTTGATGGGACCCATAGAACGCTGGTGTTCCATTGGTCGCTCAATTCGTAATTCCTTGTTTTTGCAAAAAGTTTATTGCACAAAAGAAAGACCACCAGAGGTTTATTCACTGCGAACAACCTAAATAAAATGTTGTGTAATGTCAAAAAATAAAATACATTGAACTTGAGACAGGTGGCAAACAGTAGATATTCTCCTGGCCAGTCTACATCTTTATAGCGGATCTAAAACTTAAAACTTTTACACAGAGTAATGGCGAGACGATTTCAAGGAAGTCTGTGGTCACAATTTAGATAACTAATTTTCACTTTTTAACGTTTTAGCTTTAAGGCGAGGGTAACATAAAGTACATTTTGTGCAAGTTTCAATGCTACCAGAAAAAGAGGAATGTGCTCTAAAGGACCATATGACTTCTTATCAAAATCAATGTACTCATTGAACAAAAAGAAAGCGTATGTTTGCATTGCGTTAAAGTTAAGGATAACAACACTAAAAATCATGGGAGTGGAAACAAATAGCAGTACAGGATCAGCTTTGAGAATTTCGAAAGCGACATGGGGGTCTCAGTCTCAGAAATGTAGAATCAACAAGCTTAATACGAACTATGGCTTTTAATCCTCATAATTTGAAACTTTTTTTCAACAATTTGAAAACCTTATACACAATCTCTCTGAAGTTTCATTGGAAATGATCTCGAATTTAGATGAAACTGGGGCAAACACTGCAAATATTTTCTACATGCATTGAATATCAATGTACTGTAATACAGCCTAAACATTGGTTCCGGAGTTAGAAAATCTAACAATATGTAAACTTTTGTTTCGTTTTTGTGGTGTTTATACACAAATTTTAATAAAAATTGTGAGTTTATCTTCTTAGTTTACACATAAAATATGACTTGCAACTACAATTATAAACATTTTGAATGATGCGAATAGAATTTTGTTCAAACAAAGCGAAATAGTATTGGAAAAACATTAAAATAATTCACATTTTTCACATTTGTGCGGTAAACTTATATACATAAATAGGCATACCATATTTTTGTGATTGAAAACCGGGACGCTTCAGAAGAACGAGCCTTATAAGATTAATGTGGTTCATATCTTACTGAACATGCAGTCATTTTGGACTCCTGTAGTTGAGGCACCAAGAAAAACTAAAATAATGCATTTTGCTAAGAAACAAAACAATATTTAAGCATTTGTAAATTTACATATTCGGCCAATCAACTTTTCTGCAGAGATAGACAATACTTTCTTAAAGAAGTCTTTGTTCGATTTTATTTTCTCGTAAAAATCACACGAGGAAAAGTCAGTATTAATTTCACTGGTGATAAAGGCTTTCAGATTCTGCTTCTCTTATCAGACCGCATGTTATTCAAGATAGAACAAATTTTCTCAATGGGAGCTGGTGTACCAAGCGTAGGGCCAGTGGCGTAGCAAGGGAGGAGCCCTGGAGGCTCCGGGCCCAGGGCGGAACCTTCTGGGAGGCGGCAGTTTGTTGATTGAAAATTAATTTTTGAATGTAGTTTGATAGTTCCAACTCATCTTTATTATTTTTACAGTAAATAAATTTTTGAACGTTATAACTCTTCACTTTTTGTTTTTAGAAACCCATCGACTGGTTGGCTAGCCTTAAAAAATAGGAAATGTGGCTGTTGAGTGAGCAAATTGATTAAATGTTTACTCAAAAGTATCGGTCAAATCCAGTTTGTAAAAGTACCCCAACGTTTGTTTTGAAATCAGGGTTTTTTTAACATACTTGGGGGCAATTTTCCTCCAATCGCTCCACCTTCCTTTCCATCGAAAACCACTTCCCTCACCCCAGTCAAAAATCCTTTGAACAAAACAAAGAGATGACATTCGACCGCAGACTAGCAAACGTCGCTGATAGAGTAGTTCGAGGTTTATATTGCTCCTCCACTCAAAATCTAATACAAAAAGCCCTGCATGAAATCACGGTGAATAGTCAAAGCTAGCTTAATCTTTTTTCTCCTATCTTTCGATCCTTAGCAATGCTCCAACGGCACATCATTACATCACCTGACAATTAGGCATTGACAACAAATATTTTTTGCCATGCATCATGCTATTTTTTAATGTTCAGTGGGATATTTTCAATAAGTGCCACAAGCTGCAGTCTGGACTGGTCATTAGGTGGGCTTATCAGTATTTAATTTTTGCGCTTGAAATGAAGAACCCGGGAAAGTTAGCTTTGTTCAGTAGAACTGCTGCTTTTCCGTAATGCTTTTGCATGTGGCAAGAATTGGGGCAGGTAGTTTTACTGTAGCCTACTTGTATTTTTACATTCCTCAATATTAGCATTTGGGAGGGGGCATACAATCAAGCAGTTGCCCCGGGGCCCAGGCATCACAAGACCTCGGCACGCCCCTGAACTAGACCAAGTTTACAGATCACGATGAAAGTTGCAAGCCAGCGCTTCTCAACAAGAGCCGGTTTTCGGCCTATTTCACCTATTTTATCCAAATGTTTCCCGGACATTAAGAGGGACCCGTGCAAGTGTTGACAGAGTTAACGTTGATCTTTATACATTTTAAATTCTAGTAAGCAAATTCGAGGTGTGAAAAGGGCGGCACTTTATTGGCCGGCCCGGGCGGCTCTTAGCCTCGCTACGCCACTGTGTGGGATTATCCTGGGCTTTTTATGAAATACCAGTCTAGGGTTTCTAATGCCTAACCGGGGAATTTTGGTTGACTGACCGGGACGCCGGGACAAAGCCCTCAAAACCGGGACTGTCCCGGCTAAAATGGGACGTATGGTATGCCTATACATAAAACAAAAACAGTTTCGCTGTTGCGAACTGATTTTTGCTGATAAGTTATTTTTGACAAGGAAAGAGCATACCAAAAAAATTGGCAAGCATCATTGAGATAACTGTTGTTTATTATTTATGATAAGGAATTCCATCGGTCCCTATGGAGTGTTCCGAAGGTCCCATTGGGGTGGGACTCACGGAACAAAATTCCATCGGTCCCTATGGGGGGGTTCGAAGGCCCCATTAGGGTGGGACCCACGGAACAAAATATGAAGTTTTTCAAACTTGAAAAACATATATAAAACATTCATTGATTTTTATAAAATTTGGAATGAACAATTTTGGTCCATAAACCTTCAACTGAACAAAATTTCAGCAACTTTCTCTGGATAATCTAGGCTCTAATCCCGTTTGAAAAAATCCATTCCATGGGTCCCACTCCTCCCCGTGGTGGCACCGCTGCAACTTCTAACAGATAACAGTAGGTCCTCTGCTTCTAAAATTTTGGTAATCGCTCTTTTTTTCTGTTAATCAGAGAAAATGCAAGCAAGTATAATTAAGGTTTTAAAATGAGTAGCCAGGTTTCAACATACCTTTTACGCAGCTTGTTTTTCGTATAATTTTAAGAAAGTTTGAAGATCATTCTTTCCAGTGGCGATTCCAGAATGAAAAAACTGGGGGAGCACTGCGGGGCCAAGGAAAAAAGTAGGGGGCCAACATAAATGTCTCTCCTGCATGGTGATTTTCCGTTGTGATGAAGATTGATTTGCTATGATTAACCCTATCAAACCTAACATAGGCTTGTGAATATCGTTAGAACCGTCGCCAGGAAGTCTTCAAATCGTTTAAAATTTTGCTGGCTGAAAGTTATCTGCTATATATGTCAATCAAGCGAACTTGAACGTGAAATTAAGCACAAAACTGGGGGGTCAAGCAGGGGGCCAGCCAAAAATCTGGGGGGCATGGCCCGCCTTTTTTTGTTTAGTTACAAGGCAAGCTTTTTGTTTATTTTTACGGCGCAATGCAGTTTCTTTCAAACTTGCGATGCCGATAAGACGTTTTGCGGAAGGTAACATTCCAGGGTCAATGCTTTGGTGTGCGTGCAAGTTGAAGAAGCATGAAAATAAAAAGATTTCATGTTTTGTTTATCTGCAATACCGGAGGTTTTAAGCTCTGTTTTTTTGCACACACACTCCAACACTTATCATCCAGTGGCGTCATTTCATAAATATTTCACGAGCAAGACATGCTGCAATTGGATGCAAAAGATCAAACTTTTGTAATATTTAGTAGGTCCTACTGTTTCGTTTCTGTTGAGAGCTGCATGCTCGATTCAGTGAAGCAATCGTTGAGCGCTTTCTGTGTCTAACAAAAGCACGTTATGAAAAATTATGCTTTTATCACAAAAACTTTGCAATTGGTAGTTCAATTATAGTATTGACACTTGTACCTCTGAGAGGCCCGCGGAAGTTTTTCCAGAAAAAAACACTTAAACTTGTGTTTGCACAGTGTTTTTACAGAAAAGACAAGTGCGAGGCCACTGGACCGAGAAAACGATCGAATATTTTTATCTATCTCAAGTGGAAAAAAACTATCTTGATCTAGATCAGGGGTTCCCAACCTTTTTATGGTCATGTACCCTTCAGCACTTTGACAGTCGGTTGTGTACCCCTAAAATTGCTTATGACAAAAGGGTTGAGTAAAATAATAAAAATCCAGTGAATCTTCAATGGAACTGTTATATTTTGGAATATTTGGAAATAAATAATATATACGTTTCCCTTCTATTGCTAACCTTAAAATTTACCGCTTCAGACAGGCAAATGTACCCCTAGCGGGAAATACACCCCAGGTTGGAAACCCCTGATCTAGATAATCAACCGTTTTTGAGAATATTTTTTTGATGTCCGAAGAAAAAAGTTTCCCTTATCACAATTGAAAATTGAAGATAGTTTTATCATTTTTGAGAGAGGAAAATAAGTTTTGAATTAAACGTGTATGGTCTCAACGGCAGAAATCATCCTTGCAAATAATTCGTATCAAAGGGTATGAATCACAAAAAACGTGTAAAGAAACAAGTGGTGCACTAATTTCATACTATGGGCAGACATTTACGATATTCTAAAAATGACTGCCGAAGGGAGTCATAAAGCATGGGATTTCTATTGGTTCCTTATTTTGTTTAGTATTGCAATTACTTTCAGAGTAGGCTGACTTTTAACAAATTAAAATCAATCAGGGTTGGTTCTAGTCCCGTCGCCACGGGGGTCTTTTGTCAATTTTTGCAGTGTCAAACCCCCGCACAAACCTAAAGTCGCCCCGCAGAAACGCAAAGCCCCCCTATTAAAAACTTTCTAGCGACGGTTCTGGTTTGTTATCCTAAAAAGATTTTCGATCTGCACCTTCGGTGTTCGCAGTACAAAAAATAAGTTTGCGACAAAAGTTGAAATTTTATCTGTCACTGACAATTAACCACGCACCCTCAGAACCAATCTGTGCAGCTGATAGAGCGTGTGAAAACGGCATCCTGTTTTCACGCATTGTTCCACAACACTTTGTGTTTTTAGCAGTTCATCTTTTCAGACGAAACCTCTAAATATTACCACAGGTCCCAGCAAGGTGTTTCGCAGGCTTCAAGTATACNAGGCCGTGGAAAAATAAAAAGAAAAAACAACTAACGTAAATTGTGGGAGATAACTTGGAATCGTACAAAAACAGCCAAACCAAAACTTCGTCCGTACCATTGAAAAAAGTTGCAACAACGATCTCAGACATTACAAGTCGTAAAAATAGAACAGTTTGAAAACTTCTTTGCGTAAATCCTTCACTTCACCTCGTCTGTGTCATTTTATTTTATGAAATTTTATAATGAATGATGGTATGGTCAAAAAACTCATTGTTTTCCGGAAACAAGAGCATCTAGGAAAATATAGAGCCTTAACAACAAAAGTCAACCCAATGCGGCTTACATTTAGAATACCTCCATGTAATGTTGTGAGGAAAGGGTGTTGAGTTTCGAACATTTGTAATGATTGAAATTCCTAGCTAGTAAAATTACTCTGCCTGCGTCAGCAATCAATGAGCACTGGCAAAGGTTGAACAGGTCCATCGCTAATGATTGCATAGCCAGTTTACTCTCAGACTTGGTAATGGAAACGATTCGCTAGCGATTGAAGTCGTGGAGCCCATTATACTCTATTAACTCTTTGGCCTTTTCATGAAAATGATGCTAACATTTGTCTGCTGTTTTTCGATACGCCAACTGCTTGGCCTTCAATTTTCGGAAGAAAAAGTATGTAAACTTTATGCACACAAACCTCACAGGAAACGTAGACTATCACTTCAAGTGCTCAATTAAAGCGAAAGTATACGGCACCAGCATCTACTAACTGCTATGTAGCTTGACATGGAGTCACCGTAAGGGGTGATATATGGTGGTGTATAAAAGAATGTTCATGAAAATTCACCTATTCAAATAGATGCGCTTTGCGATGACCTAACGTACAGTTTCATGGAAAAAATTTGGCGAAACTCGGGACGAATGAATTTTGACGAGAAATGCCCCACAAAGCAGTAGCCTACGTTTCATTTCCGACAGTTCGTTAGGTTTTCTGTTCTAAACCAAACGTCAAAACCATTGTAGCCTAATAATTGTCACCTTGCTGAAGTTTATCACAATCTAAACTGCAACGTTGATACATTTTATTTTCAGATAAAAACACCACTGCTTTTCTGCGAACCTTGATCTGAAAACCGAAAGGAAGTTCCTTGTTTTAGAGAACCCACTGTTCTTATACCTGTCATGAAACTGCAGCCTTTTCGAAGCTGCTTTTGAAATAAATATTTCGTCACTAAGAAACAGACAATAGTCGTATGAGGTCTTGCGAAGGCATACTACCCCAGCGAAGTTGAGCAGCTTGCTCCAGGGGCGGATCCAGCCAGTATCGTTAGGATGGGGGCGATTTCAGTAATATTTAGCAGTCAAGTCTCATAACGGTTTTGTTACTGTAAGAGAGATGAATTATACTTCAAAAAGTGATGTGGCAAAACGATGGACGACAAAATGGCCTTATATCGCGAATGCTCTTTTCCGAATTGTAAAAAATTATGGTGAATAAAGTTACTTACTAAAGTTTTAGGGGGGGCGATCGCCCCCCCTGGATCCGCCCCTGGCTTGCTCTATTATAGAGCGTGCATTATCCAGCCGCGGTCATTCACGTTGCTATCCGAGCTATCTCGCCCTCTTTGCAATCGAACAATAGAATCTCATCATTGCATCATTGCCGAATGTGTTTATTTGCTACTATGAACAGTTTAGAGGTATGTGTTGGGAATCAATCAAGCCGAGATTAACCTCAAAAAAATAAAAAATTGGCGACATTTGTTTAATTCGACCAATATATTTCGTTCTTCCTTGGAGGAAAGTGCCCGATTTCCCCTCTGCGGGTGCCCATGCCCTCACTGTTGGTTACGCATTTTGGATCATGTAAACAAGGTGAAGTGAATTTTTTTACATTTGACAAAACGTCTTACGATTTGTGCTCAATCTCTAGGTGGCACCACTTAGGTCTTTAGTATTCAGCATTTTAAAAACGTCCACCCTTCTGTCAGTAACCATCACTGATGTACTTGAAGTACAGTCTAAAAGGCAAACTGACAAGGTTGTGTAATTTTTAGAGCTGACTTTGTAGTCAAAATACCTGCGATGAAATGATCCAAGTGTGTTCTGATCATGCAGGTCTTCATTTCCGCCGCTTATTGGTTCCAAAACATCGTCAGGTAAGCGTCAATTTGGTGTAATGTTTCAAAAATGCAGAACCTATAAAATCGTCTCTTTGCCTGCCATCCTATAGCTTCAACATCACGAAGAAAGTTTGATTTCAAGGCGTGCACAGAAATCACTGGACTTTTTGCTTGGTGACGATCTAGCAGCGCGCGTGTGATGGTTCCGGTGGGAAACAAGCTGGTACACATATTGATTTTGTCGTTGAAAGGATGATCTATTTTTGACCTGTTTGAAATCATCTCCACTTTTACATGCAGCTGTTCGGGACTATTCAGATAATGCATGTTACTTGGCCAATCACTTTTATTTTTATGGGATTGTTATTTTCGTAAACTCTGTGACTTTCTACCCAGGAACAAACACGTTTCTGGTGAAACTGCTTCGAAGTAGGTCATTGTCAGTAATACAAACTACTTTCAAAACCTATTGCTCAAAATCCGCTTGGTTCTTTGACCCCACCCTTTCCAAAATACTTTTGTAGACACCCCTGGCGTATTAAATGGATCGCCTGCTTAAAACCGAAATGTCTGACAATTTGAAGAGTTCCTTTGATTCAGAAATTTGCTGTTCTATCAATTTCTGTAACATGCAATGATAAATTTCGGAAACATTTGTTGAAATGAGTAGAGTTGAAGCATCCAAATAAGTTCAGCAGCCAATTGTCGAATCTCTGTTGATGGTAACTAACAATACTCCAAGCTCTGAATTACCAAAATGAAAATGTATCAACTTTATTTTTATCTAAAAAGTATACCGGCAAAAATAATGAATCTGTAGACGTTAATATATGCCTTGCGTGTATCGAAGAGGTGGCTCCTTAGAGAAAAGCTGGCAGCACTCGTACAAAATTGAACAAAGCTTGGTAAGTGATGGTAATTGTACAACTGAAGATGTTTTTGAAAGACATCAGAAACAACACAAAACGGTAAACGACAACTTCACTTTGCAAATCACTCGATCTTTGGTGCTCCTACAGGCTCGAGGCAGGCAATAATTCTCGTCCGCGCGAAACATGATGGTGGCAGTTGTTGCAACCAAAAATTACAATGACCCGATAGCACTGACGTGCTAGGGATACTGTGCTTAGGATAGTTTACAAGGTGTGGTACATCTAAAATTGATTTCGAGAAAGAGCTGAAGAAGTTCAAAGAGAGAGAAGGGGAGCTTGTTCCTTGTTACATGAGCAATCACTCAATACTCAATCAAAATAAGAAAATAGCATTGGAAACACTGTATGTTAAATATGCAATAAAAAAGCACGAAGGCGGTTTGTCGCAGAGCACATTGCACTAAATATTGGCACGTCAGCGTTTTCACAGTAAAACCCATCATACTGTAGGTAAGTAAATGATTTGAAAAGTCACGAAATCTCGAAGGACTGCTTGATGGCCCGAGAATTTTAGATAGTCAACCAACCAACAGTAGTATGTAAAACAACAGAAAAAAAACTGAAAGAATAAACTGAAAATAAAAGCAAATCAGAGAAAAAAGTAAGGCTTTTCTCCCCTTTGTTTAGGCAGTGTGGTGGAAGTTAAGATTGTAGATATTACATTTATACAAGCGTACTTTAGTCGTGATAAGTCAAGGTATAAATTCAAGATTTGATGTTTAAAATTATGACGATTTACTGCTTTCACATACAAGCTGAGGCAAAAAGCAAGTAAATCTTGGTAAACATGCTTGTATTCTTCGTGCACATCCGTTCATTGTGAATCGCACATTCAACGCAACGCCAACCGCAAGGTTGCAACAATTTAGAATGGTGGTTCTTAACCTTTTTTATACCACGCCTCCCTAAGTAATTGCCCTTTGTTTCAAGCCCCCAAGACTTTAAATAAGCTGTAAATGCAAATATATTTATTGGTGAATTTAATGATCAAACTTTACATGTTGTCGGGCGCGTAAGGGGTCGCGTCCCTCTGGAAATTTATTGACGCCAACCCCCCGGTTAAGGACCACTGCTATAGAATGTTTGGCTGAATCGTTTAGGCGATTCTACACTTATTGGGAACTTTAAAAGCAGTGGTTAAGAGAAGCGTGGTATAAAAAAGGTTAGGAACAACTGTTCAAAAGTAGAGGTTCACGCACTGGCAGCAACATACGTGGCTTCTGTGGTAAATTGAAAGCTACAGGCTCTAGCGTATTTCATAGTGAAGCAAAGCTGCCATCGGGAGAGGAAAGCTTTCCATGCATTTTTGAAAGCGGAATGGCACGGAGTTCCTTATTTTTTACGAGACCAACCGACCCTGGTGTTGTTAGTTTTTGAGAAATGTTTAACAGAAAAAAAATTTGGCCACCTTGTTTGAAACAAACATGACCTCATTTTGACACAACGTTCCCTTCATTCTTTTTGGTGCTACACTCCGTGCACTGCGCAACAGGCAAAACTATTTCAGAGATCGGGACGATAAGAACCAAGTCGAAGAAAAATACAACGTCGAAAGTTTCTCCGGATCTCTCGGCGCACTTTCCATTTATTTAAAAAAAATATTGAAGGTCGGAAGCTTAAGCAGACTTTCATATTCGAAAATAAGGAAAGCGTCACAGTACATTCCATCGGGGCCTCGTCAGACGAGGCCACCTTAAACGAGGAAGGGCGGCTTGATGCTTTGCGTGGCCGTTTTGTTTTATCAAAACCTTTAGATTTATAAACTTTTTGAAAAATATAACGTGATGGGAAGACATTTAGTTTTTGCTAAAGTGCCGCTTAAGAAGCAAAACTTTGGAAATCGTCAAGGATTTACTTTTTAAGGTAAAAAACTGAAAAGCATAAAATTGGAAAGATTGCGATTAATTGTGATGATAGTAAAATGTTACAGAAATTATATCTGCCTATAAATTCTACAAATAAAAAGTTCATCTTTCAGAAGCTATATCTTGCGCGGGAAAAGGACAGCGCTCCCAGGTAGCTGACATCACTCCGACTTGCTGAATATAGTGCAAGTTGTTTTTAAAGTTGTTCGTTAAATTGTCTTTCTCATACCTGGCCAAACACGGTGCTGGACGTGATGCGCTGCAAGTATGGGCCAGTTAGCACTTCAGCATGCCGGAACTGCAGAAGTCAATCGATGTGTTTACTCGGTTGAAATGAATCCATGTGGCAAGTGGTAACCGCTCGGTGCCAGGATAATGCGATCCAGTTGCCATGGAGATAATCGGATTACTCGATTCGAACGATGTTTCTTGTCTGCCGGATTTGCCTGGATTCGGTGGATTACGACAAAGTGCGATTGAAGCCGCGCTATTGCGGCCATGCTTCCTGCCAATACCGCTCAGGGCTCCACTTGTTCTGAAAAAGGATGAGACTCTAATCCCCAGCGAGGAGGGCTACTTTAGTCTCTTTTTTGCGAAATAAGACTTGTATTTATCTTCTTATCGCGATAGAACTCGGGCAAGCTTGGTGAGGATAATCTGTAATTGGCTTGGCGGGTACCAGCATTTGCGCAAGTTCCAAAAGTGGCATCATTATCGGTTTCACCTCAGTGAAAGAGAGCATAGTGTTGGCAAGTTTGCTGGAGAATGTCGCAGTAAATTCTGGAAAAACTTGAGAAAGACTGAAATAAGGGCCTTGATTACCGCAGCCAGGTGTGCACGTGTGGTTTTGTGCATTAAAGCAAGGTATTAACTTAGAGATGTGCTACATTTTTTCTGATTTATGCAGAAGCGTAGGCACTAACTCAGTTACTGCTGCAGTGAATACAAGAGCAGACGCTGATCTTGAAACGAAAATGAGGCTTGCAACGATTAGCAGGGAATCTGCTGCTGAGGATGGCAAAGTTAATGTTTTGCCAGTGAAGCACACTGCATATGTCTTGAAGAGACTTCAGGAACAACGTCAGAAAGGTGTTGTGATGGCAGATTTTTGTCAAACTGCTGAAACTGGCAGCAAACATCTTTAAAACGACATATATTTTGCACGTTTTGAGCTTGATAAACAAGTAGGGTTGCTAGATCACTTGAATTTTTATCAATGACATTTTGTCGTTTTGTGATTAGGCTATTTAAATTTTACTTCATGCCTATTTTGAATACTTTCTAGATATAGTAGTGTAGAACATTTTTTCAAGCAAACATTGATGATTAACAATGGGTAATCAAACACATTTACGCAAAGGAACTCTTACATGTACATTTTACAAGTACGTAGTGCATACAACACAGGGGTAATACAATATGCGCAGGCCTATGTTGTGTTCTGCTGAAATATTGTAACCTATATCGTGGCTAACGGACTATCTTGTTCAATGTTAGTTCAATTACATTGTTTAATCTTGATTCTTGAATGTCAAATGTATTTCTTGAATGTCAAATGTAATAAACAATATTGATCAATTTCACAACTGTTCAAAAACTTTTAAGGAGACCGGAAAATGCTCAAGGACAACAAAATGTTTTTCAGGGATCATGGACATAACCAGTTTAAATAGCAAATTCAAGGAAAGTCCTTGGCGCTCAAGGACGTCTGGCAACCTTATAAACAATTAATCTTGGCCGTTCCACGGCATACTAGATCCTAATCTCGAGTACAATTATAAGCTAAAATTCGAAGTCTTATCCTGAGTTTTTACAGCTGCGCAGCTACATATCTCTTTCTAACTTTGCTGTTTGACTCTACAAAATTAAAATTCACTCATGCAATGAACTGATTTTCGCCTCATTCCTCGGACTTCGCCTGTCGTCAGTGCTTTTGTAAATGTGTTTCTAGGCCGTAGCTGTTTGAAGCAAAAGACAGGGACCAAAGCGATTAAAAAGTGTGCGGAAAATGCAACAAATTAGTAAAAACTGGAAAGTTTTGTGAGAATATTATTTGAAAGACTTTCTGAAAATCCTTGTTCATTGTTTTTGTATAAAACTTGATAAAAATTAATTTTGCACAGAAGCATGATTATTTAAAAAACGGAAAATCTTATTTGAATCCTCATGCACATGAAACAGTGTTATCTTCATGCACACAAAACCATATCTTAACACTGGGTCACCTGTGCTGCTCCAAGTTTTAACCTTTTTGTCTGGCAAAATTGTTTTGCCTATCACCTTCAAGTAAATCCGTTTTGCGCGTAGATATTAAACATAAAATGCTTTACACTTCATACTCATAGTGGGTATTTGTCTTCTGCAAATCCAAAGATTGGTGTATAAGTAAACTGTGTTAAAGTTTTGGTTGCTTGTATATGTTCCTAATAAAAATATCTTCGGTAGATCGGTTTTAATGGTGCGAAAGTTTCAAAAAATTAAGCTTTATGATTTTACTGAATGATTTTATAAATCTCGAAACTTCCTCTGCAGGTCTCTTCTGCGATGCCACTCTGATTGTGGAAGGAGAAAAATTTCGAGTCCACCGCTCTTTTCTCGCTGCCAACAGCGATTACTTTCTGTCTTTATTCACCGCTGTCGAGGAGCAACAGAACTTTGTATTAGCTGGAGTTCCTTTACGAGGTAAAAATACTTCACTTGAAACGCTTGAATGACGTAATGCATTTACTAGATCACAGTTTCAAATTTTTAGCAGGTGAAATTGCCCTGACGTAAGTCATGCATAAAACGTTGATGTTGATGTGCTAATTTAGCGGCTGCACTCTTTCGTTTGAGTTAGAACTTTCGAAGACAAGCGTTTTTCGTTTAGGAACACTTAGGTGCGTTTGCTGAAGGTGTTACAAAGGTCACTCCAAGTCGTTAAAAAATCTCATTCAAATTTTTGATCGAATATGTAGTAAAATGTCTTAAAGTTGTGCATAAGTGTTATATGAAAAAGCACAATGGATTAACTTGTGCCGGCTTTTTCTAAAGCAACTGCAGTAAATCAGCAAATTAATTTTTGCCTGACGTCACTGTTTCTACATTTCTCTTGATAAGGAAAGTACCGATTGCCAGAGATTAGTCTTTACGACCAAACAATGCATGCCACTTTGTAGATTACCTGCAATGCATTTGTTGAAACAAACCTCAACAAATGTCCAGGCTGTATATCCTCACTTTTGTTTGAACAGCCACGTTCTATAGTTGCGTTTCACAGAAAGACTTTTTTGGGTCTCATTAATTTTTTTATTATGTAGTAGAGGCAATATACTTTTCACGCGGACTGTAACTGAATTTACCAGTGCCTGCGGTTGAGTGAATCATAGTTCGAAAGACCTTAAGTTATTTTCACTTGATCGCGGTTCAGCCCGTTCTGATTCACTCCGTATCAGTTTCATGCCTGTAGGTTTTCGGGTTTTGCTGGATTTCGTCTACACTACCACGTTCGTGTTGAACGTATCAAATATCAACGATGTTTACAAAGCTTCCGCTGCTTTGGATTTTCGGCACGTTCAAGTATGTTTTTGATTTGATTACTGGCATGACGTGTAGTCGTTTTTCTAATGGTTTTGTCTAAGTCTAAGAAAGTTTGTAAACTTTGCTGCCCTTTCGAGTTTAGGCCCAACTGACCATGAAACTCGGATATTGTGGTTGCAGTGCACAAAACGTATGTTTAGGAGAAAATGACTACATTCTGGTTACTTCAAACATTCGTGGTTACAGGCATCAAAGCATGACTAGCCCATGTACTTGCTAAGCAAGCGAAAGCTAAAGTAAGCTACTGTAAGGACGTGATGAAATTGCTTAAGGAGTCGTTCTTATTTATCAACATAAACTTATTTGAGTCAAGTAAGTACAGGGGTCCAGTGGGGCGGGAAAGCGTGGGAACGGCGTTCCCACACCTCTTTCATGTTTTGCTTTAAAATCAGTTCGAAGCTGTTTCAAAATGGCTAGTTTTATTGGGTGCGTTCCCACACCTCTTCTGTTGGCACTGCATCACTGGTGTAGGAGGCGGGAGTGGAGGGGGTGCAAGCGCACCCCCAAAAGTTTTGATTTGATCAAAATTCGGGTAAAATCCCTTAAAACCGGGCAAAATTTGTAGAAATCTGGGCAAAATCTCTGAAAACCTTCACAAAATTCCTGAAAACCTAAGCAAACTCCCAAAAATATGAGCAAAAATGGGGCCCAACATGCTTTGATTTGAAAAATGGTGCCCAAAATGGCATGAAGAGTTTTTTTTGGAGGTCACATCTTTTGGAGTTTTTTACGGGAAAGCTTCAGAGAATTCGGGCAAAAATTCTTCGCACCCCCAAAAATGTGCCTGCTCCTGCACCGGTGCACTACATCCCTGAGTAAGTACTCTCCACAATGAGGTGAGCAGGGGGTACTGATCAGCAAATTTTTAATAAAAAATCGATTTTCTTGTAAAATTACGCATCCTCAATCCTGAAATTAGCAAGCAAAGCGTATGAATGTAAAGTTGAAAAGCTAAAGTAAAAGCAGAAAAAGCAAACAAACTCATGACTGCAGTAAAATGAACAAATCAGAGCACAAGCTCAGAAATCAGAACATCGTAACTAATTGACTAACGTCAAGGATACAAGCTGCGACAAAAAAAAACGGAAAATACGTTTTTCCCAATTAAATTATTTCATTAGAACATCATTTATTTTTTATACTTGTTTGAGTCAGTGTAAAGAAGAAAAATTTATCGCCTTAGCAATTCATTTGGAAATTTCTCGGACTCGGGAAAAATGGCACACTGTGTGCGTAATGTTTCATATAAGTCTTTTTCACAAGGGTTGTTTAGGAGCACGGAGTTTTTTGCACTGTATATGCGTGTGCTGTGCTTCGTTGTACGTGGGTGTGAAGACATCCAATAAAATTCCCGTCAATCTTGAAACATTCACAACTATTGATTGAGGCTGTCATGATATAGGTGCCATCAAGGTACTGTTTGTGGGAAGTAGTTTTGTAGGCTTATTATAAAACATTTGGAAAAGGTCAACTGCACTGAACACAGAAGTAACACACCTTTCAAGGATTTAAGGAAAATGATGTAGAACCGTGAAACAACAAGAATTTAAAGCAGGATAAATATTAAAAGTGCGTGTGTGAAGACAAAGTGACGCAAAAGTAATGACTGCTAACGTTTAGACTGGAATTTTGTAAACAGAGCTGAATAAACTCTGAACAGCAGTGATGCGAAATTTCTGAACGTATCGTCTCCTGTTTTCGAAAAATCTCTGCACAGACCGTGCGAGCAAACATTGCGTTGTCAACAATCGCTGCAATGCCGCACGTGCTGTCGCTGATGCGACGCGGTAAACAAAGTTTGCCCACGTATGCGATTTCCAACACACAGACGAACGTGGAACAACACGTGAACACAGTGGTAGGGTGAATTAATCGGACAAAATCGGATTAACTACAAACCGTCGAGAAGAAACTCGATTTGTAGACCTGCCTAGACATGCCCTCGGCAAAAGCTGTCAAAAGCACCAGACCAAATGACCAGGTGGACCTTGTCCAGAAACTTTGGACAATGGTATGTGGAATCTATTGATCATAAATCAAATATAAGGTATGATCAAAAGTCTAATGTAAACAATACTGATACAAAATTTCTGATCAAACACATCAATGCTTCTCCGGCAATCAAAACCTGACGCTTACGACTGGTCCTGCCATCACCTTCCCCAAAAGTCACACGATGAAGTCTTAACAAGTTGCATGATCTTGAAACAGTTCAAAATATTAGTGTAACGTAAAAATATGGAAATTATAACAAGTATGAAAAATATCGAAACTTGTAAATATAAAAACTCGCCGTACACCACTGCTCACCACTTTCCACCCTCGTACAAACAAGGGTCAAAACGCTCTCTGTTACTATACTGCAAGCGTGTATGCATTTAATATTATCTAATTATTTTTCTCAATACTGCTGCAAGTATCTAACACACTTCATCATTTTCCGTTATTAAAGGCAAAAACTGTGGTTGTTTCACACGTCGAGGTCTTAAGCATGGAAGTTTTTTCTAACCTTGTTTTATGCTTCTCTTTATAAAATAATTTGGTCAAACGTTTCGTGTAATGTGCAATTTTCAGTGAAAGTTTTTAAAAATGAATGTAGTTTTTCGATCATGATAATTATGCGCATATTTTGTGAAGAGCTTAAGCAGACGATAGTTATTGCACAAAGATTCCCCAAAAATGTGGACAAAGAAATACGTTGATTTCAGGCCGCTTGCGAAAAAGTATACAGGAAGATCAAACAACAGGATTCATTTGATAAAAGTCGTTTTCAACCAAGAACGGAGAGCTTTCGACCTATGCAAAGTCATGATAAGTCAAAAGTAATTGGATCCACTTCCCAGGGGAGTGCTCCTAGTCCAGATGCAACGCCGTCACGTAAGTAGGAATGTGAGGTTTGGGAAAGCATCTTATTCTTGGTCATCACAAAGTCAGATTTGAAATACTGCAACATACTAATTTGAGTTGACAGTGCATGCATTAGGTTTCGTTGCTCTTCGAATTGGCACTCTGACAGGTGGGTTGGCAAAAATGTATTTTTGTTGCAGCATTGCTTATTACCACCAGTCTGCCCGCATGGCAAAAAGCATGATAGTCATCCAGTGTTCTCAATCAAAAGTATTAAGGATGCGTGTATAGCAAAGCAAGAAAGCAGTTCTTTAGTAAACAGAAGTTGTGTGAGTCAGCCCCATATGTCTTCTTCCAGTCTCTGAGACTGTTTTAGCCTAATGTCCAGCTTGCGTAAAGATCTTCGAAGTTGCATCTTTAAGAAAACCTTGTAAATTTGTTCATTCATGACTGTTCCAAACTGTCGGAGACAAGTCGAATGGTGCATGATTTCTTTCGAAATGTCCCTGTAAGCCCATAATAGAAAGTTGGGTTTCTTTTAAGACCCCGTGGATATTTTATGTGTTACTCTGCTAGCAACCATTTCGACATATGGTTTCCAGAAGAATTATTCTGGTAGGCTCTCATGTAGATCCTTGGTTACCTGAAGTGTCATTCGCTTCTAGTCAGTGTTTTGCCAAATACTAATGCTTTTGCATTTTTGAAGTTAGTATCGATCTTCGGTTGCACTTCAGGTAAGCAGGGTTTAAACTTTAAACAGACCCGAGAAATGTTGTATTTAATGTAAAATTAATATAAAATATGTTTCGCTTTGATTGTTTTGCGAAAATGGGTAAAAGTTGTGGGAAGGAAATCAGAAACAGTTTGATCCAGCCGTACGGAAGTCACGTGCCACAGAAAAAACGTAATCTAGCTTGGGACTCATCAGATCCACGGTAACCTTATCCGTTACGCCCAACCAAGGATACATGAACAGGGCTCAGAAAGACTAACTTCAAATGGAAAGTTTTCTACACAAATTGAAAGCTAAACGCTTGTTCGTCCATGACATAAACATATGAAAAATGGGCACGATTATTTTCTTAGGAAATTAATATTTTTTGTGTACATCTGAAACGTTGTTCACAAAAGCATTTGCAGTTTTCCAATAACGTAATACTCACACTTTCTTCGACTCCTCAAATTTCTGTAACTTGCTACAAAAAACTCAAATGTTCGCTGCTATACTCCAAAACGCAGTCAAAAGATTTTTAATCGAAGGTACGAACGTCTGAGGCTGGGGCGTAACAAGGGGGGCAAAGGGGGCGCAATTCTCCCCATAGCGATTCGGCACCGAAAAGTCCCAACAGTGTCACAAGTACTTTCTTCAACATAGTACATTTGCTTGCGAGAGAACTCAGGTTCGAACATGGGGACGCCATACTTCTTGCCCCGGGCGCCATCTAACCTTGTTACGCCCCTGGCCTGAGGTTCTTTCAGTAGCTGAGTTTGTCGAGGTTAACAGGAACGAGCTTCTAACTCTTGAGACTGGTGGGATCGTTAAGCTTGTGAGTGACGTGTTTATTGTAAACGTCAAAAGTTAGTACTCCCACAAAGTCGAGTGCACATTTTGGTAGTCCCAATTGTCTTAGCGACCCACTAATTTTACATTGCTCAATTAAACAGTGTTTTGCGTATATCATGTGCTGAGACACCATATGGTTCCATAGGCGTAGCCAGGGGGGGCCAAAGGGGCCATTCCCCCCAAAACTTTTTAGAAAATATAGTCATTTTATGCTTTGAGAGCAGTTTTTATAAGCAAAATAGTGTTATTCGCCTAAAATCAAACATTTTGCCCCCAAAAAAATTTTTGGGCTGGCTACGCCACTGTATGGTTCTAACTTAAGAGCTGAACTTAACATTCTGAAACTTTGTGCGCTTCAAGTGTTTAAAACAAAAGAGTTGGCAAAAATCCACATTGGCCTGCAACTCAGCCTGTCACCATTCAAAGCCTTATTCCAATTGAAAAATAATTGTGTCAGAAAAAAGTGACGCAAAACTACGTTACGTAACAGGATAAACAACCGTCGTTATACACGCAAACCATAACCGCAGGCAAGGTTTTTAAAACACNAACACCACGCTTTGGTCAACGGAGCGCAGGACTATCAGTGTTGCTGAATTAATGTTCGCACAGGCGTTGAAGTACGGCGTGTGAATGTGCAAACCAAATGTAATGAGCAACAGATAAAGGCTCGATCATGTGGATTTCGAACAGGCAATTGCTTTTTTATTCTACTTTTAAAGAAAATGACATTAAAATAATGTTACGTTATTTGCAATATATGCCGATTTTTCGTGTCAACACAACCTCTAAAAATGTTTCCCAAAAAGTATTGTGATGATCTTGCAAATTTGACAGTTGTCCCTCACGGACAAGCTGATACCGACACGCTTTGCCTTGTTGCTTCTCTTCGAATCGTGCGCTCCAAGTTCCATTGCCATGATTAGCCGACATGGCATGCTGGTTTTATTTCGAAAACGCTTACACTTTTCAGAATATCTTTCACCAAACCTACGGTCTTCTGACAATAACCCAAGTCGATCACCCTCCGATAACCGGGAAAAAACGGACAGCGTACGCAACAGCAGTAGCAGTAGCAGCAACAACAGCAGCACTGCAGCGATGGAACACGAAGCATCCAACGCGCGTGAATGCGATCTCCCAACAGGGTTTGTAAGTGAGCTTCAAAATTGCCGTACTTGATGAAATTTTCAGCGAGGCTCCTGATAATCGTGAGCATGATAACTGTGCTAAACAACTTCAGATCAAACAGTGTCTCAAGCGGAAAGTGAAAACGGAACCGGTCGACGACTTCGTGCCTGTGGTGGAAGCCGAACAACCTTCGAAGCATCTCAAAACTTCCCTGAATTTTGTTTCGCTTTCATCAGGTAAGCGGTGGTTTACGGCGACAGGTAAAATAATGATAATGGCTGGGAAGAGGATGTTATGCTTAAAAACGACTTTGTGAACTAGCAACGCACGTCTGATCAGTGCTTTTCATGCAATAGGGCAAATTTGTGACGCCTAATAAGAGGAAAAGCAAGCAAAGCTGCAGTATATGTCAACATAGCAGTAGTGTAGTCGAGACCGTGATCTCCAACAACTAGACTTGTTTGAAACCCTGAGACCAGAGTTGGATCAATTACATCATTTCAGTTCGATTGCTATTGCAATTACGCCTTCAAATTTGTCAATTACATTACAATTACAATTGTTCTGTGCTAAAACCATCAAATTATAATTACAGTTACTTTCACACTTGTAATTGATTACAAGTTGAAATGACAAATTATTTTAAGAATATGAAAACGATATATGCCGACATGTTGGATTTCATACATGCAGACATGTTGGATTCCAGAAGTTGTGCCAGAACAGGCTTTCTGCGAGCTTTAGAGAACAGCACTCACTAAGTTCTTCACCGCGTATCCAACAGTTTTTTTGCCTATTTTGACACCTCACGAATTCCGCGTATCCACAGAGTAATCTCTTATTTCCTGCAGATGTTACTACACAGCGGTAGTTTTATCAGCGCAAACTTGACCAATGATCGTTTGAACAATGATTGATCTTGATCGTTTGAACAATGATTGGTCTTTGAATACGATTTCTGGAATACAACAGAAACAATATTCAACATTTTTCCAGCGTAGTCTAAAGTTAACAAACAGACCTCACTGTCAGCCAGCCGAGCGTGCGACTAACAATTGAAAATTATGCAAGTACACAATTGTAGTTATTTACAGTAAATTAAACAAGCAGCTCAAACGCACCACTGTCATCCAGTTACAACTTCAATGCTGACTGGCGAACCGCAAGAGTATGTACCAAAACGATGAGAGCTCCATGGCCCAGATTTTCGGTTTTAAAGTTTATGAGATAGCTCGCTATTTCGAATAGCAGCATTTGGGCTATACACATAAGAGCCGAAAACGTCATCAACCGGGAAATAGACGGAGTGGGTCCGAGTGGCAACTTTGTCGGATTATGCACGAGGAGAAACAGAAAACAAGTCGTACGGCCATCGCTGTCGCAAACTGCGCTAATGGGCACAAGAGAGTAAGGAATAGCCAAGCCCGGAAAGCAGTAGAGCAGCCAAGAATTTTGTTCGGGAGGGGCCAATCACTGCAGTTGTCAGTCACTGACGTCTTTCTAACAGTTGAAAATTGGTACAAAGCACCAGTAAAAAACTTAGCAGGTTTGTTTCGGGGGGAGGGGAGGGGCATGGCCTCTTCGGCTTCATTCTGGCTGCGCCACTGCCGGAAAGGCAGCACTATACGTCAAATGCTATCGGGTTGTGGTTTAAGAAGCATTTACAGACTTTTTCACATAATTTACAATGTTCGCTACTTTTGCCAATTGCAGTCCAATACAAGATTTGAAAAACTCTGGATGCTGCAGGCAATCTTTAATGCAAACTTGTTCTGTGTGAGCAAAAGCAGCTTACTCTTTCTGGTAAGTAGGCAAGGAGAGTATTTAAAGCTGTGCCCATGGGCGTCGGAAGGATTTTTTCCAGGGGTGGGCCAGTAGGGAATTTTCCCAAAATTTTTTCCAGGGGGGGCAAAAGTGGTGAAATTTGTTTTTTGCCCCTCGAAATTGAAAAAACAACCTTTTTTTGCTAATAATTTCAAAATCCAGGAGGGAGGCCTTGGCCCCCCTGCGCCCCCCTTCCGACGCCCATGGCTGTGACATTCTCTGCAAACTCTTGTTCACAAAAAAATTTTGGGAGCAACTGTTTGTCGTCCCCAGTACCTTCGTTGCCAGCTTTATGCAGAATAAACTCAGGAAGAGAAACCTGAAGAAATGCTTTAACCATGGACGAAGCATTATCTGAAACCATTTTTGGTACTTTTGATGTTAGTTTGAACTTTTCTGTGACATTGTCGTAATACTTGGAAATGTTACAAGAGGTATGATTTTCTAAAAATGAGTCTGCTGCCAAGACAAAGGTGCGAAGTTTCCATTCTACATCAATGAAGGGAATAGTGATGTCCAAGAAGCTTGCCACATTTCGGTTTGTCCAGAGATATATTGTTTGGTAAACGAGTGGCAAACGTGCAAGTTCACATCGCATACTTTCTTCTATTTCTTGAATAACTGTTGGTATAAGAGAATTTCTAATTGTAGCAGTGGCGTAGCCAGCCCAAAATTTGGGGGGGCCAAAATGTTTGATTTTTGGCGAATAACACTATTTTGTTTAGAAAAAACGCCTCTCGAAGCACAAATAGACTATATTTTCTAAAAATTTGGGGTGGACCATGACCCCTTTGGCCTGCCCTGACTACGCCTATGAATTGTAGAACGCCTTGAAATAACAAATCTTGGTTCAGCAGTCGACACAAAGTTTCTGGATGTTTGACTGTCAACAATGCTTAATGGCAATTGGTCACACACAATTGATTTGAGCAGAGCTTTGGTTAATGCTTTTTGAGTGACATCATAGGAAACAAATTGCTGACAAGAGGAAGCTTTAAAAAATGACTTGATTGGCAGTTGGCAATCATCTTTATTATCCTTATTTGATTTCTCTTGATGCCTACTCTTGAAATTGATGGATTGCAGATGCAACTTGGGAGAACAAATCTTCAAATGCTTGATCAAATTAGACGTTGCTTTAGTTGAAAATTTGAATTTCTTTTTGCACTTGTTGCAGCATGCCTCGGGTCTGGTAAGGGCTTTAAAAAATTTGGACAGTAGTGTTGGAAGGGATTCAGCTGTGTTTTCAAGATATTCGTTTTGATCATCCATTTTCAAAATGTTACAATTTCTGCAATACAGTATATGGTAATTTTCAAAGATAAGTTTTTGTTTGTGGAGGAATAATGATTGAATAAGTGAACACACAAATACATTTACTTTATCGTAATACTACTAATATTGATCCAACCAAGGGCAACTCCAGTTCAACAGCGTCACTCGGGCTCATCACATATTTTGCATACGGTCCATATTAATAATATTTATAAAAATGCAGGGAGGTGAAGTACACGGAAATTATATATCTTTCCGCGATCTTTCTTGTCCCAAATGACTTATTTTTTATACGT
>JGI24022J15233_10000644_pt1 | contig 23974 bp, 17 predicted proteins | sample Ectturendosymbi2_FD_15233 | JGI IMG/M metagenome (IMG submission 15233)
CCGGCTTGAGCAAAAATGATATCCAATCCGGCTCCGGATCCAAAAAATTCTCCAAAAATCCGGATCCGGGACTCCGAAAATCCGGATCCGGAACAACTCTGATACACACGCATGAATGTCGCCATCATAATTATTATAATGAAGAACTGCAATGACTTCCAAGTACGTGGATGTATAGAACGCATGAGGCAGTTGGAGGCTGCGAAGGACCAGGGGTCATCTAGGCTGCCGACCTCCCATGGACGAAGCTGCTTATAGTGCAAAAGGAACAGTGTATTTTAGGTTTAGGTTTTGGGTTTAGGTTTTGGGTTCAGGTTTTGGGTTTAGGTTTTGGTTTTGGGTTTAGGTTTTGGGTTTAGGTTTTGGGTTTAGGTTTTGGGCTAAGGTTTTGGGTTTAGGTTTTGGGTTTAGGCTTTGGGTTGAAGTTTTCGGTTTAGGTTTTTGGTTTAGGTTATTGCTTTAGGCTTGGTTTTAGGTTTAGGGTTTTAGGTCATGTAACAAGTACCTTACGCTAATCCAAGTGTATCATCCTTGTCACTTGACCAACCCAAACATTCTCCCATTGGCCAAATAACTCCAGCAGTGCTTTTCCTTCTGATGCCAAACGGACACTTCCTTGTTAAATTTTGTAAAGGTCAAAAGGCTGTGTTTATTTTGCCTCATGAGGCAAAAGCACGGCTGGAACTATAATGTCTTCAACCAATTGTATTTGGCTAAAGGCGAAATAGCTCGAGTAGTTCTTTTGCCTCATGAGACAAAATAAAAATACAGTACATGATTGTACATTGGCGGATCAGGACTGGATCGAGCTGTTGATGTTGAAAAATCTGGCGGATCAGGACTGGATCGGATTCAATTTTATAGGATAAGGACTGGACTCGGACTGAAAAATTTCACAGTCCGCTCATCTCTGCCGGCCACCTGTCACTAGAGGTGGCCAGAGTCACTTTTTCAGACTCCGACTCCGCTCCTATTCCAAAATTTTTGAATCCGGGTCCGGCAATTTTTCAAATTTGAGAATCCGACTCCTGTTCAGACTTCGGCTACAATCATCAATCCAACCTAAATTACCCATGTCTTTACTTAAGAATCGACCACACAGACACCTGCTACTGAGAAATCGAAAAATGACCCCGGATCCGGGTCCGGTTTTTCCCAGATTTTCGACTCCGGGTCCAGTTCCGGGTCCGAAGGAAAAACGCAGAATCCTGCCAGAGTCGACTCCGTTTATTTGGATCCGGTCCCACCTCTGCCTCTCACTGCAGCCCAGCAGTGTTGCCAATTTAGTCTTTTTAAAACCAAATCTGGTTTGTTTTGTAATCGTTTGGTTTATTTTTTTATTTGGTTTATAGTTTATTATTTTTAGTTTGTTTTTTGTTTTTTGGTTTGTTTTTTGTTTTTTAAGTTCTTTTACGCCAGATATCAGCTGTGTTCCCTGCAATAATATTGTCTGGTTTCGGCGTTTTAAGGAAAATCCAAGCAAGCCTTCGGACACTCTGGTGTTTTTAACAACAGTCTGTTCCAACATATCGTTGTAACAACAAGAATAAGTCCACTACAACCCTTGACAAGTCATGTAGTTGATTTCTTGAATGCAAGACCTTATTTAGGTTATGAAACCAAAACTTGATAAGAGACATGGTTTGTTCTGAGTCAGACGAGGAATCCGTGAGAAATCCAAACGATGTTTAAATTTCACTTTGTTCGTATTAAGCAAGTACAGGGTACCATCTCATGCAAATATAATGAAGGAAATGTAAATGATGTGTGTTTCAAATGCTTTATGAAACCTTACAGGACTTTCAATTTAGTTTTTGGATGAATTTGGAATAGAAAGTGAAGTCATTAGGAAAATTTAATACCAATGGCAGAATTTGACATTTGTTCCTTGGCAAAATTTTACTGACACAGTAGCATATTGGACTGAAGCAAGTTTGTATGGAGATACCATCGGAGAAAACCCATACAAAAAAACTGGCTGGTTTTGCTCAACCCATATTATGTAACAGCCAATACTCTAATGCAGAAATGGAACCAGTATTTAGCCAGATGAACGTTGTAAAATTAGAATTGAGAAACGGAATGAGTGCAGAACTGGTAAATGCAATTTTGAATAGCAGGGCTGGTTTAAAAAGAGACAATATTATAAAGTATGTGATGAATATGGCTGAGATTTCAGAGTCAGTGACAATGCGAAGTTTTATTGGCACTTGTTTGGTATACAATGCAAGCAATACTGCTGAAGGTTGTGATAATTTAGATAATTGGAACTATTTTTGTAGAAATAAGATTTCAATTTGCATACTTTCATGATTATGTTTTTTGTGTGTTTATTTCTGCTTCAGTTTGTTTTATTCTGTTTTTTTTCAGGCTCATCTGGTTTGTTTTAGGGAAACCAAGGTGGCAACACTGCAGACCAGCCAAAACTCATTCCACTGAAACACATTGAACTTCAACTCTGTGCTGAAATGCGATCTGAAAAAAAATTCAGTTTGGAATGGGCCGGCGTGAGGCGTAGGCTTGTGTAAATTCAGAACATCTGTAAGGTTGTCTTTGTAACTCATCATTTCTAGCGGAAAATAAATGGAGTCTTCATCACCTCCTAGAACTCTCATTGGAGCGGGAAGAGTGAGTCCAGTGGTGAGGCAAACTGCAGAGCACAGCTCACGAATTTCATGTTCACGAAGTTTGTTTTCGTGGTCAGCTGTCAACTTCATTGCTTCTGTGATTCTATTTGGAGAGTTGTAAGTTTATGTTATGCTGAATACACCTTTGAAAATATAGGCTATATATCAACACAGTCCCTGATATCATTTTAACAGTTGTCATTTTTGACAAGAGTGTTCAAGAAAGAACATCTTTGTAAAAACAATCTGTTCCCTATACTATACCCCGAACATTTCTATGAGGCTATGCAATCAAAATGTTAGTTTGCTGAAGTGAATGTGTCAACCCTAATGTAGGCAGGGTTGGTGAGATTTTACCAAAAGCCCACCCAGTTTGTTTTTCCATAATAAAACTACCTATATAAATAACATGTTTTGGTCAACTGCGTGAGTCAAAATTAATAGTCGTAAAGTGTTAACGATGTCTCAGCACCTACTTAGGTGTCCAACAGTACTAAAATATTAGTCATTTCATTCAAAGCAAATCAAGCTGACAGCCTTAACATAAAATGGATATTAAAAAGTCTCAATTTTGTGAAGGTCTTCTTATCATGTAAACTTGTGACTAATATGATGTAAGGATGGTAAAATAAATACTCTAACTCAAATCACATTAACAAGCATTTTCAATCAAAACTTCAATCCACGTGCAATGACCAAGTGTTTATCCCCTAACAGTACAACTGTTAATAATTTTTATGTTTGGTCATGGAAATCATGTAACCTTCACTCTGACACTTACCAGATTGTTGGCTGTAATAGGTCTTGGCCGTTATGCAGTAAGTATTGAGTACAGGAAACTATACTCTATAGAAAAGCACTGTAAGTGTTTATTGCAGTGCTTTTCAACCTCGGTACCATTTACGATACTCACGGGTGCTGCGAGCTAATGCATTTTTCAATATATTAAAAATACTACTGTAGAATTTGCCTAATTTGTCACCTCAGGGAAACTAGAAAAAAGTGACGATTCAGGCAAACTGATGAATTATGCAAATAGGTGAAAACTCTATCATAGAAGCTCGTATTTTATCATAGTAACTCGTATACATAGTGCTCTTGTTTGTAGTAAAATACAAGTTTTTGACATTGTGGTTGAATACAACAATTAATTTCTCTACTCTATCTTAGTATCTGGACTCCATTTAATCTAGCACCTTTCAGATCTTTAAAAAACTACAAAGACTTCTCACATTCTCTCAGTGGGGAGTTGGGTCGCGCTTTGCACCTCGTGTATAAATTCGATAAACAAATTGCGAGGTGCAACAATTCTCAGATAAAGATTTGTTTGAATTCCCACATGTACTAGCTGCTTAGATATTAAAAGCAAAACTGCAAATGATATTGTAGTCAAACAAAACACTTCTAAGGGATAGAAAAAGGTGACATATTGACCAAATTGACGAATTAGATGATGGCGAATTACACGAACAGAAGTGTACACAAAAGATAAGAATTCTTCCAGGACTGACAAAAAAGTAACGAATTAAACGAATTGACGAATTAAACAATGATGAATTAAACAAGTTCTACTGTATTTTCAAAATGTTGTCAAACCTTAAAGTAAATTGCTATGGGTTCACCACTGGGTGCCATAAATTATATTTCCCTTCTGTAGGGTGCTGCAAGCCTAAAATGGTTGTGTAAGCTACTTCACTGGAACACAACCACTTGCATTTAAGCACCCAAAGTGCCAGGGTTCACATGGTTTTCTCATTTCAGTTGATTGGATGGATGGCCCAATCAACATATTTTGCAAATTTGCAATATGCTTAGCATGCTGTCAGCAAATCATACACCTTTTTTGTAAGGATGAACCTATTTTGATACGTCATTAACAACATTTCTATTTCAGGATATTCTTGATTTTTTCAGGTGGTGAATTATATCTACAACAGTTGAGCTAATTCTATAATTGCTTGACATACGTACAATATTTCCTGAAAATTCAGCAAGCTAAACATCAATTTCAACAAAGAATAATCAGAATACCTGTGCTAAGAGTTTTTGAGACTATCTTTGATAATTATTTGCAGATGTATATGCTATGGAATGCAGGGACTTACCATTTGCAATGACAATACTTTTTGTATTCATGTTAATAGTAAGAAAAAACTAGGTTTTAGTGTTTTTTTTTAATGAACCCATGCTTTTTAGCAACCCTCACACTACAAGTTACGCAAAAAAAGATATTTTTCTATTATAGATTTCCTGTTGGGTAGATCTGCTGTTATAGTTGTCTGTGCAGCGTATTTCAAAAAAATAATATATTGTAGATTCTGCTTTGCTGTATGTCATTTTCCTTTGTAAGATGAGAGTAATATATGCAAATGAGGTGATGAATACTTTGATGGCCTGTTAATCAGCTTATTTTTACTGCAGAAGACTCCAAACTTTTCAATGCTGGTTGGGTGTGAGAAGCACTTTGGTATGGTATGGCCTTCTTGTCCTTTCTATCATCTTCATCCTGAATGCCCTGATAGACTTTTGCCAAGCAGCTTATTCAACTTTTGTAAGCTCGCCTCTGACTTTATCGTCTGCACAAAAACGCTTGATGGGAATGAAAATGGCTGGTATGTGTTTCTACATTGAGAATTTTATTAAATTTTTATTTGATTTGCCTTGTTCTCTTACCTTGTTTTCAAAAAATTCCAGTGTTTTTGTTAGGGTGATGGTACTGCACCTAGGACTGAGCTTTTTACTGAAGGATAAGCATCTTGAAAATGAAAACGTCCCTTCACAATTTTGATTGGTTTGTCTAGTGAGAAATTGCGTTAGCCAGTGACTGAAAAAAAATACTAAGCTAGTGCCCGCTCTCAAATGTAACAAAGAGAGAAAACGTAGGTTATTTGAAGTCTCGAGGTTTCCAACTTCCCACCCAATTGGACACTCACTTCGGTCTTCTTGTTAAGTCACCTTATCAGGTGTTATGATGGATTTTGCTTTTAGATCCATTTGACTTAGATGTAGGCTCTTATGTCATGCTTCACGAAGGATTTCACAACTTGTTGAAGGTTCGAGGTTAATGATAAAGTGTTGTTCTTACAGTTTCAAGCATTTTATTGATGAGACGTGCATGTTAGCTGCAAGCCCATTGTTTGCCTTGCAGATTCGATTACTATGGTGACCACCCCTCCATCACGCTCTGTTATTGCTTCATCACCTGCTCGAAAGTTGTTTAATTTGGCTAACTTAGTGAAACCAAGGCAACAACAGACAAGCACACCTGTCAATCAAGGACATACTTTTTCCAGGTAAACACCACGCTATTTGCCTAACAAACCTGAGTTTTACTGGTGTTCAAGTATGAGACTAGCTTTTCAGACATCTATTGCATTTTGCAACCTGAGAAACAAACTGTTTTGAATTAAATTTTAATGACATAGTGAAGAAGAAATAGTGCTTTAAATTTTTTTGAGTTCAGATGTGTGCTTGACAAGTCATGGAGGTTTCATTTTTAGAAACCACTTCATGGCACCATTCAGAATGCACAACAAAATGCTGTTTTTTTTGTCCAGTAATGCTAGAGTAATGATCGAACAGCAGGGCTGGATTTAACTGATGCAAGGCCCTAGGCTAATCCACTTGTGAGGCCCACTCTCCCATTGTTGCAAGGAAAAAATGGAAAGCGTTAATCACTTTGCGAAAATCTGAAAATGACGCTCTGAAAGTATGGTCAGTAAAAAATTCTAAATCATTAATCATTACTGCAGTGCCCACGATCACTGCGTTTGTTGCTGCCTTCGACGCAAAAGCGTTCAATGACATGGAATTGTTGAAATCATACTTGTCTGGCGGGAACAGGATTATTAACTGCCACAGGCAAACCAACCGAAATCCCCACAATTGAAAAATTTGACAAAACACATGGTCTACGTTTTCTATAAGAATCACATCTGTTTTTCTTATCTGTGTTTAAAAAAAAACAAAAAACAAACAAACACACTGCACCTATATAGTATGTGTGGTGGCATAAAGACTTTCAAAAATTCACGTGTTTCATACTTTTTCAGACTGGTAAGAATTGAACGCAAGTAAACTATCGCATGAAAAGATGTGAAGTTTAAAACCAGAACCGTCCCCAGAAAGTCTTGAATAGGAGGTTTAAATTTGCGCAAGGGGACTTGACATTCTGAAAATTTGAGAAAATCTTCCCTGATTTATAGTGTTTCACATTTAAATTTGGAAGGGCTGAGCTCACCAATGCCCACTGTGGCGACTGAACTGGTTTAAATTTTGCTTATGCTCTCATTATTGAAATATGCATAAAGAAACAAAAAGCTACAATCATTGAATCAAGTAAAGCTGAACATAACACAGTAAACAGTTCAAAAGGTTTTGTCCTGCTTTCTTCATGACAAAATTATCTAAGAATTCATTACAATTTGTTTGCCTAAGTTTGTCACTTTTAATGTACTGAATGTTTAGTGTGGACAAACCCTCCTGGAACATTGCGACCCTTTATTCATTTTTTAATTCTTTTGATTCTTGAAAAGGATCTTTCTCCTGAGCAGTTAGTGACCATCAAGTTAAGAAATAAGGCTTCACGTGGTTGGATAAACTAAGAACCACTAATCTAAGGCATCAGACCCAAACACGCTTTTGTCATTTTTGTGCTGTTTCCCTGTCTCGTTGGGGAAGAGTTATGCGGTTGCCAGTTGACAAAGTAGCTTTTGCTTGCTATTAAAGCTCATCAAGATCTTCCCTGATTTGCTTAGCATGGGAGCAGTACAAACTTGCGCAAGTACTCAATAGCAATCTGATTTCTGAATGACTTTACTGAAAAAAATTCCAATGGAAAAAATCACGTCTAAAAATACCAATCGAGCTTTACGCAATACAAACGCTGACAAACTACTGTATTGCTCAGTCACCTAAGAAACAACTATGCTTTTGATGTAGGATACTGCTGGTAGCCCTATACGTAGCTATTATCTGTGGTACAACCTTGCTTTGATCAGGTACTGTGACGTAACTAGACATTTGAACCAGGGGGAAACTCAGCTGAAGGGAGCCCACTGGCTAACACTCAGAAAATAGTTGAGAAACAATAGCAAATTTGGTATTGAACGGATATACAAAAACCTGAATATACCGGAAAACACTCTGAAAAACGCAAAAAAAGAACTATCTACCGAAATCAAAAGAATAGTAAATACCAAAATGCAAGTTAGATAGGGGCCCGGTTTTTACATTTAGCTTGACCGGGGGGTGGGGAGATTCGCACCCCTGCCACCCGTCAGTTATGCCACTGATCAGGTGCATTTCAAACATGAACAGCCACAAGTTCTTTTGCTAGAGTCACACAATAATCGACGATTCAGCAAACGCAGGACGCAGCCAGCGTGCTTTGAGTATATCGACACAACAGTTGGCATGCGGCTTGACCAACCGTCATGTTGAGGTTCATGGGAACTCGTTGGAATACTCTGGCGCGATCACCACGAAAGTTGAATAAAACTAAATTTAGGACATACATTTTTGAGGAAGTTTAATCTAAATGATCATATACCGACCACTGACTCAATGCGTACCACAGATTGCCGGAGGCCCCTTGGATGTTGAGGCCCCAGGCTTAAGCCGATATAGCCTATAGGTAAATCCGGTACTGTCGAACAGTAGGGTTGCCAGATGTGTTTTGTAAAAATAACGCCGTTTTGTCAACAGTGCCAGATCTAAGCTGTGCCGTAATTCATAAGTGGCACAGGGAAAACAGAAACAAGGATTGTTGAGCCACAATTAATTTTCCCGTATTATGGCTGACTCATTACATTTCGGTGCGTGTGTGACGTAACAATTACACCAATGATTGCGTCAAAAGTAGTAAATAAACTCCCCTGAAGGAACTGTCCCGACAAGATTCACTACTAGAGTCATTTTATTTGAGAAATTCGGGGTTAGTTTTTTTTGAAGTTACGGCAAATTATTTACTTTCAAAATACCGGCTTCGGGCACTGATTTTCAAAATACCGGCCTCTGCTAAATTAGCAGTAAAATACCGGCCAAGCTGGTGAAATGCCGAGCATCTGGCAACCTTACCAAACAGCCAATTCCATCATTTTAAAAGCAGCGATTTCAAAAATGCAAGTAATTTGTGTGTACCATCACCCTCATGAGAAAAAAATATAGCATCATTTTGGAAAATTTAATGCTTTTCAAACTCGTCTGAAAACATGTGTGGGCAACAATTTTTTTGCTGTAACTTTTTCACCCTAATCGTTCGTCTATCTGGCAAATTTTTTGGGTGCGTTTTGATTATTTTCCGTACATTGACATGCAATTTTTATATAATCTTGTCTGCTCTTGTGCCTCATCTATTAGTGCAAGTCCTATAATTAAATCCATGCCTTTGGAAATTTACCATTGATACCAACAGCTTAACAAATATAATTGATCAGAAATGTCAGAAAAAAACAGTACTTCACCAAACCAGAACGCATAATGCTTACGAAGTTTCAGAATATCAACAGTTCTTTACTATTGGTTGATCACAAAAATCAGCATGTGTGGCCTCAATGCTGTCATCTAGCGGTTTCTAAAAACAACCCCCCATGACTGGTGAACCACACCCGATTTCAAAATTTTTACTGTGCTGAGCATAGTATTTTGTATAGAAGACTTTTATCCAAAAACTAAAAATTCAAGACCATGGGTTAGGGACTCACTTCGTTGAATTACGATGGAATGACCACATATTGACCTTATAAATAAAATGGAGCCTATTGCACACAGGTAGCGCAAAGTTTTGATGTAATAGAGCAAACTAAGGCGCAAACTTTGATTCAGCACCCCAAAATTAGCTTAAATCACTTCACAAAGTCCATGTTGTTGACCGGTGCCTATCGTTGTCGAAGAAAAACCCTGTCAATATATATATATAAACAACTTTTCGAAAACTGAAAAAGTTTCATTTGTACTTAGGCACAGTTCATCGTCTACGCCCAGCCAAGGATCGTCTTTTCAAACCAGTCCTGGTTCCCCGTCGTATCGCGGAAACGTCACTGGAGCATCCTGCAGTATTTCCGATTCCTTTCCAGGACACGGAGTATGTACCAACAAATATGCCTTGATTTATGTATATTTCAAGACCGTTTTTAGCCTTGAGTTACTGTTTGACTGCTAGGGAATTGCTGTTTTTTTCCACATGGGTTTTGAGAAAAACTTCACATAGCAGAAATCATTACATTGATCGTCGAATTTTGGTTGAGCTGATTAAACACGCTTGCAACTAGCAACCATTCAAACGGTTCATCGCCAATTTTACATACGTAACAGCCATTTACACATGCTATCGGCTGGTAATCGACTGTGCGCGCTCCAGCCTTAAAATTAAATCTATTGTCCAGGCAAAGTGATTTCGCAGTTGGTTTCTGTTTCACAAACTTTCATTCGGCGCCTCGCACTGTACTATTACATTTTCGTCGTGTGGCGATTTTGCTGTACCAGAATTTTCAAACTTTGCAACAGACTTGCTTAAGCGTCTTTTTCAGTCCAATATACGTCTAAGCGACGAAATTCGTTCAAGCGAACGGTCGCTGAAGGAGCGTTGCTTGCCGACGGAAAAAGGCAGCTTCTAAGGCTGGCAAGTTTCTTCCAATGCCACTAAGCCGTATGTTTTCACCCCCAGGGTTTTTCCTTCTTGTGAAGACTATAATTCGTACATGAGTGAAGAGCTCAGTGAAAACGTTTCTCGAATCACCAAAATCTCAAAAAATCATGCAAGCGCCGAAATGCGCGCCAACACGAGTACAAGTCATGTGATCGCTTCTTGGGCAATGCAGTAAAAAATGCAGTAGTGCGTGCCCTGCCGCTTGGTAGGTAAAAGAAATTATAACTAGCATAACAAGAAAATGACAAAAGCTCTCAGTAATTTCAGCCAAGCTGGAAAGCTTGTAGTTTCCGCTTCCATGCAAACCTTTTCAAATGTTCGTATAATTGTTAAGTGCCCGATGGTTGACATGTCGTTTTCCAATTATTTTTAACGGTATTCGTGCCAAGCAAGGTCACCCATCATTGCGCCTCCAGTTGCTGGTAAGCGAGTGCATGTTGAAACGTGACTCTACCTCGAACCGACGTGACGAGGTATGGGTTAAAATAGTTCGTTGTTTTTCAGGTAACATCTCATAGTGCGCCCTTGGATGGCAGCAGCTACATCGATTCGTCGGGAGGAAGTCCTTTTCTAAGACACCGTCGTTCTCCGTTCATCCATTCTCCTTGTATGTACAGTAGCACAACGGTAGTTGCAGTGTGAACAAGCTATTCTTATTTTACCAAACAACTCTTGAATATATATATATACAAAGATGGAATGTTTGTGGTTTGTGTTGCCTTTATGAACGTCATTGCCTGAGGACCTCACGGAACTTTGTTTCTTCCCCTTACCTTCGTCACTGTTGCGGTTGTTTGGCAGTGCCAAGTGAAGACTACATGACTGAACAGAAAGCCCTGAACAACTACCTTAAATCAATGTTCGAAAAAGAGGAATCAAAATCCCACTTGCGTAAGTTTAAAAATTACGACTGGAACCCAAGTACAATTTTGTGGGTGTAAATTGTTTTCAGGATTCACTTTGATCTGCAAGTAACAGTGCTAATTTTTGTTACTTTTGTTTGTCGAGGAAAGACTCTAAAAGTAATGCTGGGACAAGCATGACGTAGATAGGAACGGATTTTTATGATATGAGTGACTGTTGATGGTGCTTAGTCGATACTGTCACTGCTCAATTGCGAACAGTCGTAATCACACCTTTATAAGTTTTAAATTGCAGGGTTCCCACGGAGTATGGAAAAAAAGTTTGGTCATTTCCCAGCCTGGTAAAGTCTGGAAAAAAGTGTTTTGGTCTGTAACGATGGAAAAATAAAATCATTTTTCAGACTTAATCTTTTGACATGCATTTTCATATTGTTTCGTTCAAGATTGATTACTAACATAGGTGTAGAAGCAGGCAAATTTTTGGGGGTACGAAAGATTTTTGCCTGATTTCTTCAAAATTGCCCGAAAAAAATTTGGGCCACTTTGTATGCGATTTTCATGTGATTTTCGGCGCCAATTTTTCAAATCAAAGCACGTTGGGCGCCATTTTTGCTCGTATTTTTGTGGAGTTTGCCCAGATTTTCAGGGATTTTTTGAAGATTTCCACTGATTTTTCCCGGATTTTCCCCAAATCAAAGCATTTGTGGTGCGCTCGCACCCCCGCCTCCTACACCACCGATTACTAATATCGTGTAGTGACTGTATTGTAGTGACCTGGGTAGGTCATTCGGAAAAGGTAAGTCGACAAAAATTCCGGAAAAAAAATCTTGAAAACGTCTGGAAATTTATATTCAAAATTGTGTAAGAACCCTGAAATTCGTGTATTGTTGGATTGACGTCCAGAGTTGATCTGGAGAGAATTTTTGTATAAGAGCAGTCTGTGAAGAGATCTTGACATTGTCATTGAGTATTGTTCCAGTAGATGGCGAATATAAGTTTTTTGCAGAGTTTACGATCCCTGTTAAATTGCAGATTTTTGAAAAGTCTCATTCATTATTTTTCTCTCGCTGGTCGTTATGTACAGAGTCAATGTGGCTGTGGGTCCAGCACTGAGCAGAACTGTTCAAAAAGATATTTGTATCAGAGGTGATCACGGAGCCGGAGTGAACTCCGGGGGAGTCTAAGATTTTCGCCGGAGCAAGACCCGGAGTCGGAATTTTGAACAAAAACCGGAGCAGGAGTGAAATTTACCGTTCCAGCCGGATGGTAAAGTTTCAAATTTAAGCTTTCTCTGACAGGCTAATTGTTAGATTAACATCATGGCTCTTTTTTATTGGTTAAATTGGACAGTGAACCATTCAGTGCAAGCTGCCGAGGATGAGGGAGGATGGCACACTGGCGCCTGGCTGGCGCGTGGCCACTTCAACCAATCGTGTTTGGCTGAAGGCAAAATATCTCCAGCTGTGCTTTTGCCTCATGAGGCAACATAGACACTGTCTTCAGATATTTCGAGTGTAAATTTTCAATGAGCGCAGGAGCTGGGGTCACTTTTTTGGAGCAGGAGTCAAAAAAGTGACTCCGATCACCTCTGATTTATGTGTTTGGCGGTCTACGTTGTTTTTTGTGCTAAGGTCGCTTATAAGTATTGCTCGTCGACCTCTTCGCATTAGTTCGGGTTTGCAAAAGTTGTTAATTGGACAACGTTACTATGTATTGTGATAATTCGGTCTATATTTTCCCAGCAGTTCATCTTATTCTCGCTGATGTTGAAAATGTGGCGTTTGTTCCACCCGATGCTGCAGTTGTCAGCAATAGCCGTGGAGATTCATTTGGCGGTTCTGAGTGCATTACGCACGATATGCTGTTTAAGACAGCGAAGGCGGGGGCACTGAAAAAAACACATGTGATCTAGTTAGCTGCCCCATAAATGAGATATATCGAAAAGAGGTCCATAATAGATGGTGGTGCCGACCGCAAGACGTGCTGTCGCAGTCTGATGTACAGGTTGCGGGATTAATGACCCAATTGTGAACAGGTTCTCATGTCAGAACACACATGGCCATAACATTTAAGTGTCATGGACCACAAGATTACAGACAAAGAAAAGAAAAACCCGACTGAAATAAATCTTCGAGTTGCTATAATCTAACCCTTCTTGATCCACGACAGGCACGCATCCGGGGGGACAACCGGTAATTTCTCCCCCGAAATTTTCCAAAACGTGTTTAGTTATTAGATACAAATTACAATCATTTTGCCTCCCCTTCCCCGAGAATATCAGCTGGTTGCGGCCCTAATCCACGCACACCCATGTCAAGGAAAGTTTAATGGTTCTTGAGTCGCTTTGCAGCAAACGGGGAACCACCATAGCGTGAGTTGCTCTCTGGTGGTAATGCAAACTCTCGCGATTGTGAGCTGTTCTTTACTGGAGATTGACTTCGTGTGAAAATTCAGCTCTTTCTGCAAGTGTTGCTGATAGTCACAAACTAATAGTCCGTATTGAAAAATGTAGAAAGATGAAACATGCGAACACACACCCGCAAACGCACTCACGTATTTACATACATTGACAATCACATTATATAACGCAAACCTGAAAAATAGATGCTGACTTTCGGGGTTGTTCTCTGGTTGTAAACAAGAGAACACATTACTCGTGATGATTCTTGTAACTTACAATAAGCGAGTTCCTATATCGTTTTTTGAAAGTGACTATTGGCAATTCCTCAGGAGAGGGATCTATTTGCTGCCAGATTCTTGGACCTTTCTGAAGACCCGCAATAATTAGTGACTTTCAGTTTAAAGTTGGCTTCGTTCATTTTATCCCACATTGGTGTGGTTTTAATGGATGTTTTGCGTAACGACAACGCGTTTTTATAACAATTTCGAAAGTTAAGATAACCATCTTTCTTATAACGTTAGGTAGAAATCACTACCGGCATACAACTTGAGCACGCGCCGCCAAAGCTGTTAGGCTGGGTTCGATTCCAGGTCGGGTCATACCGAAGATTTGAAAAGCGGTATTTATGGCCTATCGCGTAAATGGGCGGGTGCAAGGAAGCTGTTCACGCGCGGTGCTACCATTGACGACTCGCCATAAATGCAGCCTTCACCACTAAAATAACCGCATGGCTCCCGGTGCACGCAAGCGCAGGTGGGCTCTGCAGACAACTCGTGACACTCTCGAAAGGAGTACAAGCGAGTTTAAATGAAACTAAACTGATAGAAAACACACTAAAGCATTGGAATGGACTGTGAAAAGAATTAATATCTTATAGACCAGTGATTCTTAACTTGGGAGGCGTTAATTATTTCCCGAGGAGGCGTGAGCCTTGCATCCAAATTAAAAATTCTTTATATTTACAACCAAACCTTTATTGCGCCTCGTTAACACTTCAACTGCCTTTCCACGTATCGGCGTTTGCGCGTTTTTAAACGTGATATAAACCGTGATGTAATAGAGGGTGTTGAAGGGAAGCACCAATAGGCGTGGTTGAAAAAAAGCGAAGAACCACGGCTACAGACGATCGTGGTGAAGGTCCTACGTGTCATTTTCTGCATAAAAGTGCTTTGACACAAAATTTACGCTTTGCGACCTTTCATGTAAATTTATGCCTTCTTGAGTTCACGTGAAGATGCGCTAATGTCATTTAGAACACACTTATCAGCAGACACACCTCCGTGGACTGCGTTGAGTTACCTGTGTTGCATGACTATCCCCATTGTTTGCTGCAGACGGTTTCGATTCTTCGTTGGGCGCAAGCCCCGGTTATTGGAGCTACGGGTCGAGCTTCTTGGATTACAGCGTTGAATTGAGTAGAAATCTCTATCAGGTGATTGAAAATTATTTTCGTATCTGGATTCTTTTTCGGTGGAGTCGGGATTTAAGTGCTAGTGTGTTTTTATATTGAGGTCGGTCTTGTGTAAGTCGCAGTGCGCTGCTGCAAAATAAAACCTGGGTTTACATTCGTTCGTGCATTAATTTGGTAAACGTCGAGCTTTTTTCCAAACTGGAATGTCGTCTCTTGTCCTGCAAAGCTAATCCAACGTTTTCAGCGCATCATCACATGATTTACATTGCTCAGCTTTCCACACGATCTCCTAAATCAACTACGACAAGCAAAAGCAACAAAGATGATCAATCGAAAATGGCCACTATGGAGGTAAAGCATTCGCTAGCCTTACTTCTAAATTCCCCGTCCAAAAAGTTCAGCAGATTTCATCGGCTCTTGTAGTGGATGTTGGAAAGTGTTTGTTGCTTGTTGCAAGAGATGTCACATCCGTCGTTTTAAAAAACGTTTCAAAAAACGGCATCTACTGCGTTATTTTGAAGCCATCGGAATCACTGGCGCAAATACGATCGTTAAATGGTACTTGGAAAAGATTTCTTACGCCTGTAGCTGCCATTGATGAAGCCATGGTTGCCGCCGAAAGTGCCACGACCTGGTTCTCATGAAGTATAATATGCGGTTCGTGAATTTTGTTTGGTGCTTCTCACAGCAACACCGACGCAACTAAATCCCTGGCGCTTCTCGGCAGTAGTCGATTGCCTTTCGCCAGTGAAAACCTGATCACCTCACCCGCCCTTTGATTCCAGCTAGACTTGTCAACCCGGGAGAGCTTTGTTGCTGAAACATGTCAACCCGGGAGAGCTTTGTTGCTTTGCAGCCAGGGCGTTAGTTATTGCTCCGCAAAACTCTCATGCAGATGCACGTAATCTTGTGTTCGGTTTGATTTTGAAAGTCATTTTGCAAATGATTTCACAATATATATTGTGCACGCACAGCACTCTAATTTTTTTTATCATCCAACTTTGATAAGTTTCGGGTTGTTGTGATTTGTAGGTTTCATGTGTCAGTTCAGTTAAAAATAAACAAGTCTTTTCATTTCAAAACACAGTTCATAGAAGTTTGAAGTTAAGCATACGTGGTTATTCTCGTTTCTGAAAAAAAATTGTGCTGTTCTTAGAAATTGATCGTTTTCACACGCATTTTTTGACCTGAATTGATCTTTTTACTAGCATTTTTTGACAAATGTTGCTTTCGTTGCAGTATTTATGTTATTCTGATATGCGCTTTCGCATCGGTCAATTTTTTACTTGTTCTATCTCGTAGTATTGGATCCAGTCCGGTGTGGATCGCAACTGCTTGGTGGAGTGGGTCGCCCGTCTACGGCGCTGGCTGTCATTGACTGTACTTCGTGGAGTTGTAAAAGAATGCAACAAGGTCAACGCCCAATTGAAGCACATCGGCTGTCCGGAAATTCAGGTACACGTGGCGTGCTACGCTGTTTGTTTCTGCACTATTCAAACTTCACAATTATTTNATCTTTTTTTTCGACTTAAAGTTTTGAAGTCATTGTGAGTTTACGGATATCACTCCTCCAGTTCATATTCTAGACCTGCTTTTTTTCAAACCTCCACGTTGGCAACAGCTCTAGGAAAGCTAAGCATGCCCAGCGGTTCTCCGAGACTTTTTGCCAGAGTGAAAGACCATAGGGGGGCGATAGCTAGAGTGTGCGTTAAAACTAGGACTATGGAGTCGATACCAAAAACTTCCGAATCCGACTCCTCTTTTTTGGTGGTACGGCTCCGACTCTCCACTACATGTACTAATCACTCCAAGTTTTTAAACATCCGATCAACGGCATAACTTTGTGTATATCGCTGAAGCTTTTAATGGCATTGAAAAGGTTTCAACAAGCGTTGAGTAGTGTAAGCAAAGTAACACACTAGCACATAAATTTATGTTTTTACATGTTCAAAAATTAGTGTTTGGATCTGCATGATGATATTTACCGTAATAAATTCACGTTTTTATGTAGGAGATAAACACGTTGATTGATTTTATAAAGAAATAGATGGATCGTACATCTTTTTAAAAGTATGTTAACAAACGATGACAGTTTAAAGGTACTTTCATTTCGCTAGTAGTGGCAACAATGAGTGCAACACTCACCAGTAGCAATTGCTCTCTTCCACTACTAGACCGTCATTCCAGTGTTGCCAAGCCCACAAAGACAAAATATGCCAAATTGTGTTTCAGAATATGCCAAACAGGACAAAAATATGCCAAATTCTTTTCGTAACAAAAAAACAACTGGAATGTAGGCAGTAAATTTTTTTCCCTATTATAAAGTTTACTGCACAATTGACAATTCATATCAACACATTTTAAGGCTGTCTATCAAAAAGAATCGTTTCCCAGTAAAGAATCAGACACTAGAATGTTACAGAGTATAAATTTTGGCTACTAGACGGCACCATCAGCTTTGCGAAGTGCATGAAGTATAAAATAGAATTAAATAAAGCCCATAAAGAGTAAAGATACCAATTACAAGAATCTAATAAAAAATTGTAACCCCGCTGCCCACACTTTACACAAAGAAAAAATGACACAATAGGAACAAGCAGGCAATTTTAAAGCTGGGTGATGTTATTGACATGTCTTCATGAATAGACTGACGCTATAACGTTCATGTCAGCAAGTACCAGGGTTTAAAAAAAAAGTTTTTTCCAAAAAAAAAAACCCACCTCTTTTTTGTTTGTTTTTCTTTCAAATCCGTTTTTTGTTGTTTTTTTTAAAGAAAAAAGATTTTGTTTTTTTATTGAGGAAAACGGAAACACCCCATTCTGAATTATTTTTATTGCATCATGCAATATCACTATTTTCAGAATCATACAATAATGACTTGTTATACCTACTATATGGCATTCAAAATTGAGGGTAAAGAAATGTACCCCATCTTTGTTTTCAGTGTTGTTGGTCAGTTCACTCCGAAGTTGTAAGGCTTGGCAAGCATGCGCACAGCAAACAGAACAATCATTCCCACACAAACTCTTTGGTTTCATGTCAAGTTTATGTGCATACCCTACTAGCTCAGCATCTATAGAGTGTATTTTTTCAACATATGATTTGGTATGGTCCAAAACCAGAAAAAGTTAAATGCACAAAAGACAGAAAAATTGGTTAAAATATACTGATTATGCAGAGCTGAAGAAGATAACCATTAGAATTTACTAAATCTTATTTATTCTTCTCTTTTTTTCAAGTCCTTCAAATTTCGTTATTGTTCGCTTTCTTCCATTAAAAAAAAATTGTAGTTAACTGTACAAATGTCCTGCTTATTTTATTTTTTACTTCTTAGTAGACTTTTTAAAGAAAAATAAAGAGTTGTTTTTTGGTGGGTTTTATTGGACTTTTTTTAAGTGGGCTTTGTTAAAAAAAACGGGTGGTTTTTTTGGGTCGTTTTTTTTGCAACAACCCCGCCAAGTGCTAACTGGTGAGTGGTGGCCATTACATGCATAACCTTTGAAAAACCGGGGTTTCACTGTGTTCTCATATATCGTAGTGTAGGCTATATCTACAAGATCAAATTCAGCAGACTCTAACAAGGCAGTAGTATACTGTATCGCATCCTCGATCATTGCCTTGGTGGTACATAACAACAATGAAAATTTCCTGCATTTTTGGTCACTTTCAAGTCTTTGTAACAATAAAGATTTGTTTCACCATTAAGTTGTGCCTTACTCGCAAAATGACATTTATGATTTAACATGGAAAGTTTTAACTTGTTCATGAGTTTTGTGTTGACAAGTGCAACATGATTACACACCTCGGAAACAAGAGTTCTTGTGAAAACAACTAACAATGGCAGGGTTGCCAGATTTTTTCCGAAGCTTATGGCCAAAACCTTAATAAAAATGGCCAGTTTGGTCATTTTCATTAAGGTTCAACATTTTGAAATGTCAAAAAATTGGTTGCTGGAAAATGTGCCAAATTTAACAAATATGCCAAACCAAAAATATTTATGCCAACCACCTCCAAAGAATGCCAAATTTCAAACATTTGCCATAAAAATATGCCAGTTGGCAACACTGCGTCATTCAACTCACCACGTGACCACGAGGTCGACAACGTTCGGCATTACATCAGTCACATACGTATGACGAAACAATGAACAATAAACTTTCTGATCAATCGGCCAGTGACGGTCAATCTTTCAATCCACAGTAATTCCCACGCAATTGTGCTGGTTAATGGTGAAGAAAAATTCACCATCTCTGTAGTGCAGATAATAGTTAATTCCTAATCTCCAGCAGATCTGTAAGGCGAAACGAGTTGTCTTTAAGTGGTAAAGTACGTCTGATAAAAGCCAAGAAGCAAGTGATCGCAGAAAATTGTTGCAGCTAAATTTAACATATCGCAATTACAAGTTTGCCAAAATGTAAGGCGAAGGAAAAGCTTTCAGAAATTCATCGCAACAATATTAATCCATCGAGGAAACGCACCAGGGAAGCTGCTGTGTTATTCCAGCCAATCATAATGCGCTTTGTACCCGAGTCAACCGATACGTAGGTAACAGGAATTGTATGTGCAAATTTGGCTTCATTTAGGACAGATGAACTTGTATTAATGGTGGACTGGTTGAATGCGTCAGGAGTTCATACAATTTGGGAGCAAGTTTTAATCGCATAAAATATCTGAGAAGTTCGATATGCGGTTAACCGATTTCGTCTGTATTTTAAAACTTGCAAAGCAATCTAAAATCAATTGGAGTCAGAGTCAGGACAATTTCACAAGCTCCAACTCCACTGACGAAAGATCCTTTCGACTCAGCCCTAATAACAACGAAGGTGGTGCTGTAGTTTAGTGTTGCAATGTCTTTGTCCTTGTCGAAAAATAGCGTGATCTCATCTGCAGCCACTGTTTTCTCGAGTCTGCACAAAGCGAATCCATTTCTATGCGCATCTTTGAGCTGCCTGGCAAAAAGTTGCCAGTTAGTGTAGGTCGTGTATTCCAGCAAATGCACGATTGTTTATTTAGCATGGTCTGCAGAGGCACAAAGTTAAATCACTCGTGAAATACCCCCAAAGCTGCTTTGGTTCCCCGCAATTTCTGTGCGCGCACGGCTCAAGCATCTTCGTGTCTTCGTTCGAGCATCGGCACCTGAAGACAAAGCCTTACTTGCTGAAGGCCGATGTCTCGTACAGGGTGCAAACAATCAATCAATGCGATCATCCCACTTTACCAGCGTGTCTTCTTGCAGTTTTCAGTTGTCAGTCACTGAGTCGCTTGCGGTGGCGCTCCCTCGCAAGAGCACTAGCATCAACTTCCCCGAAACGAAGTAATTTCAGATAGGTCTTCTTGCTGATTGCCGTCATTGCTTATCACAGAAACCGTGTTCTTTGTGCGCATCCGGAGCTTCCACATAGGAATGGTCTGTGCGGCTGTTGCCGTTTACTTTTTGCACAGATTCTGTGACATCTTTGATCCCACGTTTTTTATTCCGCCACAACCTTTCCACAATGGAGCTCATTTCGCGTTGTTGAATTTCAAGCGCGCTTTTGTTGTATCCTGGTCATTGACAAACCGCGCGATGACCGGTGCGCAGCAATTACCAATTATTTACAGACGTAAGCACGGATCCTGATTTTAACAAGTTATACCGTTGGATAAACGACACCAGTGTAAGCAAGCCTTAACGTTAATGCAAAAATTTCTTTTGATTGTTGTTGATGCATAGCGCACCCAATCTGTTGCTTGTTCTAAATAATCGCGAACTATCTTCATTTTTAGATTGGAGAATCTAGTCTCAGTGCACTGAAGCAGATACATCAGAGCAAAGCAAGTCAAGTGCCCACACTAACTTGGCTGCTTCCGTATTTGGAAGTGACGCAGAATCAAGAGTATTTGTTTCAACGAATAAAAAGTGAGTTTTGAGCGGAGTTGTGCTGCACGTTGTGTTGAGCAATTTCGACGCTTGTCTTGTTATCGTTCTGGGACAACTCGAATGTCATTCGGAGCTGCACAACACGAAGTACCGCTGCTGTGCTGATGCTGTACTGGCTTGCCACATCTCAGGTGCTGGTCAGCTTACTTGCATAATGCCTCGCTGAGCTGCCGAAATCCCTGTAAAATCAGCTTCGAAATCCCTGCAATCCACAAATTTGGTAACGTGCGAACTGAAGTGGATAGCATCACCGTATTTGTTCAGAAAAATATAATTTTTGCTGCTCGGAAAATCTAAGCTAAGTGGTTCACCTTTCTTTATTCAGTCTCCCGTGATCGAGAAAGTACCACAGCATGGCTTGAAGCCTTGACATCTCACATCAACTCTAAACAAACTTGACGTTCGCTCAAAACATTTGTTTTTCCCACCTCCTCGCCGGGCACAGGCGCCTTTGTCGGCTTGCGTCACTTCCTTCGGTGACCTTCGATCAATATTCCTGGGCCCAGTAAGACTTGGCAGGTGTTGCTGCCAAACTGGACGGAAACATCGAGCAGATGAAAGATTGCTCGCGTCCAGGATTGCATGCGGCAAATAGTTTTGTATTTTCTGAATGTGCAACAGTGCGAGTATTCTTTAATCTCAGATTTGCAGTAGTGTTTTTAGTGAATAGAGGATTTTTCGCTTTTTGCGATTCTCACTTGTTTTTCACACTTGTGCTTTTCCTTTCAAAAGCTATTCAGCGACATAATTTTATGGCACTGTGCATTGATTATACACACGGCTATTTTGCACCAACGATTTTTTAAACGAAGCGGCTTGCTATCTCGTACGTGCTAATTGAGCTTCGCTAGGTGCCGGCTAAAGAAAATTTGTTTTGTTGAGCCGACTGTACAAACATGTGTCGGTTGCGGCAATCGTTCTTTGATCTGCTGTAAATCGCTAGATCAAGGTTAACGAGTTCCCGCGCAATTTGCCGCTCGCTATCACGTCCGACGTTGAAACACTGCAAATCAAATGCGACTGACAATCGTGAGCAAACTGAACAACGAATTTGACGTCGTGCGTTTTGCAGAATTTTTCAAAGCCAGCGTTTATGGGTTGGTATGCCCGCAACTGCTTTCCACCCAGTAGCAAATTTGTTCAGGCTTCAGAAACGGCATGCTTGTGGTCTGTTAATATACATATACTGTAAATGCATGGAACGTAGCATCAGTTCGCATTTTTGAAAAATGCCGTCGTGGTCTTTGTCCATTTCCAGTCACCCATGGCGATCGATATAATACGACCTCGTCGCAATGCACGATTTGTACCAGTTTGTTACTTATACGCGCTATTTCTGAAATCTTAATATTTTTTCATATGTTTGCAGCTCTCGCTGCCGGTGGATACATGAGTGAATACAGATGGGACAAAGGCGGCAAGACGAAAGGGAGAGAGTGGGCTGAAGATCTGCCCACCGACTCTGCAGTTGTCATGCATATTTTTTGCGTCTATATGGATGTGCACCTGCCACCTCACCCTCGGTATGTTGAAAATACGGGGTCAGAGTTCGCGCCAACTGCCGCTGGCAATTTTTGGGACGGTTGGAGTCAAAATCTGTAACTTTGCGATCGGGTTAGCATGGCCTGGGAAAAAATCAACGGGTTTCGTCACAACTGCTATTTAATATTTTCCCGTTGTCAAACTCGAGAAAAGGACACAAATCGATGGAAACTCCGCCAACTACTTTCTCCGACCGGCAAGCTGACTTGGACCCGTGTCAAGTGCAGAAAGTGTTTGTCGACAGCATTGGCTGCGATGGGCTGGGAAACTCATTGTTTGAGATTTGCAAAATCTGCGACCAGACACTTTGCAGTTTAAATTTTTTAACTGGCCCGGAAACCGTGTAGTTGTTTGCTTGTAACTGGCCGGGCTTGGTGTTCAGCCAACGCTGCTTTGCGTGTGAGATGAATGAAGCAACGCTGCTCTGGTGTTACGCACAAGTTTACGCGCGGCTTTGGTTTCTTTCGGCGGCGCCGTCTCATCTGTCGTCACCTGCTCCGATTTTGCTCTTGAATAATTCTCGCCGTCTTTTTGTCGTGATCCGAACTCACCTTCGTCACGTGTTTGGCACTCGACAGCTTATTTCTTCATTTTCTGCTTCTTCCCAGTGCTTCTTTATCTTTGCGGTTCACCTCGTTGCATGGCAACGACCTTCCCATCATTTCAGGAGACAAGGCAAGAGCGATGGTTTCGCGCAAAATAATGACAGAGAACCTTTCAGACCGCTGTAATTTGCAAGTAGGGGCAAAGCTGTTAACCCTGTAATGGCTGATACACGTGCGAGAACTTCGTGCGAGAACCGATTTTTTGAAAGTATGCGTGAAACGAAGCCCTGCCACGTTTAAATTGCTTTGTTTTTTAGGTACCCAGATGGTAAAGCCTTCACGTCACAGTATTTTGTGCAAAGTCCGCACAAGCCTAATCCATCGAGCAGCGCAAAGATGCAGATCTTCCAGAGCAAGCTCCTGCCACCTCACTACCAGCTTGTCACCAAAGAGAGAACATACGACCCGGCCTCGGTATGCTGTGATTGAAAAATGGAGACAGGAATATATTGACCGGTGCTCGTTCCAGACTGACAAGCAACCCGTCATCGACCAATATCGCAAATGTTCAAATATTTTCCGAACCAGCTTCGACTCACTAATGTCGGAGCGTGTCGTTCTCTGTCATTTCGAATTAAATGTTTGCCATGCAGTCGCTAGGCAACGACAAACGTACGGATTTCAAGAAAACGAATGTATCAGACTGACATTTAACGTTACGTAATATGTGCTTAGTCGAGACAACCGTTGCGTCTTGAAGCAGAGATCTATCCGAAATATCCGACAGACTAAAAAAGATTTATCGTGTCCCTTCGTTATTTTCTTTTGCTTTGCGATGGCCACGCATGGTGCTTCAGCCGCTATGTTCTGGCTGCTTGCAGTGGACGTTTGATCCTGCGGCGGCAAGGGCGCTACTCCTCCTAACCCTAACTATTACTAATCCAGGCCGGCGACGGTCGGGCTTGAGGTTGTCCTTCCCGTTGCGTTTCGTTCGAACGATGCGGCCCAACAACTTCC
>JGI24022J15233_10000648_pt1 | contig 23940 bp, 12 predicted proteins | sample Ectturendosymbi2_FD_15233 | JGI IMG/M metagenome (IMG submission 15233)
CTACTCGCCCCCTCCAGTACCAGATTCGTTGAAGCCATATATCTCTAGTTTCACTAACTCTCCACCAGGATGCTGCATGCCGCGCAAAGTATGGGTGCAACTTAACCGCTTGCGCCAGGGACACGGCCATGATATCCAATAAAAATTCCTACTTTGCAATGGCGTGCCATGCATTTCAAGCTTAAATCTGCAATGGTGCCATATCTTAAGCATACTCCCTGATAACCCACAGCTACAAAACCTCTGAATATTATATTATATACCTACTCATTAAAGCTCAGTTCTTTTTAGATCGTTACACTCGTACAGACTCGGTTTTATTATTATGACTAGAAAGTAAGATGTTTTGACAGTCAACTTTTTCGGTTCTACAACAGTAGTTCTCAATCATTTAGCTGCATGGAGCCAAATCCAGACCTACAGTTTTGTTAGAGAGCCGCACTAAAAAATTTTAACACAATTTAATTGACGCGTTTTATCATTGCACTAAGTCTGTTACACAAAATATTAGAGGTGTTACTGGAAGATTGCTAAGATCCGCACAAAGGATGCTTGGGAGCTGCATGCGGTTTTTAGAACAGTTTGGAGAACCATTGTTCTACAAGTAACACCAACCCTGCCAGCTATGATGCCACAACCTTAGCGATGATAAAACCAAGGAAACAAAACCTTGTGAATCCGTTGTTGCAGTCTGGTGTCGTAACTACCTCTCAAATGGCCATAGCTCCAAAGCTCCAGTCCTGAATATTAAACTGAGCTCCATTCTTTCTGATTTTTGATTTGAGCTCCGGCTCCAACCAAAATGCCCAGGTCCGACGCGGCAGCCCTGGAACAAAGCGTTGGTGTCTATTTCTCTTTACAGTTATTGATGTGATTTGATAAGTTGTGTTTTTACTTAAGACTTTTTCAGGAGAAATACAGCATATATTTTTTCATGAAAATTGCGACAAATAGACATTAATTTTTCCAAAATAATGGCAAATCACAACAAGCGTCAAAAATCAATAAAATTACACAAAACAGTTTGCTGCCTCCCTTAAAACGCGTTTTCGTACCACTGTTGCAACCTCTCAGTTGACGTTGTGTCGAATGTGCGATTCACCACGAACGGGATGTGCGCGTACAACAACACCGACATTAATGTGGCGCGAACAGACAATAATAGAGTTGATCCCGATAGAGTGATCTTGGTGAGTAACTTCTAACAATGCTTGTGAACCTGATGAACAGTTAATTGCACTTGCTAATGGTAACGACGAGAGTGATTGCGGCGTGGAATCTCTGCCGATACTAACTTGTGAACGATTGAACATAACGACTAGCGTACGCAAAGAGTGATCGTGGCGCGTGATCTCTATTGTTGCTTGTTGCCAGTGTGAAGCTTTGCGCACTTGCCGCTCGGGCTTTCCGATCGCAACACCACCACGACTCATGCCGTCGCAATCTATCCGCACAGGTGACTCCTATGGATTCAAAAATTTGTTACTAAACATTAGGCTTCCTCCTTCCTTTTATTGAAAAATAATCAAGGCTATTCACAGCCCCATCAAAAAGTCAACTGAGGGCGGATCTTAGAGTGTACCTGAAAATCGGATTGCACCTACGTACGTAAGGAAGTATTGCATCAGTACAAGTCCTTTCACGTCAAAATTAACTGCAAGTTACAAATAGGTACACGGAGTAAACCTCCATTTGAGTGAACCAACCAATCAAGTAGCTTACTTGTTAAGTCAACATATGAAAACTATTGTTAGTGATGTCGTTGACAAGTTTGGTTACCCTGTAGACTCACATCAATTCTCTTGCTTGCTGTTTGCCTTAATTTGACCGAATATAAATCAAGTCATAGAGATTATTTACTATCGTTTTTTGCAGTGAAAACAGGAGTTATTCAGAGTTCGAAAATTTCGCATAACTTTATGTGACTTAAATTTGGTGTGTTAACCCATCTTGGTCCATCGTTTTAACCTGGGTCGCACAATAACGTTTTTGGCTCTAATGCACCTGGCTAGATCATAAAGAGGTAAAACAGTGGTTCCCATTCCTAGCGTGGGGCACACGTCAAAAAAGGGGGGCAATTTGACTTTTAAGATGGGAGTGGAGGTTGACTGACTGGGTCTGGGTCCAACGTTTCGAACTTAACTTCTTGGATTTTTCCCCAGATTGGCAAACCCATTTAGTTTAATGTATGTTTTAGAAATTTCAGATCACCACATGGGTGATACATGGGGCAATCAGGATTTCAGAGGTGATCACGTGGGGTAAAGGCAAAAAAGGTTGGGACCCACTAGGTTAAAGTCCCCACTTGGAAGGTTACTAGATTTTCCACCAGAAGACAGGTTATCAGATTCACAGCCAGATTCTGCGCAGTACAAAAATTTAAAAATTGAATCGCGCAAATTCTGAAGATTTCCCGAATTCAGTTTTGCATTAAAAGGAGTAAAATGAATTGAAATTGACTTGAAATGCATTTAATGATGAGTGAAACGCGTTGCTATGTTCTGAATACAAAACGAAAAACAATACTCGCAATAAACCAATGTGCAAAGCTTTTTGCATATACAAACCTTGTTGCTCCTCAACCCAAACAATACGACACGAACTATAGCATATATAAATTCATGCTTGCGTTTGGTGCGCAACCCAAGAGTTTGAATTAGAGCCTAACATTACGTTTTGTAAATTAGAGCCTAACATTATGTTTTGCCAATAGGGTCTACGTCATCCCAAAATTTCATTTTCTCTGCTTCGTCTTTGCTCAAACATTCTTTCGATTCGTCCACCTGCCACCACTTTCGCAGGTTGTCCACAGTCTGTGGTTTGCTGAAATGTAACGGTGTCGCAGGGTCGTATTTGATTCCGCTCGGTCCGTATATTTCGTTGAATGGACGTTTGTCGTCAAGTGCTATGCCGTAAAGAGCTCGACACAAGGCACAAAAGCCGATGTGCTTCCCGTACGGATAACTCGCCTCGACTGGCNCTTTCCTCCATGCGAAGTACTCGGCGTAGGCTGTCTCATTGCTTTCCAGATACTTTAGGTGTTTCACCAAATCCTTCAAAGTTTCAAAGTCCTCGACGTGTATGAAGGAATGGTGGGGCGCGACCGCTTCGTACGACGCCCGCTTCGGGCCAAAGACCACCGGAACAGCGCCCGCGGCCAAACCGTTGATGAAAAACTTCTCGGTGATGTAATCGCGACAGTGCAGGGAGTTCTCGAACGCGAAATAGAACTTGTACTTCTCCAGGGTCCGGAAGAGTCGAGGGTTGGGTTTATTAAAATCAGGGAGTTGGTGAGAAAAACACTTTCCAAACGTGTCAATGGGATAGCCCTTCTTTTGTATTTCTTGCACTACTTTGATGCGCGTGCGAGCAAGCCCCCCCAGGACGCAGTTGGATATTAAGGCGACGCCATGCTTGGCCTTGTTTTTCAACAACCGACTGACGTCAACCTCAATTCCGTTCCAGCCGGTTTTGACGACTTCAACCGGGTTCACTGATCCGGGTTGGTAACCGGGTAGCACAAACAACGAGTCGAGCCTGCAACAATAAGCTGTCCCTTTTTACGGCGACGTTAAATGCGAAATCAACAAAATACACCAGAGCCCTGCAACAAGTTTTCCGCATTTTCATGAAAGTTTCGACTAGACCAGTATTCGTCAACCTTTTTTGTTATGGTGCACCCTTGAAGATATTTTGACGAACACATGCACCCTATTTACTGACACGTTCCCCGTGTGCCCCAACTAATTGCGTCCATGTCTGTAAGTACCCTGGCCTAAATAAGCAAGTACCCTAATTCACTAACTCAGCTACATAATTCAACTGATAATGGGTCATTGTATCTTGCTTATGAATCACAAATAATCAACTAATTACAACAATTAGCTTGACTTGGTCTGATGCTCACGCACCACACTTTAGAATATGCAAAGTGTAGATCGGAGGTTACCAACGTGGTGCCCGCTGGCACCAGGTCGCCCACAACGACTAAGTAAGTCCCCCGCAGGCCTGTTCTGAAAATAACATTAGCATGATCAATGTCTTCACAGTAACGAATATCAATACTAAATTAATCAAAGGTGAATTAAGCAAAATTTTTACTTTGGAAGTGTGTTTCAAACTAGTAGCCCTTCGCCTTAATCGGTACACAAGAAGTAGCTCGCAGTTTCGAAAAGGTTGATGACCCCTGGTCTAGGTTAAATCTGAAAGTCATTGGTTAGTTAATGTTTCATTTTTGCTAACAGAAAGTTTTCCTAAAAAGTATCTGTTTCGTGTGACAATTTTGTGATGCACCCTTGTGAACACTTTCGTAGTGATGCACCCCACGCATGTTTTGGTGCACCGTTCACACCGGTTCAAGAAGGCTGGGTTAGACGACAACACGTTAACGTCGTAAGATGCGTCGTAAGATCGTAAGATTGTTTGGTCAGTAAAGCCGATGCGTTGCAAAGGTTTTAAAAGTTGTAGTCACATAACAAGAAAATCGTTTGATTGCTATTGCACACAAAAATTTAAGATAGCTGTTACACGCAAACTTGTTTTTTCTTCCCATACACAAAACACTAGAAGCAACCTCAAAATTTTCTATTATTAAATGTTCCTGGTTTGCTGCAAGCTTTCGAGGAATCAGTCGACAGGACTCTGCTTTCATGACTTAATTCGATTATTAAGACTTATATATCATCTGCTTTCAAGCAACTACAGTAAGCTCCACAAAGGTGACGGATTCGAACCTAGCAGCAAAAATTTCATCAGGAAATTGATTTCCCATTATAAAAAAATTGCTGATGGATTCGACTTGTTTGCCTTTGTGGAGATTAGTTACATGACATCTTTTTATTTGTGTAATGACGCTGCTCAGTTAACTTTCCAAAAAAACGTTTTCACAGAAACACTTCTTGTGCGCGCCGCCTATGCAAAGTTTATTTGTGAAGAATAGTGTTAGAGAAGCATAAAATGCCATGTTTTTTTCCAGGTGACTGTTATTTTCAGGTGACTGGTTTCTGAAGAGAAAGTACTATAACAGAACCGTATTTTCACTCCATAAAGTTCTGATGCTGACAAATTTGACTGATAGTTTATTGTTTCATTTGACTCAGAAACCTTTCAACTTCTTTGTTTATGAAACATCCGGACGTACTGAGACCGTATCAAGAGCTTCTATACGGGAACCATTTAAAACGCTGAGATGCAGAATACTGCATTCTGATTGCAGACAAATCAGGCCATGTTTATGGTGGCAATACTCACCTGAATGTCATCGTTCCGTTCAAGTAGTTGGGTCCAAACTCGTTGTAATTGTATCGCTGGAAGTTTCGTTGGTCGTCGACGACTGTATTCCCCGGACTTTCAAGCGCCCACCACAGGTAAAGCTGATCTGAGCGTCTATAAACACGGCAGACATTCGTAACTTGATTCAACGGCAACACTGCTCAAGATTGGAGCTTTTCAGTGAGAAAGTCCATTCATAAACAGCGTTTCGTTCACAAGGCGAGTGATCATTCAAACTGAATATGAAAAAGATGCTGATTCTTGATTAACGTGTGGTACCAGTCGAATGTGATCGAAAATTGATAAACAACAGGACAGAAAACAACCCTATTTCAGTCTTATCCTTTCAATCAATGCTATGTATGGCACTAGGAGCACAGCGTATAAGCACGTACTGTAATGTCACATAATGTTCCAACTTCAAGTAAGCTCGCAAAACTTGGTTAGTCGAATTACGATATCACTCTTTGCCATTGGAAGACCTCACACGATTGCACTCGCGAAGCTAGGCCAGTCTCGGGGTATTTTGCAATAATTCACGCAAACAAGACTTTTCAGTTCTTTGGTTGATGCAAAGAATGTAATTTGTTTAATTAAATGCAACTGTTGCAAATATTAGAAGTGTCAAATCGAACAAAATTCCAAACAAATGAAATGATTATCTTAACGAAAGAGCAACTGATGTGTTAGTTAGTAGGCGATGGTATGAACTTAAGCAAACGTTGAGGAAAGTATGCAATTGCTTTCTTTTAAGACAGCTATGTCCAATCCGCGGCCCAGTCGAAGGTTTTGTGTGGCAAAGTTCAGGTTTTCGCTGTAGCAAAAGTATCCTACATACTGACAACTTGTCCTTATTTTGACAACCTTCAATTTGACATTTTGGTTGCAAGTGGTCCTCAGTGCCACTTTATCACGTCTGTTGTCTTTGCAGTTAGGATTCGTACTCTCTCAGGACATTAGCTTTAGCTGCACTTAGTTTGCTAAGACGAAAGTAAGGCATTCAATGTCCGGCCCTCAGTAATATGTTATTCATTGTGCGGCCCTGTTTAAGCTAGTGGCATACTTTTTGGCTCAGTAAGCGATTTGGGTTGGACATAGCTGTTTTAAGATACAATCGGTAACTGTAATAAAATGGATTTCGTGTGGTCAACATTTCCACACTGTCTCATCAGCGGACAATTGTAAGCAGCCTTAACTAGAGGAACGGCTGAGTAAACACCAAAAGGTAACCAGTGAGTACACTACTACGATCGGAAAGCCCGAGCGGCAACAGCGCAAAGCTTCACACTATGGCAGCAAGCAACAATAGAGATCACCCGACGAGATCACTCTTTTATTGCTTGTTCGCGCCACATATATATGGGCGTTGTTCTTTGCGCACATCCCGTTCGTGGTGAATCGCACATTTAGCGCAACGACTACAGAGAGGTTGCAAAAAACATCTGCACCAATAAGTAAGCCACAAATGCAATAACTTGAAAACAGCTGCATCTATTCTACCAGACAGACCTTGAGTTTAGTGAAGTAGTTAGAAGTTTTGGGCAGTGGCTACAGGACCTTCAAAACTGTCAAATGAACTTGCTGGAAAAAAGCACAGGCAACTAATTTTCTTGAATTACTGCTGGCCCTACAAGCGGCAATGGCGATATTTATGAGTTTATGATTTTGCTTAAAGGATCCTGGACGCGCAAACGCAAAGCAGTGCGTTAGAAATGAGTTCGCCGAAATGCATTTCCTTACACGCTTCATAAGCCAAGGTATTCACAATCACGTTGCGAAGAAGTCAGTGCGCTCATGACTGACTGCGTCGCTACCGAACGAGCATTGATTGAATGCAATAGTCTGAACAATCCCAATGATGCGGGTGCAGCACATGTGTAGTTTTGATTTCAAATTATCGAACACGTATATCCAGTGGCGTTGCAAGGGGGCCCTGGGTGCTCCAGGGGGCGGAAGCTTTTGGTGGGCGGCAAATTATTGATTAAAAATTAATTTTTTTAAGTTTCAAAAGTTCTAACTCTTTTCAGGCTTTGTGTTTGGAAGGCCTAGATTGGTACAGGGCAGCAACCAGGTGATATTTTCGGCGATCAAAATGATTGTAACTTTCTGTTGTACTTAACAACTAAACAAGTTTTTCAAAATTTCGGGGAGGACAATTGCCTGGTTGTAGCTCTTGTTTGCGGGCCTGGCGTGTAGCCTGAAAAGCTAGGAAATGTGGTTGTGGACTGAGAAAAAAATGTGAACTCAAAATTCTGGGTCAAATACAGTGTGCTAAAGTAGCCTACTGTAGTGTTTGTCTTGAAATACATACTTCCTTGGGGGTACTTTTTCCAAGTCCCTACATCTTCCTTTCGAGCCAAATGCATTTTACCCACCGCAGTCAAAAGTCATTTGAACTAGCGACAGAGAGGACATCCGAACTCAGGCTAGCCAACATCACTGGCCCGGTAGTTCGAGTTTTACATCACCCCTCCACGGGGTGAAAATGTGATGAAAAGGCCATTCATGAAATTTCGGTAAATAGTCAGGGCTAGCTTAACACTTTTTCTGCTGTCATTCGGTCAACGCCCCAACAGCACATTGGCGCATTATACCTGACACCGACAAACAGTTCTTGGCACGTCTCGTGCTGTTCTCTGATGTTCAGTGCCATTTTTTCAGTACGTGTGGCAGGACCTTTCAGCAAAAGTGCCCTGCGACTGTACTGACAAACGTAAATATACATTCTCTTTGCACATCTTTAAATTGCCGCTGGGACCTAGGCAAGGTCCATTCCAGCACCACTCCATCAAAAAAGACCCTTTTAAGGACAATTGTTTTCATCAAACTAATTTATTAGATGCATGCCGAGCTTATCTCAATACCAAATAATTCATCAAAATGTTATCTACACAAGTACACTATCAGCCATTAGAGCATTCACATAAACAAAAATCTTAGCATAGGCCTCTGAAAACCTTTTTATAGTCTGATGTCGTAACTATCGACAATGTTCTACATGCGCAAGAAACGTCTGACGTTCGCGAAGGTTACCAGTGTTGGTTATATTGCGTGCCAGCTTATACTTTCTTGTTACATAATTTAATTGCGTCCTGCAATCGAAATCTAACTGGTTAGTTCCGCCAGGGGTCCGCTATAAGCGGGTCGCGACATCAAATTTGGGTCGCAAGACCTTCCACTCTGAGCAGCGACGCAGCCAGACCAAATTTTGCGGCGGCCAAAAAATTTTGAAGGCGGCTGAAATGTTGGATCTTAGGCGAGCAACAGTATTTTGTTTGGGACACCGCCTATCAAAGCACAAAATGATTAGATATACTCAGGTTTTGAGGGACATGCCCCTGGGACTCAGGCCCGTAACCGGCTTGGGCCACCAGGGGGCGAAAAGTTTTCTGAGAGTGGCCCAAAATTTTCAAATTATGTCAAATAGTTGCAAAATATGTCCGACACATATTTCCAGGCATGGAGAAAATTTTTCAGGGCGATAGAAGCCCTTCTGCGCCCCCCTAGTTACGGTGCCTGCTGGGACCCCGGGCTACGCCTATAGCTCCAGGTCGTGAAAAAATTTAAATTTACATTTTAAATTTGCCATTCTCATTAGACAGTTAATGCAATCATTTACTGTTTCATATGCTAAGTTGCATTAAATTTTGTGCAAGAAAGTTGCTACTGTTACTATAAAGTATTTTCCACAAAATTATATGCTCACGAAATGTCTGAGTCGCGAGAATTTAGAACTATTTCACGGGGTCGTACCAAAAAGTATTTGCGGTCCCCTTAGCTAGGCTACTAACGCATAAAAACGCTGGCGTTTCGGCAGTGTTTCCCAATCTGACTGCACTGAATGGCTGAAACATGATTTAGTGAAGGCTTTGACATTAATCTACTCCGGTTGAAATGGGACAGCTAAGAAAAATCAACAAATTAAAAGAACAGAGATAGTAACCTTAAAATTTTCAATGAGCTTGATAAAGTGCGGCCTGCAGGGCATGCTTTGCTGGCCCTGACAGCACGCCGTTGATAGACTTGTGAGCACCTTAGACACGATCCATTCCACCGACCACCCCTCCTATACAAAGATCCCTAATCTATACAGACCCGTAGCCAGGTTGTAAGGTTTTGGGGGACAGAATGCATTTTTAAGGGGACACGATATGTGTTTTTGCTATGTGTATAAAACACATTTGTCTGGACAAAACAGGATTTCGACGGCACAAAAATATTTGAGGCCACTGCCCCCGAATGCCCCTCGTAGCTATATTAGAAAAGTTTAGTGCATGAATGAAATTTAAACCAAATTGCAAAATCACTTACCTGGTATAAGCGAAATTGAAATTAAATGCCGTACCTCAGTCTTCTCATAAACTGCGTTTACATGAGATTCACTCATTTTCATCATGTTGATTATCTTATCTTGGTGTACGTTCGTCACTTTCTGAAGCACGTATTTATATTTTTGGTCCTTTTTGGCGCTCTCTTTAGCCAAACGCCATAGGCAGCCGCCTAGTTCGCCTAATGGCAGCGCCGGCCCTGGGAACACTTAAGATTTTCATACACAGTAAAGCTATTTCAACAGGAAAAGTTTATGTTGCAGAACCCTGGGGCTAGGGCCTTGATATATGAGAAAGAAAGCATTCTTTTTGAAGTTCGAACATTTTCCTGTTTTGTCATCGACTTCATTCTAAGGGAGTGGTTCCCAACTGGGGAGGAAACAGTCCCCAGGGAGGAATGACATGAGTTCAGGGGAGGTATTTCCACTTTGCAGTTAAGTTCCCTGTTCAATGTAAGTCTTGTACTTCGTTTCAAGTTGACATTGGCTCTTTCCATTAGGTATATTGCTTTATATATACAGGTTATTTAGTGGACTATCACACGTTTTTATTGAAAACTGTAGTGCCATTATTTGACTACAAATGGTTTTCGTCCAACTTTTATTAACCCATTCATTGACTACATCAGACGCGATGAGTCTTAGTCTGAAATCCTAAAGAAAGGACAAACGATTTGTGTAGTTATTATTGTGGTGAGTGCTTTTGTTAAAGGAATGTTAATGAAAACAGTTGCACATCTTGGCAATGGCTGTAGGCTACTGAATAAAGTTCATCGTTTGCATTTATAAGGTTGTAATCACTGCTGAGCAATAAAAAGGCGGATGTCGTAAGTGGGGTTTGATAATAGTCTTCGAAATAGACATCGGTTGGTAACAAACGAAGTTAAAATAACACTTTGCACGTGCAATTGGAAGACGCCAAACCCAACAGCCAGCCCAAGTTTGCCGGTCACGATGAAAGCTGCAAGCCAGCGCTTCACAACCAGAGCCGTGTTTGGCCTATTTGACCAACTTTATCAAATGCGTCCTGCAACTTAGGAGGGTCCCGTGCAAATGCAGAAAAACGTAACGTTCGAAGCCTGTTATATAATCTAAGAGAATTGAACCACTATTGAAAATGTGAAGTGATCAATGCAGAACCGTCGCCAGAAAGTCGTGAATAGGGGGGCGTTACGTTTGTGCAGGGGCGGCTTGACATTCAAATTTGACAAAAATTCCGCTGATTTATAGTGCTTCATTTTTCAATTTAGGGGGCTTGAAGCTTTGTTTGGGGGGGCTAAGCCCACCAAACCCCCGTGGCGACGGGACTGGATGAATGACACATTCTTTACGTGACTAACATTATATAATTAAGGTTATTAAAGTAAATTGTTATGGCCTACTATATGCAGTATATATATATTTCTTGAAATTAAAACCTGGGATATTACACGAATATAAACATACATGAAATGGCTACATATGCAAAGTATGTATGTCACTGTCACTTTTCTTTACTTCTTGTTTAATCCACTGGAATACGCAAATGAATATAGCCAAGTGGGGCAGTTTTCAGGAGCCGGAAATCCAGCAGGTACGAAAAATGACGAAATATGCCAGGTCCATATACGAATAACAGGTAATGAAAGCAGAAAAATTAGGAACAGTAATTATGACAATGGCGACAAGCAGAAAATGCAAGACTTACAGAGTCACAATCGACAATGAAAAACAAGACCCATTACGATTTATGAGTGTTTGATTCTGATGTTCAGGATGTGTTAATATTCTTTTTATCTTTTCATAGCACGAAACATGATCTTCTTTCATTCTTGTCAACACCTTTGAGGGCAGTAAAGGGCGGAATTTTTACGGTCGGCCCTAGATGACAATAAGCCTCACTACGCCACTGCGGATATCATTCAAAAAGCGGTTCTTTTGCCTTCCACTCTGCGACGCCTACTTTCTTCAAATCACTCATGAATGAAACAATCAACCACCTGCGTTGAATGCATGGCTTCGAACGGAAAAAGGTAGCTTTACAGGAAGCATCCCTGCTGTTCTAAAACATCGGTTGTGGCAGCCCCATAACCGCAGATGTTAACGGCATTACCTTTTCGGGTCCTTCGGTGGTGGCGTTTGAGGATAACGACGAAAATGAAACAGAACTGCAAACGTATCCTTGTCAGAAAGCTGCAAACAAAAACAGATTTTGTGATTTTTACGTTCCTCAAGTTTATGCTGAACACATCGCAAAACTATTTTTCGCAATTTCAATTTTCCTATTTTTCGAGATGATGAATTGCAATAATAAACGAATGTGCTGTTCCTGCCATACGCGGAATATGCCGAAAACTTTTTTCCTCCAAATAGAAAACAAACGGAAACTGTTATTGATTCTTCACTAAAAAATAATATATCAATCTAATTGCATTGCAAGAACAACGCGCCTGAACCATGATAGCAACACTTATTTACAAAACAGATAACAAGGCATTACTTTGATCCAGTAACGGGACAAATAGTAAGAAACAGAAACACATACGTCGATGAAACTCCAGCTGCAGTCATAGCAAAACTGAGCAGAAAATTACCTATTAATTCATCATCAGCAGACTTTTGGGAGTGTATTAGTTAGCAAAGACTAGAATAAGTAGGAAATACCTTGGCTCTGTCTCTCACAAAAGGGCAATACCCGCAAACGTCTTTGTCCGCTACTTGTTTGTCACGAAACCATTGTACAGTATCGTAAAGAAGGATAGCCTAACAAATTCAAAAATGTCCTGACGTTAAATTCGAACAATCAAATTACACTGTTTAGCACAACACAAGAAACGGCGGACAACAGCGCAAAGCGTTCACTTGGCAACCGTGAGAAAATGTCGTAATGTATTTTAACATTTAGTCATAGTGCTAGATTGAACTGTTTGCTATGTGTGCTGCGACAATAAACTGGGGCAAGGCTGAACACGATTGCAGAAGATGATGTACAAATGGTGGTGGATGTACTGTCACTTCATCAGTATGACAAACCAATGAGGTATTGCAGAGCTTGATGCGAGCAATCAGTGTTGCCACTCTGTTGTTACGGAAAAGTACTAGATTTCGTGATAATAAAACACTTGATTTCATTCACAAAAAAATTCACAAAAAAACACTAGATTACAAAATCAAACATACACACAGTGAAAATGCCCAGAAAATGCTTTTCAATGCCAACCATAGTCATTGTGCAACTCATTGTGAACCAGAGACAAAGAAAATGGGAGATAGCAGCAACGCTTGTGTTTGTTTGCACAGGTCAGTGAAATGTTTACCAGATGACCAAGTGACTTCGCAGCGGTTCAACTCAAAACATGTTATATTGCCTTGTGTCATTTAAGAGTTAATTGGGTGGAATTTTTCACAAATTACAGTTGCACTAGATCAAAAAGCAAGAGTTTGCCTAATTTATGGCAAAATTTTGGAAAAAAAATTTTGAAAATGGCAATAATTTTAGCAGTATTGATTTTTCATTAAAAATGGCAAGTTTTTGGCAATATTGATTTAATAGCTTTTTGCAATTTGTATTTTATCCATACTTTTAAATTTTTTGAATTTAACAATTATGAAAAGGTCTGTTTCGTAGGCATCAAAATGTGTGCTCAGTAGGCGAAATATATCCTCTGTTTGTTTTAGAATCTAAATATTAGATCATAGACATTGATTCGTTGCTGCAAAATGATTCCTTACGATTCATAGTAAAAAACTTAAAGTAATATTTCAGGCTTAGTTGAAACCCGGAAACAATATATTTCAGTTTTGATCGTTATTTACAGGATCAGTGCTTCAAATGCACACAAACCTAACTACAGCGAGACGTGAAACACAGTAACAGCAAGTCAATTTTAAAATAAATTATGATTGGTTGTCGATTAAATGAAACACTGCAACAATTACAGCAAATTCTCTTGCAGTAAATTATATATTCAAACATATTATCTCGATATCTAAGCTGTACATTCTAAATTTTTGGTATTTAATTTGATAAATTTTGTTAATATTACTAGTCACAGCTGATATTTCAAAAATGGCAAATTTTTGGCATTAAAAATGTTGCCAAAGAATTGGCAAATTTTTGGAAAAAGTGATTTTTGGCAATATTTGCCAAATTTGGCACCATCTGGCAACCCTGGTTGAGGTGGAAATGGAAAGCGGTTGAGCTTGTTTCAGGGCCAGTTCAAGCCAAAGGCGACACGGGAAGTTGTTGTGCGGGAGTTGGTTTCTTTTATTACTATCACTGGAAATCCCCGTCTTAACGTCGCGCTCACTTTGCAAGTGCCGCGCGACTCTTGCTCCAGGAGCGACGAGTTCGCTCTTCGCGTGTGTTCTGCGTGGGTTGCCTGGACATTTGGGCCCTGTGGTGTGGTAGCAGTAGAATTTCCAAATCACAGGTAAGGTTGTATCGACTACAAGCATATGATGGTTTGTCTGCTTTCAGTTGGCTGTAGGCTAAGTCTGAAAGGAATCAAAAGTTTGTTTTAGCGGTTGAGAAAGCACCCGATTTTCCGCTTGCCAGATATCAGTCACGGCAAGTTTAAATTTTTATCATATAATGAACCTAAATTTCTATCCCTTAAACGTGTGCTGGTGCAGTATGTCATATACCGCTTGAATGTATCCGACCTAGTGTGTCACCACACGATCCAGACAGGGGCTAGATAGTGTGCATTGCCCTTCCCCGCTAGGGGAAGGTCAGGTACATATGTATGTATACACAAATATGCAGTATATACCTGACCCTCCCAATGTTTTGCGAGCTATACAACTCACAACAGTGCATACTTTCATGCCATTAACACTTCCTCACAGACACAACATGCTACCTTTAACGGATTCTTCCTCGGGAATTGCGACGAGTACTTACTACCTTATATTTGCGTTCGATCTAAACGCGTTTTCGCTCGAAAAAAAGCCGCACAGCCTTTGGATTGCATTCGCTCTGCGTGTGGTTTGAACCAGCGTTTAGTCACATTAAATCCGTCAACAGCGTCTGAAGTTGAGGCACCCTTTCCATCACCATGCTGCCACACTCCTCACACCAACCTATGGGTTTGACATCAAAACAGCGTGGGTGAACGCATGGAAAGACATTATACCCAGCGCCGTAGCAGTCCAACTTTGGGGCCCACCTAAATGCTTATAGGGGCCCTCCTAATGATGATTTATAAAAAAAAGTTTTCGACGCTATGCTACAACTCGAGGCTGAATGACCTTGAAAACAAAATATCCTAATCTCAGACAGAATATTGGCACAACCAGGCACGTAGCCAGGTTTGTAGGTTTGGAGGGGAAAAATACAATTTTATGGGGAAAGATTTTTGTTTTATTATTTGTTGAAAACAAATTTTACTGAGCGCCACAGAATTTGGGGGGGGACAAAAAAGATGTGGAGGTAACTGCCCCTGAATGCCCCCGTGCCTGCGGGCCTGGAAATTGGGTCGCAAATCATTGTCATTTAATTGACGGTGATAATTCAGAGATGTTGCAATGAAATGCAAATGCAAAAAGAATTTGCAGGAAATCAGAATCAATCCTATGATTCAGTTATGAAAACATTATTGCCAAAGGAGCAAACATGACGCCAGTCAAAATATGTGCGCGGCAATGAAAATTTTTTTTCATTAGCGCAAACTCATAAACTTTGCCATTAGGTGAAGCGAAATATTCTTATAAAGTTTGCACATTGGGCTTTTTACTGGCCGAAATACGCATGCATAAACCTTGCTGATGTCTGGACTGTTTAATCTCCTGGTGCATGAAACATGTTTAGATTAATAGCATTTTGTATCTCAAATCACCTATAATGTTGGGAAATATAGACTAAGGCCTACGTGGACAAAATTGTTAACATCCATAATCCACTAACTGCACTACTCTGTTTTGGGACGAGCTTGGGAGTGATTGCCAAATCGACTCTTCAAACTACAAAATTAACTCCATCTGGCTGTCTGAACAGCAGGCTGCCCAAATGTGTAACTTTGGTCGTAAGCGCCAAAGCCATCTTGCTGCTATCCCGTACAAAATAAGAGAAGACTACCTGGTCTAGACGTAATACATTTTTTACAACAATCACTGCACAAAACATGTTGATCAAGTGGAAGTCTGACTTCTGGACGTTTACAACTAGGCATGTAGGCAGGGCCGGATAAATGAACTCGAGGCCCACAGGACAAAGTCGTGACCGCGAGGCCCCCGAAACGTTTAGCGCAACTGCGCACTTCGCTCATGTCTGATCCTTTGCCAGCAGAGCAGGGCTCTCACAAATGCAACTCCAAAAATCCCTAAAACGGTACCAAAAAATCCCTAAATCTGTGGTGGGGCAGCATAAAATCGGAGTGCCATGATAAATGTCAAAAACAGAACCAAATATGATTTGCAAAATAAACTGAAATAGTTCATTTTCTTTGCATTTTCATCCTTTTTCCCAAAATCCCTAAAAAATTCCTGAAAACCAACAACAGTTCCAATCTAATGACAAAATCCCTAAAAGTGGGAGCACTGCTGAAGTGACAGGTTGCGAAATTTGCTAGCGGATTCTTTTAATCTTTGTCTTTATTGCGTAACAATAACACGGCAATAAATCTTCAAATGTTCACTTCAAGTTACGGTAGTAGGCGTTTTGAAGCACGTGACCAGGGCTCCCACTGAGGGTTTTTTCCACCGAGATCTGTTCTTTCAGTCGACCTGTGTGTCTAGGGTTAATTATGAAAAATCGCTTCAAATGTATGTTTTATGATGTGTTAAATTCATCAGCAACTTCAGTGTGTTCAATAATATAAATATTACTTTACATTAGAGTGTTGACATGCGCACATCAGGTGAGAAAGTGCGCCGTTCGCACGAAGCAGAACGTGTTCAATCGGTTTCATATTCTCATATAAGATCATTGCCAGAATTGTATGCAGTGGTGTGTTTGAGGGAAGGCAAGCGAAGCACTTGCCTCGGGCCCCCCTCTTTTCAGGCCCCCCTCAATGCACTTCACGCGTAAATATTCCTCATTTTCAGTGAAAAGTTTACTATCGGCTCATATAATATTTTCCCAACCACATCACAATTCAGTACTCTGCTTTCAAAGAGGCTCCCAAGAGCAACAGCTATGTGTATGTGTAAGTAAGCTACTCTACTTTCAAAGGTCCCCCCAACAACAACTGTAATGTGCAGTTACTCTGCTTTACAATGGTGCCCAACAGCAACTGTATAGTGTAAGTCCTACGCTTTCAAAGGGACCACAGAAGCAACTGCAACGTGTAAGTCCTACGTTTTCAAAGAGGCCCGCAATAGCAAATGTAATGTGTCAGTAGGCTCACCACGCTTTCAAAGAGGCCCCCAATAGCAACTGTAACGTATAAGCACTTTTCTTTCAAAGGGCCCCCCAACCTCACTGATTTCTAGTGCTTCGCATTTCAATTTGGGGGTCGAAGCTTTCTTTGGAGGGATAAGTGATGACGGACTGGATTTTGGGCTCCTGTGACAGCGTTGGTCCCACCCAATTGGGGGATATGGAGTGCGGCTGATACTGTTCTGATTATACCTCCCTCGCAGCTTGGCGTGAGCCTGGACATCGACTTTGCCCTGCGGTTCCCACCATCCCCGCAGACTCTGGGTCACTTTATTCTGGCTCAGAACTGGTGTCGGCCATTTCGGCTGTCACAGGTTTCCGTGGATACTGAAAGAGACAGCCCCTCGATATATGTGGGGCGGAGAAACAAACATAAGCTACATTATGTTTCAATGCGTCTTTCTGTGGTGATGTAATTACGCCACATATAAAGCTGCGTTGGTAACATCAAAAGCAGAGCGAACCTGGTCGAGTGAGGAATTTCTATAGCTGTTATGCTGAGGCTCGTCGGTTTGACTCTCTCTTTAGTGTCCGACCCAAATGCCATGTCCGACCCAAATGACTTACTGAGCCAAAAATTATGTCACTGCCTTGTTTAGGGCCGCACATTGAATGACATGTTAACACCTGAGGGCCCCACATTGAATCACTTACTTTGATCGCAGCAAACAAAATTTTCTTCGAAGCCAATGTACTGAAAGCGTTCGAATCCTAACTGTAATAGTAACAGACGCGGTAAAGTGGACACTGAACACCACCTGCATAAAAAATGTGAAAGTCAAGATTATCGAAATAAGGACAGGTTGTCAGCATGTAGGATACTTTTAATACAACGAAAACCCAATGAGCCGCACAAAGCTTTCGAGTGGGCTGCATGCGGCCCAAGGTTCGCGGGTTGGACATAGCTGCTTTAGTGGCTCAGGGCGACGCAGCATTGTGGCTGCAACATCTCATCACCAAACACCCTTGATTACTTGCGTCTCCTGGTCGATCGGGGGTGTTCGTTGGCTCGGCCGACTTGTGGGGATTACGTGGGCGTCTCTGCTCATACGAAAGGAAGTTGTCAACTGTAAGACTGTTCGTAAGCAAATCACTGCTTCAATAGAAATTATTAAAGCATTAAAAATTTTTGCGCTTCGCGCCCCTCACTACAAGGCTAAAGGAACGTTCCAATGGCTTCCAGGCCATTGGAAATGTTATGCTTCCTCTCTGTCAACTTTGTTCGCGGAGCGGCCTCATGTAGCAGCTGGGCTGCTACAAAATGCACGAACAGAAATCACTTGAAACAAAGCATTAAGAGCGCACGAAATACTGGAGTGCCATGTGCCCACCATTGTCTTTAGAGTGAAGCCATCAAAACAAATAAAGTTCGGAATACATAACTGTGCCACGTGATCGTTTAATTTTGTCTTTGTATTTTATGACGTTGTTTAGATCAGCATGGTCCAACTACAAGCCCGGGGGTCACATTTGGCCCGTGGACAGAATTTTTAAGGCCGCGAGCTTTCTCAATATTGACTGTTGTGTATACCCTATACTGTCTATGGAACGAAATCCTTTCTCAGCTAAGAATCAGACGCTTTAAGATCTTACAGAGTATATATTTCGCCTACGGTGTAGGCATCATCAGCTTTTATTAAAATAGAACCTGTTGTGTGTATGTTACAGTACGTATTTTTTATTAGAACAAGCACGACGTGAATGAACAATATTAACGGCGTTAGACCAAACTGTGGAGAGCTGGAAATTAATCAATAAAAAATAAATTTCCCAAACTGATAGATTTCGTACTAAAATGCATTCGATGTTTGGAAACACATACATGTGTGTCTTGTGTGAGAGTACATTTTCTACGATGAAGCAAGTCAATCTGAAAACAAGTCTAATAGCAGACGTAACACTCGTCTCCGACTTGCTGCCACGAAAACTGGGATTGATAATGGAACGATTGTGTCAGGGAATCCTCGACTACAAGCATCCCACTGCTAAAGGTTTGGGATAAATTGCTATTGGGTAATATTTCAATAACACACGCTCTTACCTCTTCTTGTTTAGTTTTAAATCTTGTGAATATGTTGTAATACATCATACTGTTTGAAGTGGCCCGCAAGTTGTCACCTTTTTGTAAAATGGCTCGTAGGTCAAAAGTACTTTGACCACCCTGCTATAGATGTTCTCGCAGGAATTTGCCGTTTTCATGAAACGTTTGTTTTTTCAAAATTTTGCGATATACCTTAGGATAATTTAGAGACATCCCCTGAATTTCACTCATTGCATAAAACAAATGAGTCAACTAGAGGACCTAATAATTTTGTAACTTCAGGTCTTGTTCACATCTTGACACATAATTAACAGGAAATCTTTTTCTCGTAACTAGGGCAACCAATTTGTTGACCTAAAAACTTAAAATTTCGATTTCGAATTCAAAATTTTTGACTGTATTTTGACCTATAAAATACAGATAGAGGGAAAAAAACTATGTTGCAAGAAAATTTTGACCCAACGATAAATTTTGATCTAATGATAAATTTTGACTTTTTTTGACCTAATAACTTGGGATTCCTTCATGCTATGAGCGTGAAATTTGGTTTGTGGACGTTTCATAAGCTTAGAAAAGGTAGAAAAATTTTGAATTTATTAAATTTTGTTTTCGCTACTCATAACCATCGGGGATTTGATGGGGAAGTGGTCCAAAGGTTTGTAGAGCATTACAGAATTTATCAAACTTACATCTTTTAGACCAATTGGTGTATCTCTCCTTTTATGCACGAACTGTTATAAAAAATGTGCATATGATTTAAATGAAAAGTACTAACTAACAGTGGTCTACAAAAACGTCTTTTATAAAAGTCTCACGGACTGACTTTTTCAACTCATTTCTACTGATCACAGGGCACTGATTCTGAGCTCAGTTTTATTTAATATGTTTAGTTTTTCCTCTATAGCTGTGCGTCCCAACTTTCTCCAGTTTGCCACGGTGATTCAGTGGTAATATTTTTTTCTGATTCCCATTAAACCTATCTAATCAGCAGAAATCGGCGAGATTTCCAGAAGCGTTTTAGTGAAATGCTTAAAATTGTATTGTACGTTTTTAAATGCCTTGCAATCTTTTCACACAGAACACTGCCTGGCGTCACCACAAATGAAAACAAAAACCTAATCGTACTTGAACAACTCCTTAATCTTACTTGGACAATTCTATGAATAAAGCAAATGAACCTGTTCCAGTATAGAAACTTACTGTAAGATTCTGATGCATCAACGAATAAGCAATTTTGTTGAAGTTGGGTGTAATCTCTAGTCTACATCTTAAAAAGCTTAGATATGTAAAAAATGAATCCAGATTTGGTATCGTGACTGCAAATTACATCAATATAACCATACAGAAAGTAAACCTGAAATTGTGTAGACCAGCGACCAGAGGATGGGGCAAGTATGTGCTTTCCATCTACAGAGATCAGATTGTTACAACGATACTGTCAAGGAAAAAGCCTTGCATGAACAACCACTTTCATTAGTGGAATAAGCAAATATAGCTGAAATTATATACAGATTTTGAAGAACAAAGAGGCAATGCAAAGTGGCAATGAAGAGCAGGTTAGTCTACTGCTGATGGAGTGCAGAAACGTTTGTTAAAAGTGCCGCTTTGACTCACAGTTCGCAGTGTGTTAATGATACCGTATCAATCACACTCACCTTTCCCACAGGTTTGCTTAGAGTGTTCAAAACGACAGTTTCTTTATTGGGACGCTTGGTTCCAAGATTAAAAGCATTTTCCTTATGATTAATTGAATTTTGTTTCCTTCCAGGACGTCCTTCGACAAACGTTTGTTTGACAGGTGGCTGAGTAAGTTTACCACCAGGTGGTTCGTGGGGAGACTGAACTTTAATTGGAAGTGAATTGAAAGACTCTTTACCTTCCTTGCCATATTTGACTGGAGTTTCGCCATCTAACAAACGAAAATATACCAGCAATGAACATCTCCTGAAAAGTTAATCTATAGTTTTTATTTAAAATAAAAAACTTTATTCAAACTTCACAAATGTCAAAATCTTTTAAATAAGATTTGAAGATTGAGGATTCATAGACATGCGTGATATCACTTTCTTATTTCAAAACATTTTCTGATTGATTCAACTTTGTCGCTTTCACGGAAACTACACAAGATACTTCCTGAGACTACGGCGCGACTAACATAATAGAAAATGCAAAAGTGTATTAATGATACCAATTTAAAAACTCTAAAAGTTGGGAAGACAAAGTTAGCAACACATAAAAGTTAATAAGCAATGGCAAGCTGGCAGCGCCGTCCCATTTCTCTATTTTTGTGGTTGCTGCTGGGGCCTTCTTTGAAAGCAGGGTACTTACGCATTACAGTTGCTACTGGAGGCTCTTCAAAAGCAGAGTACTCACACATTGCAGTTGCTGTTGGGGACCTTTCAAATGCGGAGTACTTGCACATTACGGTGGCTGTTGGGAGCCCTTTGAAAGCGGATTACTTACACATTACAGTTGCTGTTGATGGAATTTTGAAAGCAGAATACCTACACATTGCTATTGCTGTTTGGAGCCCTTCAAAAAGTAGAGTATTGCGCATTACAGTGGCTGTTGGCGGGCCCGTTGAAAGCAGAATACTTACACATTGGTGTTGAGGGCCCTCTGAAAGCAGAGTACTTAGGTATGATCTGCTTTGGAGTATATTCATGAGTGGTAAATGCGTTTTCCACCACAAATGAGAAAAAGTTACACGCGAAACACCTCGAGGGGACCTCTGAAAACGGGCGGTCCAAGGCAAGTGCCTAGCTCGCCTCCCTTTGAGCACACCACTGTATATTGATATACGTTTTGCTGTATTTATTTTTTATGCAATTTAAGTTCTTTGCATGGTATCACGTAAGTTAAAATTAGAAACAGGAGTCTACAACATGGCATTTGAGTATATTCAAATTTTTTCAGTATTAGTTGAACTGCAGCATGTCCTGTGAGGGGACACATCAAATTACTTTAGTAGAAAGTGTTTTTCCAGTAGTAGCAACAGCAATTGTTTCATAGAAACTTACTGCTACTGCTGCAAATAAGTGCTTTGTACATAAAATGAAGCAATCCCAAAGTGTTTGGGAGCAGTTTTAGTAATCCTAGCTTTGCATAACTGTTGAGAAAATAACTTCAAGAATGCAAAAAAACATAATTCAACTTCGAACCAACAACTCGAAACAAATTACCTCGTGTCGCATAATCAAAAAGAAGCATTAGTGCAATGAGGCATGTAATTCCCAATGACTTCGTTCTCGTTGAGCAGCTGTGAGTCATGACCACATGCGTTTGAGGTCCTCATAAGTTCAACAGGATTATACTGCATGCACATAACATTAAAAAAACGCCTAAGCAGAATCCAGCATTAAATCTGACCAACTGATGATGGAAAGTGCTCATAAACAAAACAAACTCAAATGAGTAAATACGCAATAGGGGTAATCAACACAGAGTTGGGAACTTGTCACCATTTTGTTGCAAAATGTGGGTGGAACCGTAGATCATCGGGTCGATGAAGAAGTGAATTTTATAAATGCAGATGCCCAATCTTGTTTTTAGAGGTGTTTTGAAAGCAATACTAATCAAGCTTTGCTTTATCCTTATAGAAAATTTACAAATTTATACTTAAATTTGTTACTAGACAGGGTACTGTAGTTCAGCAGCATGATCAGCCTTCCAAACTTTGACAAACGTACAGCCTGAACACCTTTAACGGCATCTGCTGTTACAAGTATAAGTCACGAACTTGGCAATAACTTATCTCTAATGTCAACATTCAAAATAAGCCGACATGTTAATACTGATAGGGCTGTTAATTAACTAACACTTCTGTAAATCAAAAGAAAAGCTTGTTTGCAAACGTATAAATGAATAATTCTGCTAGACTTTACGAACAGCACGTTAGCGCTACATGCGGGTAGAATCATAGCAAAAGAACGTACATTTAGAATTACCCAAATACTTTTCTTCTGTGGCCTACTCATCTACAGCTACAACTTTTTCAAGAACAATCTGATTGTAATCCTGTTCACCAATGGTTGAAGCCAGTCTTTTGCAAAACTGCCCCCCATCCTATATGACACAGCGCCCCCCTTTGTTTACACTGATCAGCTATTGTACCACTGTGTTTTCATTTGCTCTAATGTTCGCTAATTGTTGGTTTACTGCATGCGATGGCTTTTATGGTGTTTCTGCTTGTTGGCTGAGTCATATGAAACAATAAACCAATAGCAATAACAATAACATCCTGAAACTACAGTAAGTCTCCATGATAGTGCTGCTTTTTGTATTTGGCAAAAACTTCGCAGAGATTTGCCGAGAATGTAACCTTGTAATTTATAAACTTGAATCTAATAATTTTACGCTGTCTGTTTCTGAGCATGCGACAACCAGAGCCGTATTAGCCGCACACCATAGCCCCAATTGGGGGGGGCCACGCGGTCACAGGGGGGCCCAAAATTCATGCCCGTCACCACTTAGCGGCCCAGAGAAAGCTTCGATCCCCCAAATTGAAATATGAAGCATTAGAAATCAGTGAAAATAGGGGGCCCTTTGAAATAAAAGTGCTTATTCTTTACAGTTACTTTGGGACCCTTTGAAAGCAAGGCATTTACACATCACAACTGCTGTTGGGGCCCCTTTGAAAGCAAAGCAGCCAAATAATACATTACAGTTGCTGTTGGGCCCCTTCGAAAGCAAGGTACTTTGCACATTACAGTGGCAAAGGGGGCCCAAGACACACACCACTGTACATAACCCTGACAATGATCTCTGTGTGAGAATACGAAACCGATTGAACACGTTCTGCTTCTTCCGGTATGCGTACTCTCTCACCTGATGTGCGCATGTAAACACTGGAATCTATTCAAGTATGTACTTTCCACGATGGGTGTAAGCAAGGAATCGATCAGCAAATTTTTAATAGGAAATCGATTTCACGTAAAATTA
>JGI24022J15233_10000655_pt1 | contig 23896 bp, 20 predicted proteins | sample Ectturendosymbi2_FD_15233 | JGI IMG/M metagenome (IMG submission 15233)
ATGAAGTAATGCTACTATATAACATAAGAGTGCTTTTAAAAACAATATCTCAGGATACTGAGCATGTTACAAACTTCCATAAACAATGTCAAAATTTTGCAGAGAACTACATCGCATCGTACTTTAACAGATTAACAAAATCACGGTAACGGGGGAAAACGGGCAAAGAAAAACAGACGTCGCGGCTAAACCTGGTCAAGAAGTTTTGATGTGTTAAAATTGAAATAGCATATATGACATAAATGTTATAGTAAATAAGGTAGCCTGTACTTTAGTGGGAGCAAAATATTTTTCTCAAAATTTCAGTCCCCCCTTAAAAAATTCCTGCGTGCGCCCCTGGCTAAAGGTAACGTCTGGGCGCACGAACTACTCGCTTTGTGACGCAATACACGCAAAAAAACAGACCTCACAAGAGAACAACCCATGCATCCGTCCAACCTTACCAAAAGCCCAATTTTATAGTTTTTCTTAATGCACGGACTTGGATATGATGCAAACTGTTCTTAATGAATCATATATGTAATGAACTAAGGTTCTGCAACTACTGTACCACGTCAGACGTCACAGATGTAAAACAACTAACAAGCGCAATATATAATGCTCATGGTTGAATGATGAAATAGAAGAACATATTGTAGATGCCCAATAAAATGACAAGCAGGAACGAGTGTGCTGGATGACGTCAACAATTTTTGCCTTGCCTAGTTAAGCTGAGCTTTAAGTGTCCTTTACGTTCATGTACCTGGACTCTGAAGTCGTGGTTTTTCTACCTATTTCCGCTCACAAATAGCAAAACACAAGTTTGGTAGAGTGGCAAATGATAAAAACACTTGCATGACTAACAAATAACGCGGAACAATTTTGTGGACAAAGGAGGCAAATGTAAGTGCGCACACTCGACATGTTTTTGCGCTGGTTTGCATGAGAAACAGGATCTTTCGAGAACTGAACAACGTTACGTTTGCAAAACTGCCATCAAAGTTAATACGACAGACACCCGTTTTGACTCTCTCGACCTGTTCATTGCGAGTTGAATCACGACACACACTGACTGTAAGCCAGGGATCTCAAACTAAAATTGCTCCGAGGGCCAAATTAGGACCTATAGGGCAACCCGCGGGCCGCATTTTGGTGCTTAAGCAACAATGGCAGTACATAAACTGTACACGAAACAGCTTTTTATCTTATTTTCTACAAAAGATATCATGCGTAATAGGCATATAATTTCTATCCGTCTCTATCCTCGTTTGAAAGGAACTTGTTCGCTCGCTCGCCGAGCACTTTAAACATCGGTGAATAAACTAAATAATTTAAATGTTGGTTATGTAAAAATTCCCAAAACCAATCGCGGGTCGCACAAAATTCCCTGGCGGGCTACATGCCGTGTGCTTGAGACCCCGGCTGTAGGCCTACTGCAGTCTTAACTAGGACTACTAACAACCAAATTCCATCCATATTCACATTCTGGTTGAGTCAAACCCTGCCATCTATCAGTGACGATCCACCAAAGGTGGCGGTGGTGGCAGTGAGGGATTCAGTGTTCGCCACTGAGGCCTGACCGATGCAAACATCCCACCCCACACTTTGCGTGAGCGGCCACGTGGACTGCAGGTTCAAGTCGCCAGGAACTCCAGCGCAACGTTTTTGGTCAAATGTATTTTCGGTAAACTGCTGAAAAATATCTGCACAGCAGAGGGCGATCCACGGCACAAGAGGTCGCGCTAGACACAACCGAATTTGCTCATACAAGGTGGAGCAAAACGTCCACACGGATCAATGATAGAGCGAATGTACGACGGGCGGCGCCAAAGATACTCGTCGACAAGCAGGTAGATGAGTAATGCAGCTCGGGGTAAATTTGCGTATGCGCACTGAAGTACACGAATGTCACAGCGTTTGTTCTTTGACGAATCAAACAAAATCACAGGCAGATGTGAAGATCAATAAAACTTGTCACACCCGCGAAAACAAAGCCGTGAGAAGACAGAGCTGGAGCCAGCGGCATGATAGTCCGATGTGTTACAACACCAACTACGCAACACGCAGGCAAGAAGGTGCAAGTACTTGAGTTCACAAACAAAATGCTTATTTTGGTCTCTTGAACGCGCAGCATGGTTTTGGAGGCAGGAAGCTAACTGGGGTAAACGTTAATAACAGGAGCACATTTCGAAGTCAAAAGACGTTTCGGATCGCTACGACCTTGCAAGCTGTTCCGTGCTGCATCGGCAGCAACGTGGTTGTCTCGGGAATAATAGAATTGATTGGCGTGTTTAAGCAGGTATGGTATGCAATACATTTCATCAAAACTTGAAGGGAAACGCAATGACTGAGAAACGGGCCACGACCTGGCAACAGACACAACACGATATAGATGCATATCTTTTCGAAATGATACGTGCATTCAGAGCACTGAATGGACATTCTGCGGCACAAGAGCGCAGAGGGTGAGAATCGAACTCACGAACTTATCGCAACTCGAAGCGGGTGTGGTAACGATGCTTACAGGAAATGATTGTCACAACTGAAATCCGAGTATGATGCGTTTCGGGCTTAATTTCATAAAAGCTAATAAAACACAGCATAGGATCTGCGGAAGATCTCCGATCCTTATCCAGTATCGACAAAGTTTATTGCAAGTAAACCATCACGTTGGTCTGCTGGAAAAATGGAGCAGACCAGCTGCATCAAAACACCAAGTGAGCTGTCATAATGCACATATGCATCTTGCGAGCAGACTTGACAAAAGCCAAAAACTTAACAAAACAGCAGAATTAGCAGCAAACGATTGGCAATGCAACGCTGCAAACCTCAAACAGCGCGTCGGGTAACCTAGTGCACTGAAGTTTTTCCAACAGGTTCAACGACAAATAGACTATTTCACTAACGATATATTTTTCTCGAAGAAGCGTGTAAGGCTACATACAGGCTAGTGACGTCAGAACAGCATTGAAACAAGTTCTAGCATTGTAGGGTGTGTTGTAACAGTCACGCCGCCTGGGGACGATCGTCAACAATATTTCATAGACAGCAAAAAAATTAAAGATTCAACACGAGAAAAACGTCATAACGGTTTAAAAAATGCAGCGTCAAAAATTTTGGTGAAGATTTACTGCATCATCTCCTGAAGGCGCAGGCGAACCTTTCGGTCACAAAGAGACGAGGTCCACCTTGCTGCGAATCCAAGCTCGTGCTCAAGTTGGATGCAAGCCACCAACTTCTCAAACCAGTAGACGCATCCTTATTAGCGTACATACATGCAGTACGAAGATGGTGCGCGCTCTTGATGAGAATCAACGCATGCTCTTTGCGGTAAAGACAGCATTCAAAGCTTCTACATTGTCCGCCAAAACCCTGGCAGCTATTGAATCACGTCATGAAGGATGGTGATGATGACAAAACGGCGGCGTTGCAACATACATTCGCTGAGGAGGAAGAAGAACAAACTCACACAACTTTAGTGAAAATCGAGGCAGACGCGACACTGCGGAAGACAGTGAGCAAAAGCGCAATTGAAGTACTGCTTTACGGCGAACTTGCGCCAACTTGAAGAATTTCAGCTAAAAGTAGAAATCGAAGCAGCAATGGCCTCAGTGGGCAGATTATAGCCAAAGGTTACGAGTTAGAGGAATGCGGACTGGAGCAGAGATTATAGGAGGGGAGCGCACGATTGGTCAACCTCACGAACGATTGTCATCAATGATCGGGCAGAGTGACTGGCCGATGATAAATTCGTAAAATTCAGCAAAAGTACGTCGGATAAAAAATTTGCGAAATGCCAAGAAAGAACTATTGCAATTTTCGACTTGAAGCTGAGTGCAGAAAAAATTGTGACTTTACACGGCAACTTATTCGAACACGTGCCTTCACAGACATGATGCAGAAAAGGCAAGAACAAAAGCATCTATGACAGTAATGAATTAATACGCGAAATATGAAGAGGAACCGACTAGCGTTCCAGAAGACTGATAAATAAATTACATTGAAAACTAATCCAAACTGATAAATCCACAAACACAATGGAATGAATTTGTTCTGCGTTTGTATTTGTTTCACACAAGTGCAGTGGATCTTTTGAAGAAAATCCCTCGCGAGTCACTTTGTTGCTGCTTCGTCCGGCGGGGCCATTTGCGAGGACGTCCCGATTGCGTTCATTTTATCGGCTTGATGACGAGCGTCGTGTCGGGATTGACCCGCATGAGGGCGTTCATGTTCGTTTCCGGATCAAGACAACGTTCGTTGATGTTGCCGCCGACTTCAAAAAGCGCGAGCGCCGAGTTGTCGATTTGGACTCGGGGGTCACTGCAAAAACGCACAGGCAAGTTAACGACGAGGCCGAGATGTGCGCGGTTTTTTGCAATCACCAATCAGCAAGATTCGCGCTTGGTATCCGCCATGCCGTGCCTTTTACTAATTGGCATTTCCTTTTGCGGGGACAGGATCTCCATGAAATTCTCAAAACCTCACTCATGTTTCTCAGCAAAGTGTTCTAGAGTCTATCTGCGCCAGTGCTTTCCAAGCTCAGCCTAACAGAGGTTGACCGATACTCCAAGGAGAAGTGGATGCCTCGCTCAACAAGCAGTTGTGACTTGATTGAGCGACTGTCATTTCTTTAATCATATACTTTTTTTGAAGTACACTTTGTTTCTACCGTGGAGTTAAATGTTTCAAGTGCGTGGTCAGCTTCAACGCCATACAAAGCCACACCAAGGCGACAGAAGTCGCAACTGAGCCCACCTTAAAAAACACCTTAGCTATATTTTAAGGCTTTTCAGTATTTCCACTTCTTTGAGAATGAACATCGAGTAACTTCACAGGTTTGCTGATGCTGCCGCGCATACAATTAATTCTTACCAAAATATTTCAAACTAAAAAAGATGAGTTTCTATTTCTTTTGCAATACACTCTATTGAGATTGCTGACTTGTCGCAAAATGACAGTAAACAACAAACCGTACCTAAATTTTATGCGCAACTCAGTGGTATCACTGAACGCAAGTTTAATCAAAACACAAGATTTGAACGAATGAAACCCGATGATAACAAGTTCGAAAGCAGATCAAAATTTCCACCAGAGATATAATTAGAGAATCTAACGCCAATGTACGTATCACAAATTGCATACAAGGTACAAGCAGTACAACAGCGAGATGGAACTCCAGCAGAATCAAGTCACTCCTGGGACTCACATTCTTTCACACTGGCGTTTGAACCGACCAATAATATCCCCGGCGGTGATCTGATTATCCAGCTGGACCGCCATCGACGTCATAATCATGTCGGGAGCTTGCACCCGGATGACGCCCTTGGGCGTTTCGAACTGCAACGGAAGATGACAAAGCTGTACCACGCGCAATCTGCTGTTCGATAACGCGCAGTATCTACCACCTAATCCAGTTTAAAGCGCTTTATCTAGCGCTGGAAAAGGAAGCAGGTTAAACAAAATCTATTCACGTTGAGGGACTCGCTGTGGTTCTCTTCACAAGCAATTGGCGGGAAGAGCTACTTTAACTTTTGAATGTATTCGTTTCCATGTCAACAACATGCTGCGCACCGAGCACGACCAACGAGATTCGCACGGCCTTTAGTTTTTCTTTTGAGGCCAGAGCTGTTTCTCTACTACGACATTAGATCGGAGACATGTAAGACAATGGCGACATCTGTCCGGTAATGGGAACGCAAAAGGATATCACTTTTCTGTCCATACCTCACCGCAGGGGTGGGAAGCATTTTCTATGGAGGGCACAATGATAACTTTACTGCTACCAGGGGCCGCATATATTAAACACATTACATCTATAATCGCTTCAAAAACTTCAACAGAAACTTTTTACATTAGCCAGCACAAATTAAAGGTAACAATAGTCACTTCCGGTTGAGTAAAAATGCGGTTTCGAATGAAACGTGTGGAATAATATCTCGAGAATTCTAATCTAATCGATAAAATTACTTTAATAAAGACTCGAAAGATGTACTATCTGGGTACGTGTGGCTGCCTTGCGGGCCGCAGAAAATGCTCATCCCTTGCCTTGTGGTATGACAACGCGGTGAACACCACACACGCGACAGATCGAAAAATATAGCCAATCGATTTTTGCAACTATACAGGTCAGCCTTATGCCAACATTAATACATGGTCTTTTTACTAACTCAGACCAACGTATTAACTTCATTTCACAATGCGCACTTAATCGCAAACTAACTTGTATGAAACTGACTTCACTTATTGAAAAACAATCTCTCTCTGAATAAAATAACGAGTAAAAACAATGGATCTCAACTCTCATGACGGAATTCTTGTCTATCAGAAATTTTTTCAACATCAAGCAATGCCTTTTATCTCCGATAAAACGAGTATTCGTTACATGCCACACACAACTATTAAAGATGAAATGACGATTAGTCTTAAATTCTTTTTTGGCACCACTACGGCAAACTAATTCGTATTTTAGACGTACATTTGGGCCCAAGCAACCCCTGCCAATCGACCCAAGAGATGGGCTAAAGCCGATCGCAGACACAACAGTAGCGTTTACTGCGAAACACTTTTTCCAACACCAGCTTGTCACGAAGCACAATGCTACAAAGCGTGGGCGAATTCGAAACAAACAACTCACGTCGAAAGGTTGGGTGATTGTCAGGCTGGATTTTTTGCTGAGATCCTTGGTTTTGGCTTGAAAGAACTTTATTTTGGACTGAAACGACAACAAGACAATATTGGAATGAAAACATGGCGGATCAATGATGGGCACAAGTGACATCGAGTCCCGCTTACCGCCTAAAATCAGGAAGAGCGATATGATCTTAAGAGTTCGGAAGAGGGGACGGCAAATAAACCAGCCACCAAACGGTTTCGCATTATTTTTACACTGTTGCACAAAACTCAGGACGTCAACACGTAGGTGCTTTAGTGTTGATTCACGCAAATGTTGATTTTGCATACCCAGTGCAGTTTCGTTTATACTCGTGAGGGTGTCATGAGTGGTCTACCGCCCCCATTTCCGCTTGCTTGCGCTGTGGACCACGCGGCTGTTTTCGCAGTGAACGCTGCAGTGGTGGCGAGTCGATGCTCAACCAACTGTTCCACTTCAACATAATTTGCACACACAACTTTCAAAAATAACTCCATCTTCATATCAGCCTAGTCATGTTCTCTTAACTAAGCCCACACCAGATCCGAAATGAAGCTATGAAGCTGCAGACAAAAAATAACCACTGGCATTCATGCTGGATACTAAATTGGTACTCGCTAACCTTTGATTGCAGGAGGTGCAGACTCTTGTCGCACGAAGTAGTGTGTTTGGTAAATTTAGGGCTATCATACGAATCTCAGCCGAAAACCCGCTGTCGTTTGGAAACCTGACATACTTGACTTCTCATTGAAAAAAAACATCAACAGACATGATGGGGGCATGCGATCCCGAACAAAATGTTTCTGCATGATTCGTCACCCGGAAAATCACTACACCAGTTCTGTTTCAACGGAAATTTTGTTCGCGTTACTATGACAGATCGTTTCGAAAAACAGCAGCCGGATCGCAAGCTAAAGCGAAAGTGTGATTACTGTAGCAGTGTCTTAGTCTGTGCACCGCGATCATGCAGCCAAACATTGGCAAAATCACGTTGACTTTGGTGAAAACAGGACTTTTATGCAGGAAAATTATTGTGCGACGGCGCCTTTCATCTGGATCACAACACTGCAACAACAACAAAAAATGGAATACTTACCTTCTCTTTTTGTTGGGCATGTTTTTTGCTACTGAGATCCGCTCGATTCATATGGCGCACCTACGTCATAAAGACCTTCATCAGTTACCAACAAACAAACGAGTGAAAACAAATACCCAAGTTGAAATTGGTGATATGGTTTCACTCTGGGCCAGTGGTCTTCAACCTTTTTTGTTCAACCGCACCCTTCCCGCAACTTTGCTTAAAAATCGCCCCCCACCTTTGATTTTAGTGTTTCCGAAAGGTACTTTTTAATTTTGAAAATAATTCAGTACTGATGCAAAACAAACGGGCAATCTAGGTAGCACAAAAAAACGAACAAACAAAACGAATGCAAATGCATTTGTAGAGAAAGTGTTATCCATTTCCAAAAACAGTTGGCGCCAACTAATGCGAAACTTGCCCTTGGCTTTTATCTGCAAGCTGGTCAGCTAAGTCGGATGGCGTTTCCAACGGTCTTGCTATTACTCACGTGCAGTACTAGGCTGAAACCAGCTCAGCAACATACGTCGTGGGAAACTCCAGTAAAAATAATAGCTCAACTTTTCCCCAAACTTCAGGAAAACGCTCGCTGTAGTGATTCAAATGTCTGACTATAAAATATGGCACGGACTTCATCATCGCTTTGGAAGTCGACGAAAAGTTTTTGGATGTGTAATCACATTCGCTTATGTTATTGAGGTCACAAAAAGGCATTTCACCTTGTCACTTTCTATGCAGCCCAACTTTCAACATGATCTCCACAACAGAATGACTTCTTTGTAATCCTCAAACGTGGCGAAAAAAATTTTTTGGAATTTTTAGTTCAGCCAATATGGGGTTGGTTGGACTTACTCACTGGTCTAAGTTAGCCCTTCCCTAACCTGCTGTACTGGTATACTCTGTCATTAGTTAGATGAACACAGTACTGCTATATCTACAAGCCCAGCACAACACTTGCAATGACTGAAAATCACGATGAGCAAGTTGTACAAGTTAGGCTAGCTGTAAGTACTTTTACTAGCCATTAATTGCTACGTAAATCGTCTCGCAACAGTAATTTTTCCCGTATTTTTTAAATAGAATACATCCAGTTACACTGGTTTACTCAGGTTACGAACCGAAGTTTAAAGTTTGTGATAACGGACTATGATGTGTTTTGTCTACAAAACAATGTTTTGGCAATGCTCTATCGAAGACTATGACGCCTTGTTTCAAGGCAATTTCGCTAATGATATGACATATAGTTGGAGGGATTTGTAACAGTTCATGTCGAAAAATACTTAGGCTAAACTTAATGGCAACTTTTTATTAATATTCCCAATCGCAGCGAAAGTTGATGCGATGATTCAGTTGATAGCAGTGTTATGGTTGTTGACCCATTTTTGGTATCTTCAAAGAAACTGAAGTTTTTCCTCTTTGAATGGAGTTCGGCCGATTTAAGTGCGACCAATACTGATATAGTTATCGGAAAAGTCCGGCGATTAGGTATTTTCCGATAGCTATATCAATATTGGTCGGCTGGTCTCTCTCAACCACAATAAAAGGAACTAATGCACACTACTGTATACGAGGAAAGTCCAAATTTCCACGTGTGCTGACATGTTTATATATCTATATACATACATACATACATATATATGTATATACATACATACATACATATATATGTATATACATACATACATGGCTCGCAAACGTTATTGCTTAGATGTCCCTTGTTTGACGCTGCTCATGACGACTGGGTCAATAAACTAACAAACTGCAGTACTTATTTCAACAGTTTCTCCAGTATTTTATCGTATTTTAAACATTAGGCCTATCAACATACCTGAGAATTCGTCAGAACCGCAGTGCTTGGCTACCAACCAGCAACACTCTCCGTGGCCTTGGATGTTAGTGCGGTGAGGCGTTAAACAGGACAACGTTAGTTTGATCGTTACATCACCAATCCTATAACTTGTGCTTTATTATCTTTATAAGGAACTATAGAGTCGAAAGAGCATCAAATGATTTGGTTCGAAATTAGCAAATATAGTTTTTATTATTGGAATCAATTCAGAATTTTAGTGTATTTTAACCTGCAGAAATCGCCACCTGGGGGCGATTTCGCCACCGTTGACGACCACTGGTCTAGGTGAAAGAGCGATTTCTGCAGGTTAAAATACACCATTTCATGCCATTAGGGAAGATATAGATGACTGTGTCACATTTTCTATCATAACATCATTTGCATTGCTGGACCTACAGGTTTGCGTACCTGAGTCAACATAAAAGCCGGTACTGTCCACAGCAATTTGTTGTATTTGATCAGCATCCTCACGATATTCGATGTGCCGGCGGCATGCTTCAGATCTTGAGCAGACGTGCTGGTTTCTTTCTGCAGTAAAGAATAAACAGGAAAATCACAAAACTGATAACGACTTGGATACCAGTCAGTAAGAACGATGGTCCGTTATTGGCTACCGGTTGCCAACAGTAACGAAGGTGAGTCGTGAAACAAATGACCGTTTCAAAATAAAAGTAACTGTGCCAAACATGAATGCAGAACGTACAGAAAAACCTAAGCTGCAAACGCAGGTTCCTTGGTATTTTACCGCGGCCCAATCTGAACACCCGAAGGAAGAAAAAATCTCGTAAAACCTGCTCACATCACATCAGTGGCGAGTAACAGAGCAGTGCAAAGTGATACCTCGCAACGTTTTGAACCCAAGCAGGAAAACAAAGTGCTGCACAATGAACAGCACAGCAAAACATGAATGAACAAAGGCTTGGGGAAAGCGATCAAAAAGTAAGCTGCCCATGATAAACTTTAAATATGAAATATTGGTATCGCTGCTTCTGGGACACTTTGAGTACGCAAATACCGATTCGGAAAATGGTAACGAAATGCCATGAGACTGCTTGTTCGGTAAACCACTAAGCTCTTATTCAGGGAAACAATACTGAAAAAACATTTGTTTTCCAAAAAGTAATAAAAAAACACTTCACAGAATGTGAAGAGGATCACGCCTAAACACATAAAAATGCTCGCAACTATCACCACACGATAATATTGTAAGGTGTTAATTAATTGTAGAGGCAGACATGAAGGCACTGATAAAACACATCGTGTTGTATAACAGTTGGCGGTAAAAAATACAACACGTTCCTACAGAAGTCATCGCTGCAGCAGTATATGAATTCACTACGTGTCGTACCGTTTCTCAATCGCGACGGTACCCTACTCCTAATCGCCAGTTGCCTAGTTACGCAACCACCCGGATGAAACTTCCCCATGATGAGTGTAGGAGTGTGTGACTCATAGGAAGGCGACAGCACTAACAGCTTTACTCAGTGGTGGGTTCAAGCTAGGATAGTAATGGAGCTAGGACAATTCATGCTTTTTGAGGGCCGAGGGTCAGATGTCGTCTGTAGCTTTTCAGTAGTGGGGGGTACCTGAGGGCCAACCAAATTTTGTGAAGCGTAAACGTAAAATGTAATTGTTTGTGACGAAGACATATGCAAGGACAGTCTTGGGTTTAACAAAGAAGCGAAATTTAAACTGTGGACATACCTTGTATCGCCGACCGTATTTCAGGGTTTACTGCAGATGCGTAGTTGCGACATGTTCTCTACATCACCAAGCGCGGAAGAAATTTAAAAAGCGCGATCAAATTTCAAATACTTGCTGTTTGAGAATAAGGCTTTTGCTAGGATTTAATCATTAAAGTTGTACAACATTTGGCTGACTGGATTCTTAATTATGATTGTCATCAGCATAAAAAAAAAAAACAATTTATATTACGAAAACAGAAAACTTTTTTTAAGCTATTCTATCTGGACAAAAGATCTTACAATGTAAAATATTTAATTTTTTTTCATTTCTTGACATGAGGTCACAATTTAAATATACAACTGCAAATAGATTTTGAAACAGACATTGGGGAACTTGCCAAAGATAGAACCAAAAAGTACGAGCATTGAAACCATAAGCTTTGCCAACAGCCTGCGCCAGTCAGCAGCCAGAGGCGCGTCCGTCTTGATGTGTAACACAAAATAAACGACAGAACCAACCGGAAACAGGTCACCAACAGCAGCAGCAAGTTACAAGGCAGGCGCAGCACACACGCTCGGACCGTGTTCAGAGGTGGGAGAAACCGTCAGACAGGATTAAGCTCGGCTGCAAAACTTCGCAGTGAAAACAATGCGAAAATCTGACCTTGCCCACCGGACGCGATGACCGGGTTGCGAATTTATTGAACACACAAACACCAAAAACGCTTCGGTCAAAAATGCTTCGAAAAAAAACAGGCCGCAGAAACAGCTGTGCGGCTCGACGTCACCTGACACATGATGTCATGTGCGCACAACATTTCACTGACGCTAATTTATCGTTCAACGACGCTCCGCGTTACTCGTTGCCAGTAGATCCGTCAACACATAAAGTTTGCGTCACGTCGATCAGTGGATTTTTCACGAATGTTTGCCACAAACATGGAGCACGTGGAGATGGGACATAGTTCTGTAGTCGGTTTGTTTTGCAGTCATTTTATTTGTGTCTCATGTCACTTAATTTCACGTATCTCTTTGTCTCTTATCATCTGTGGCATATATTCAGCTTCATTAACGCGAAAACCGCATCGGGCGCAAGTGAAACTTCGAGGGTCAAGTCCGTGAAAAATAACCCAAGCTTAATCTACACTTGTATAGACAATAGCATTGATGATGATGACCGGGAGCAAACAAATAATTAAGTTTTCGTTAAGCCCCGACGAACAATGTTTTGACTATAGACACATGGAAACCTTCACCATACTAGTCTCGAAATTAGCAATATAAACAGTATGATAGTATGCTACAAAGAAGTTAATACATTTTTGGTAAAAACGAAAATAACTGCCAAATGTGTCGACCATGCTAAGAAAAAGGCAAGAGCTCTGAGTAAACCATGTGAAACCACGAAAACTTTCGGTACGGTAGTAACGTTATGACCGGCAAGATGAATATATGGAACACAAAGCATCGATCAGCCCTAGAGTGTTTTAGAACTATACAGGTTTGAAGCGAGAATCGCATTTGAGAGCAAAAAATTCACCAGTGCGGTTAACTTCCCCGTATACGAAATATCAATCAGCAAACTTACTGAGGCCATTTTTGTCGCGGAAATTTTGTGAGCATCAAGAAACAATATTGACAGGGCATCGGCTTTGCTCAAGTAATGGGAACTGGGCCGCAACACTGCTACAGCCAATACTTCTACGACCACCCTTTCCGGGAGGCACAATTCCCTCAATAGAAGACACTTTCAAATCAATTTAGTAACCTATGAGCCGCGGTTCTAAAATTTCCCAAATAGCGGACACTTCGAAAATAAATACTGTATCTTTTGGGGGTCCCTATAAAATTTTAATAACAAGATACAACAGCTCTTTACGAATACAGTACAACAGTATAGAAACCGGAACAACTCCTTTTTTTTACTTTGAAGACACATTTAGAACAATTTCATATAAACCATAAAAATGTGGAAATGAGAAAACGTGTACGAAATAGCTTAAATTCGTGAACTACAAGAATGATCGCTACGAATAAACAGAAGATAGCGTACTGACGTACAATGCGCTCGTACAAACCTTGTTTTGCTTTCTTGCCAGAAAGAGGTTCGGTGCCGTGATCATGGCCACGTTGTTCAACGACATTTTGTTCATTTGCTCGCACGCCACCACTCGCTCCAAGTACTTCAAAAGCAGCTTTAGGGAATCGCGGTGGACTTCGTTGAGCAAGATGATAAGCAAGTTGAGCGCCTGCAACTGCTCCTTGCGGTCGCTGATCACTTCGCAACAAAAAAGCTTCGGGTCAAGCGGGGTCAATTGCAGCGCATTGCACTAACGCCACTGTAAGGTATACGCTGTCGCCAACAATTTTCACAATAAGCTAAGAAAGCGCTGTTCGACATCAGTAACGTAATAAGTACACACACGGGAAATTAGACAGCTGTGTGATAGGTAATGGTTTTATTCAGTTTCGACGCTTTGTTGGAAGATCGATATTCTTTCGAAGACAAAGGTGTAGGTAGGAGTTGATTGGCGAGCGGAGTGTATGCAACAACGTTTTTCACCATGTATAGCGTATATGGCTGATTTTAATCTTAAAGCCATCATCTGAGAAAAGCACTCAAAGAAGCTAGCCGTACTTTGACATTTGAAGCGAAAGTACAAGATAGACTGCAAGCTTCACTCGACAGCACAATCAAAACATTTTTCGGGTATTTTTCACGGATGATGTGATTGTCAGAACCGTGGTTAAGTCATAACAACACAATACAACATTATCACATAACATATAAAAGATCACGTAAACGGGCGTTTGTTGACAGAGAAAGAATTGCGCCAATCAGCAACAAACCCACTGCATCGCTTAACACACGTAGTCAAAACACCCACTAGACAGTGTGTAGGTATGTCGCTTGCACCGCACACCCGGAGCAACTGCAGCGCACTTACGCCCACACGATTGGAACGCATCGAGATATTCTGTGGTGAGGAGGGGGTCAGGCAGCTCGCGGAGGAACTGTTTCAGGAGCGCTGCAACGTCGTTCGGATGCGCATCTGTCCAAACATCAGACAGGGGAGATACAGATGCGTCTTGAGCGCTGTTGGTGTAACCGTAACGTGAATCCACGGTCTGCAATGCAGCGTAAATCTTATTCGGGGTGGGACTGGTATTTTTTTAAAGAACCCATTTTTCACAGCTTTTTTCTGTTTTATTCGAAGTTTTAATTGGGCGAAGTGCGTTACAGAGACATATGTTTTTCAAAACATGTTCATCGCCACCGCGTGTGAAAAACTTACTGGCCTTCAAGTCTCAGTTGAAATACATTGCTGTAAACAGCAACTACTATTCAACAGAATCTCTCTATCTTTGGCCACCGCATGAGACGGTTAAAGGGACGCTACATATTCCTAGCTGCGATTGCCAAAGATCCATATTTGAAAACCTTAATCATTTTTCAATAAACCATCTTTTGACTTCACATGGGAACTAAGCTAAAGTTACAATACATCATATAAATGATTAACTACATGATCTCCAGATCTCACTTATCACGTTTATATTTACTCGTCCTCACAGATTTCTGACAACGACCGTGGTTGTCCAAACGAACGTTTATCATAACCACACATGAGAAATAGGGGCAACAGGAATGTTTCAACTGCTGCAGTGGAAACAAGCTTTTTTGCCAATTTTTTTACATGCACATAAATCTTGGCTGTTGAAAGAGGCACACAAGCATCAAAACACGGTATCAGCCAATGCATGTCAACGTGATCAGCGCGATTTGGATATCATGTACTCCATCAATCATTTCGTGTGTTGCAACTTTAGCTTGGGAGCGGCGATAGCTCAAAGGCACAGCATCCGTCTCCCAAGCGAAAGGTTGGGTGATTCATCCATGACAAGTGAGTGATTAAAATAATGCAACAGACTTATTAAGGGAAGATTTAATGCACGCATAGGAGCTACGAACCGACGAACCTGCGACGTCGCAGTGGAAATCGAAAATGTCACCACACAGTGATGCTACAAATCTGGGATTGGGTAACCTCTCGTGCCGCCGAACATCGATATCCAGTTTGCCGTGACTATAAACCGCCTTCGGTTTATCTGCGACCATGTCACTTGCGAACGCTTCACGTTACAGATGTTACTTCTACTAGAAGTTCAGCACGACAAGCACTGTGGACCTATGTCAGTTTCAAGAACTAATATGACAAAAAAAATTCATGTCACCATCACTTGAAATCTATACACGCCAATCAACCGCAAGCGCCAGCACATCGAGCTGTAGCATATGTAATTATCGGAGCGAGCATCTTATTACCAACCCCAGAAGTCGGTATCGATCCCTTGTGCCCGGATTGCTGAAAACAAGATTGAGTAACATGGAGCAGTGTTCAAACAACACTTCACTATAGCCGGAACATCGAACACAGAACCAGACGGTCCACGCAGGTATACATCGAAAAGAGGAAATCTTGTCGGGACAATCACGATGAAGTGATGTCGGGACAATCATGCACAGTAGTGTTCACGAACCTCATCGAAACTGGATTACTTTAATCGTCAGCAAAAAAAAGCATGGAGAGTACTCGAAATCTTTTTTATTCTACATGCACAGGTGAACTAGCAACTTATATTACTTAAAGCGAATGCATTGCTGCACTCTGCAGAGAAACTGGCGATTGTCCCATCCGTTTAGATTCTTTAGAAAAACCGTGGTAGGGAACCTGCAACAAAAGCGCGAGTCCACATTTATGTCCTTCTGTAACAAAAGCATCACCAACCTGTTTCAACGCTTTAATTCTAGCAGATGAGCCAGACTTTCGCAGAATCCCTTCATCTTCAATTGCATTCTCCAACAAAAAAGTGATGATATCTTCAAGTACCAATGGAACACGCAGCGCTGGATTGTTCACTCGCTTCTGGTCCCATTCAACTAACGTCGTTAGGGGAATCCCAAACACGCCGGTTTCTGATTCAACGCGTCAGTATGATGTTATGTGACTCGTGCGACCTTGCAGCATGTGCTTCATAACATTAACAAAGACAAACACCACACTTACTGCAACAATGATAAACGGTTCACCCCATCTCGTCACAAAATTATATTATTAGTGATTCTAAAGCTTTGAACAAATAATGGCATCAACAGAGTCTAAGCCAGGGGTCTCAAACACGCGGCCCGCGGGCCACATGTGGCTGAGACATTTTGGTCGTTTGTGTCACAGTTGTATTAAAACTCGCCGTAACAGTATTCATTAGTTTATATTTTCAGACATTCTGAGCGAATAGACTTGACTTTTTCGTCATCTCAAAAAATTCGGTCTATTACCAAAAAAACAGCCCCCAACATGAACATCGAAATGAGCACTTCAGTGTTCCGTGAAAAAAAAGTAAAAAATGTACAGAAAGTCATAAAATGGCTTTCAAGTACGGTTAAGAATGTATCAAGGCTACACTGACCTTTAATCTTAGACTTTCCCATTTTCCGTCGTTTAAAGTCTATTCCTCTCAAGTCAAAAAGTGCAGTTACTTCAATCAACGCCAGACTTTGGACTTTCCTTATGTCCACTGACGAGAGGTCACTATAGAAAAAATTACGTTCATTTTATGAACTGGTAACAGTAGCACAAGTGGCCGCAACAATCAAGCAAGCGTTGTATCACTAACTACGGCAAACTTCCACCTGCACTGCGTTCCAACACTTTATTAACAACCAAAACAACCGAAAACCTGTGAATCGGACATTGGAAAGCTTAAGAAACTCGCAAAGCTAACAAATTGCGCAGCAATCAGGAGACTACCAGAACTACGATAATACCTTGACAAACAAAGGTCCATGAGTTATACCTCGCATTCTGGTATGGGCGCTAAATAACCAAGCTTGAATGCTGACATAACGTTAGCGATTTCAGAAAAAGACAACGGTTTGTGATTTATATTTCATTTTATGAAAAGTGGAGAGTTTTTTTTTCGATACCAAGTTCAGCAAAACTCTGTACAATTGACAAACACCAACTAGCAGGCAGAAATGATTATGGACAAATAAGACTGGCATTGCGCAGTTAGCAAAATGTTCTATAAGAATATTACATTGAGATTAAAGAAACTACACGACTATTCCAAGAACCATTAGAACATGATCAGTGGTTCTCAACGTTTTTTTCGCAATTCTCCCCCAACAAACTCCAGACATTTTTATTTCCTCCCCACCGTCAACCACGAAAAAAGATTGTTAAGCGCAGAGTCGAGCATTACAAAAAATATACTTTTATCGCAAAATAACAAGTTCATCGAGCAAACCAACCACACAAAGCTTCCTCCGCAACAGCGTGTTTTGGAATTTTGCAGAAATGGAGATCTGCGTTTTGGGTACTGTTGTTGCAATATCACGAATAAAATATCGTCTACTCCGTAAAGTTTAGAGTTAGACCTAAAGTCAATAAAATCCTTCATCTATTTACCTTAAAAGCAATGTCATTCCAACATGATAATATTAAGCTTTTCAACTTTATATAATTTTTACAACTAATCCAACGCTTTACTAAGACCCTGGTGTCCATATAGTAGATGTTTTACGAAGAAAATACCAGCAAGTCCACGTTATTTATCTTTCTACAATCTCAACAGTGCCGCTATACCACAATATCGAATTGCCTGTCATTACAACACAAGCTTTCAGGACTAAGGATGCGTAGCATTACGCGAAATCAATTTCCATTAAAAAATTTGCAGATCGATTGCTTGCTTTCCCTCTCTGCGGACAGTACTTACTCAAACCTGGAAGGTAAGGAAAGCCTAGACATGCAGCGAAACGTAAAATTAAATTATTGCACTATATCCTAGTACGCACGCCAGAAAAAAAACATAACAATTGCTAGAAATACGAGATATTGCGGAAGAACAAAATCAAAACTTATAATATTTGTTTTCCTCTCCAATCCCTCTATGGGCAAATTTTCTCCCAGGATTTAAAAATTCCTCCCTTAGTGAGCCAAGAGGCTCCTATCTGAGAACCACTGGACTTGGTAGTATAACAGGCACATGACAAAAAAGCATGGTTATCGGAAGGATTTTTTTCCAGGGGGGAAACAGTGGACTTTTCCAGGTATGGCCAAAAAGATTTTTCCAAGGGGTCTTTCCCCCTGCTTCTCTTCCGACGTCCATGATAACAAACATGAGCACCTAATCTTGGTGATTCCAAGTCGATCCCTCACCAAAGAGAAATTCGGTAAATCGGGTTGTTCAGCTGTTTCCGTGTAACTTAGTGATTTTGCCTGCAAAAGTCCATAAGAAAGTTTACTTACAATAGAAAATAGAACTCATTATAACCAATGGCTCAAAGAGGTCGCAGTCAATGACTAGCCGCAAAAACACACAAGCATTTTAAGCCGCAGAGATCGGCAACCCAATTCTTTCAAATGGTCATGTACTATTGCTTAACTGCGGCGGGCCTGGTTTCGCTGCAACCTTTCCGAACTTTTTGACTAATATCTCAACGCACGAAAAGTTTTCCCCAGGCGGGTGTTGGTGAATTCACGCATTTTACTAAAAGTTGGGAAGTCTCCAACGTGAAGAGCACTTGAAGTATTTCATTTTTAGGCAGTACACACGAAATAACTTTTTGTTGAGAAATTGTGACCACCAATGCGAATTTAGATCTGAAAAGTAATGTCAAGCCAATGCGAGTCGGATAATACTGGTCGGGCAGCTGCAGAAAGTCGCTTGAAACATGTAAAGCTATCTTCCACAGCATTTGCAAGCGAAGATATCGACCATGTCGTGGTTTGTTTAACACAACGCCGTCGTGATGTTTGCCACAACAGCCCATTCAGACAATGCTCCAAAACACAACTTGCATTTAACCACTAGTTTATTTAAATAATTTCAACACAGTCCTGTTTTTCTGATGTCTAACCAAAACCTATATGATATGATGCAATTCGCATACAATCGACTCCAACATTCACTGCAATCCATGTATAACAGGTAATTGACTTGACGTTGACAATGGATAAATATGATACTGCAGTAGATAAAGATAAGGAGCATGCATTACAGCACCTTCATGTTAAACCTTAACGCGATAACAAAGCCAGCGGCGAACGTTTACTTCCAAATGAGGTACCTTCGGTTCGTCCAGGCTCTGCAGGGAAGGATCGTCCTTGCCAGGTCCCCAGGAATCAACGCCGGAACCTTTTGGAGTAATTCTCAGAGTTTCAATACCTAAAATACATAAAAAGTTTTACCGGTACAATCTATGACTTTAGCCGGCATACTTGTGCGGCGCCATTTTGAAAATGGTTACACACAGAACATGACCACAGAGACTGCAGATCCAACCCTAAGTATCGCTGCTATTGAGTTGGGATAGTTCGTTTAAAGTGGGGCACCATTCGTTGTCAATGCGCCCAGCAACTACAGTCATGTCCAGAATGAGCACACAGTTCACAGAAATTTGTTTTCTACGTCCAAACATCGACGAGCATTTTAAAGTTTGTCATTATAGCAGAGTTGTATTTGCATGATTTTCGCTGAAATGTGGATAACACAACGCGTCAGCGACAGTAGAACCAAAACGTCAGCAGTTTGACAATAATGAAACGAGACCACAGGGCTATGTTTCAAAACATGATGGCAAATGCAGACAGATATCCTACTTTTACAGTACCAGATATGTAGTTAGTCAATATTTCATGCACTCGCACTTGTTTTGCGCTTGTCCTTTCAAAAACGACTCTTCACAACACCAAACCACACGACATCAAGAAAAGCAAAATGATCACATGCTTATGATTGTAATAATGGATTAACTTAATATATTCAACGTAAAACTGACAATATATGCAGAAACATCAGATCAGGATCAAAAAATTTACTTCCGGTTTGTGGAAACCTGCCGCGCGTGAATGCTTGACGATATCAGTAGAGCCTCTTACACGTATCTAGTACAGACAGCAAGGTAAACTTTCCATGCGGTCATGCTTCTGCGCAATTACACGCTGATATAATCTAGTTCAAACAGACTCTATAATACATTAGTGCCTGGTCAGCGCGCTATTGCGCGAAACCATGGCCGCACGTACATGATACCATCTTGGTTTTACCAAATATGTGGAACAGAAAGTAATGCAGACAGCGCTCTTCATAACGATCTTTCAGTGAAGCGACATTTATCAGTCAGGTGCCTTGTTGTTGTGATTGTACGTGTGACTGCAGTCGCCTATCTGGGCCCGGCTCGAACAACTGCCACGCGTGTTTTAAAATCCTTACGGCAAATATTTCGCGCTAAGATTGCAATAGCGCCTGAAAACGAAACCTCGTGTGTATAACTGTGAACCCACCAAGGCACCTCAACCTGGTTCAAATGAGCGGTACCAGTTACAGTAGTTGACAAAAGACAGTTTATCATTGGTAAGCAGTTGAAGTAGTTGGCAGTCTAATCAACAAGTAATTTGGACAATGCCTAACTTTTAGCAAAGCGCACTCTCTAAAATCAGAAAATCCCATAAGGTTTCTTTCAATTTGGACAATATAACCTGCCTCAACTAATTTGAAGTTGTTTCGAAACTGATATTTGAAAGACAACTAAATATTTTGAGACACGAAATGGTGCGGTATCTGCAACCCAAAGCAAGTTTGTTCTGCAAGACCGAAGCATACAGGCTATAGTTGGATGTATTTACAAACTTCTGCAACATCAGCGTATATCATGATAGAGACACGAATAGAAAAGCGCCGAGGTTCTACAATTTAAAGTGATAGCTTTCATTACAAAGACTGAAGATTCACTTTTAGTTTGAACTAGTTAACGCATTAGAGACAACCCATGGTAAAAAGCAATGCCAACACTTTCAACAAAATAGCATTTATTGCAATTCTTACATATGCAAGTCCTCTCAATATTAGTCTCAAAACGTTCCGAATGAAATAGTGTCGTAGCTAATAAAATGGTACTATTAAATCGATCAGACTGTATCAATAATAATCGAAATTAAACACTTGAAGCTCAATTCATACAAACAGAGCAGTCCTCCGAAGTCCTAGGGGCATTTTCACCGATTTTGTTATGTGATTGCGCTTTTTCTAAGTACACCCAAAATAAGTTTGCTATTATAGCCTCAAAGGTTCTTTGAAAACATCATAGTGTAAAAATGCATTGAAGTGGTAGGGGAACATCAATCTTGACAAAATGAGAAAAATTTGACTTTTGGAAAATCCTTTCGGGGCTCTGAAAATAACTGACCCTTTTTCATTTATCTGCAGTAAACACTACGACGTATAACACGTTATTCCAAACTGATCGGCATAAAATACATCCACTCCGTGGCCTTTTGTTAGGTTATACATAAAGGACAATTCAGGCAGCAAGCATTCGTTCATGCTGATTATAGCAACCTAAAACAAACCAATGAAATACATGCGTTACGACACCGTTGTTGAATACAAGTTGAGTTAAGTTTGCTGGGGGGAAACCGATTACAATCCAGCAAAAAAAAAACTGAAAATGGTTAATGTGCTATAGTGGTCACGAGGTTAAGAGTGGTGTAGGTTTGTTGGCAATGACCAAAATCTACCATCTTGCGCAGACTTTACAGAGACCAGGCTGATGTTTCGGCCAGATTTCAGCGAGCGCGATCGTCTAAGAGACCGTCGATGTATTCTGGAGGGCGAAGAGTGAAGTTTATACGATCCAGTTCGACTCGGAGAAAGTTCAGCCACTTTGTGAAGAGGCGATAGTTTACTGTCTTTCCTTCCACCCCATCGATCGTCACCGGTCCTTGCAGCAGAGCTGAGGCTTTTAAACGGTGACGAAGCAGGTGACCGCCGTTTCAATGGAAATAGAAAATGAGGAGACAGCCGAAAGCGATTTCGCTGTGGTGAACCAGGAGGACTTGCTACTTCTAAAAAGGTTCTTTCCAACGTGTCTGACGGTGCGGAATGGCGACTTGGTTTCGATGGTAATGATAATGCAGAACCGGTTTCAGCTGGATCAGACGACGAGGGAGAGAGAATAATTGTGAAAATATTGTCCGACAAAGTGAGTGACGAACTTTCATCTGGGAAGTTATCTACTGGTTGCAGGTTCAATCGCGCGCGACTATCAGATGTCATAATAACCACCGCTGACAAGGTGACATCGCTCAGAGATTTTTTGGCGCGGTCCACTGAACGTTTGGAATGGGAACTGTGCACGAAAGAAGGAACATGCCTAGCATCTGCTTTGTCACGAGAGTCTGACAACAGTTCGGGTTCAACTTTGAAATCAGGCAAAGATTTGGAAGCTAATGAATAAGAATCACTGCCAAGTACATTGTCAAACATGCTGGTGGAAGAAACACAACCGGGCGCATTACCGGACAAGGACTGTTCTTCTTGCTCTGGCAAGTCAGGAGCTGCTGTAGAAAAAACAGGACATGGGCCTACTGTACGACTACAAGCGAAGGTTGCGGCAAAATTATATCATTACGAAGCGTATTCCTAAACACAAATCAATACATGAGAAAAAATAACTTGCAACAAACAAAATCATACACACTCTTGATATATCAAAATATACTGTATATCAAAATTTAACTGTAATGAGTTTTACGGTTTCTGGCAACACAGTGTTCTAAAACTTAGATGAGGATTATATGATCATAAACCAGGGCGATAACTACCGTGATTGCCATGCAATTACCTTCAGTGGATTCCGTAGCTACTATTGACGAAAGGTGCTTCTTGTGATTCGACCGATAATCGGTTCGGTTGGAGTTTGTGAATTCCGTTGGGCTCACATGAGGCTGGTGTGATGTGCTGTCGACGTTATCAAGATCTTTTGGTACCGGCCTGGTTGCTTCAGAGTATCTTCGAAGATAGCCATCATCACCAAAACCAGAGACACCACGTGGCAAACTGGTTGATTTCAACATGGGATCCTCATTCTGCACCCACAATTTGGTAAAAATGGTACAAAATGGAAAATTATACGCATATTTTCGATAAGCATATAGTATACCCACTTTTTGTGAAAATGCTTTGTTCTCAGGTGAATATGTTGGTGATACAGCTGATGGCGATTTCACAGGTTCAAGCTCGACCGTAGGAAAAATCGTAGATATTGTCGGTTTCGGGCGCTTCTTAGTTTTCTACAGTTTTAATACAAAAAAAGTTAAACCAACGCAAAAAGAACCGCAACGGATCGTGACAAAGTATAAGTTTTAAAATATGATGCAGCATCAAAACACAGACACAATTACTAATTTACGTCTAGAGCTATTTACCTGAGCTCTATTAAACGATGTGATTCTTCGAAGCACAGCTTCTCTTTGAGGTCGAGTTAAAGTGGACAGGACAGTCATTGAAGACAAGCTGTCAGTTGAAACGCGAGAAGAAAAATTGGCAGAATTTGCTGATGGTCTGACAACCAGATCAGACAAGCCAGCCATACGCAACCATTCAGCTTCAGTGTCGTCTTCTTGGTCATCTTAAAATGTCACCATAATGGATGAAATTGACCGCTGCTCAATAGGGTGGGCCGAAAAAAAAATCTTGAAAGAAAGGGGGGTCTTAAATCCTGGCAAACTGCACAAAAACAGGTTTTAAAATGAATTTCGGTGGTTGCCACTAGCAACCACATGACAAAGGTCACCAAAAGGTCAACATTC
>JGI24022J15233_10000656_pt1 | contig 23885 bp, 17 predicted proteins | sample Ectturendosymbi2_FD_15233 | JGI IMG/M metagenome (IMG submission 15233)
TTTTACTAACTTACATCATAACTTTTGAACCCGAAACCCCAGCAGGTCATCCAAAGTATCAAAAGACTCAGATTGTAGCCTAGTTTCCAATAAAAACTTAAGCGAAATACTACCACCTAACAGTTTGCGCCCAGGGCCAGGCAAAGTAGGCCAAGGTGGCCTAAAAGTCCTCCACTTATGACGTCACTCACAAAAAACCCGCATCCCCCAAGCAAAAAATTGCTGTGTCTTTTGAGACTTTTACCGGGTCTGTAGAGCATACTGGACCAGAGAAATTCCTGCGCAAAGCCACATGCGTTTAGGCGTTTTTTTCGAAAATCCCCGAAAGCAGCCAGACGCCAAAGTGTTAACACTAGGTTTACCACTATTTTTCTATCCTGTCATTTACCAAGGTGTAGAAAATGACACCAAAGCATTAAAAGCCACAGAAAGAAAACAATGCTGAATATTCTACATTCCACACAAATCTATCCACACTGACTATGCTTTCAATAAATTTGGTGTTGAAGTAAATGCCTTGCCATATAATACTTAGATGATAGAACATGTATGACTAACTCTGGAAGATAAGCAACTAGAAAATGTAATTAGTAAGATTTCGGGAGACAGAAGCACATATTTCTAATGCAATACTGAAACTCGTCTGGCACAAGAATGTAAATCACAGGGATACCATCAACATAACCACATTTACTGAATTTTTGAGAAGAAAACTGCAAACTTTTTTCCTTATTTTCCAAACCTCAGTGCTTCAAACATGAATAGCTTTGGACACTGCATTTTACATAAGTTTTTTTGGAAAGTTACCAGAACATAATGCCACCAGTTGGTTTCTTGCAAGTGATGCACACTTTTGTATCCTGTTCCAGGACATTTTCTACATTTTCAAAGGAAATTTAAGCTGATGGAAAAGTAAATGTCTATATTGAATGTGAATGTCTCTAAGTGAATGTGAATGTCTTAGAGTGTAGTCTAGTTTCCAATAAAAACTTGAGTGAAATACTACCATGTAGTGGTTTGGGCACAGGGCCAGATAAAGTGGACCAAAAAGGTTTGAAAGTACTCATGACATCGCTCACAAAAAAACAAAAAACAAAAAATTTTTTCATTGCAAACTCGAAGACCTGCCAAGTCTTTTAACGGTTTGAAGTTTTGATAAGCTCTGTGGCACAACCGCTTAGTGAGTTGTGCAGTTGCTAAGACACATGAAAACTGCTGATTTAGGCTGAAACCTAGTGGCAGCAAAGGTGTTAGTTAAATAAGTTGTTGCCCTAACTAGAGCCAATCAAAAGCTCAAGACTTCAAGAGACTCAGATTATAGCTTACTGTGAGTCAAAAAATTCCCTCTTGCAGTTGGAGCACAAGGCCCAATGACTTTGGCCAAAAAGGTCTAAACCTACATCACTTACAATGTCACCCTCAAAAACCTGAAGTCCAAAATTTCCAATTTAAAAAAAAAATCCAAACTAGAAGACTCGCTGCATGTTTTGAGAGTTTGAACAGCTCTCTAGCACAATTGACTGGCAAGTTAGAGAGTTGCTAAGTGATGCTAGAAACAGGGTTCATGTGAATTGTCCCGGCTCCGAAGGTGTTAAGGGGAGAATGTGAGTCTTTTGTCATGTGCTTATCCCCACTGCTTAAAGAAAGCAAAGATCTTACTAGATACATCTAATTCTTCTTCTGAATCTTCCATTGCCGGTTTTTCTGAGTATTCAGTAACTGCTTACTACCTTAACTAAAATTGGTAAAAATCTGAAATTGAGTGCTAATTCGTATTAATCAAAGATTATAAGCAACTGGCCTACCTTTTCAAGATTTTCATAGTGCTGGTATGCAATATGAAAGTATAATATCATACTTTTTGTCAAATTAGGAGAACTGACTGGAATCAAGGGTAACAGTAGCTTACCTGTTTAATTTAGAATGGACAAATCTCACAACCTGTCATATCAAGCAATTCTGCACAGCTGCTGATAACATACCATTGCAAAATTGCAATGAAAAAAAATACAACGTAGTCACTACATAAAATGCAATAATAATTAGAGGTTTATAATAGTTGCAGTACATAGTTACACAGGTGCGATGCTTATGGTATGGTAAATTTAAATTATTTTGTGGCCCAGAGTGGAAGGTCCTACAACCAAAATTTGGGTCACGACTCACGATTTGCAGACCCCTAGTCTATAACGATGTGGAAAAATCCTGGGCAATAATGGGAACTGCAAGTAATAGAACACAATGGGAAAAACCATCATAGCACATCGAGGGCTGGATCTGCCATAGCACATCAAGGGCTGGATCAGCCATAATACCGAAAGAGTCTAAACGACCACTACCTGAACACTTGTACAATGGTGTCTCCAATATATTTGAAGTTAAATGTGACATACAACAATGAAGTCTAGAAAAAATAATGTGTTTGCTACCAAATTCCACCATTAAACTCTAAGTTTGTTGTTAACACTAGAAGCCCTGAAAAGTTTTTCTACCATAAGGACGGGTGCGGTCAATTTTGAACTTTGATTTATAAAACCATTTTAAACGTTATCTTTCAATTTACTTCATGTATTGCATTGAAACAAGCCCGTCAATCATCTCTGCATGTTTTCGTAAGGTGAAAAATACACCAAAAATGAAAATTCTTAATGAAAATACTTTATAGAACTTAGTATAGTTTTTGCATGTCGCAGCTTTTGCTTTTTCGGATGTGTGTTTTCCACAATAGAGATTCTTGCAGTTTTGGCAGATCATAAGAAGCTAGATTTATTTTTGCATGGCACAATCTGGTAATTTTTTCTTTTACAAGCTTGGTGTTAAACAGAGGGGTAAAAAATAAAAGAGATCAATTAGTTGTCACAAAAGTGAAACAAAATTGCATCAATCATATTTTTGAGAAGTAATATGAATTTTAGGAAAAGTTAATAAATCTTAAACTCATTGGATGTGTGAATATTGCAAAAATTGAAATAATAGCTCATTTGTTATATATTGAAAAGGACACCTCGGTAAGTCAAGTGTTAACACCTTTGGAGCCGGTAGACCTGTATGAGCCACTTTTCTTGTGTCACTGTAAACCACCATAACTCGCCAGCAGGTTGAACTAGAGAGCTGTTCAAACCATCTGAAGATGTGGGAAGTCTTCTAGTTTAGATTCAAGAAAAATTTGGGGAGTTCGGATTTTGGGTGTTTTGTGGGTGACATCATAATAGGGTGATGGTTCACACATAATTGGTTGAGCTCATTGGGCCCTGAACGCCAACGCAAATAACCAATTTTTTGACTCAAGTTCATAGTGGCAACTAGACTATAATGCAAATCTTTGGAGCCTTTGATTGGCCACCTAGTGTTTCTGGTTAAAAGCTATGGCCAAAAAGTCACTTTTTTGTATAAAGCCACTTTTTTAAAATTTTGAGCAAATATTTGAAGCTGTTTGCTTAATTCAGTGCTTCTAAACTCCTGTGTTGCAACCCAAACTTGGGTCTCTGTTTGATTTTGGTGGGTTGCCATAAATTGTAATTATCATTATTCAATTTCACAGATGTGTCATGAAGTGCTGTTGATCAACTAATTGCTACTATAACTATTGTCATTGTGATATCACAGGGTTGCCAGACATCTCTTGAGAAAAAAAGCCAAACCATGTCTGAAAAAAAGCCAAACCGGGTGAAAAAGCCAAATTGTTAAATAAACATGAAATTTAAAATTATTTATTAGTTGTAGGACATTTTAGAAGAATAAAGTTGTAGCATTACCTCTACACTCTACAGGAATTCCAAATCTTCGTCTTTCACATTTTCTACAGTGTTTCCATTTAAACCTTTGGTTTTATGGTTGGCCAATTGTGCTACAATTTTATTCTTTCATGGATTTCCAAATAACTTTTGAGAAAATACACCAAGCGTAATAACACTTTCAGCAAGACATTTGAAAAGCCAAAACACCAGTCTGATAATATGTGCCAACTGCCTCGAAAAAAGCCAAATATTGAAAAGAATAAGCCAAAAAGCCAAACAATTTTTTTTGATGCCAAGTGTTTAAAAAAAGCCAAATTTGTTAGTTGGCGCCACAAAAGCCAATCTGGCAACCCTGTGATATCACAATGCTTGCACATGATATTCTTGGCTGGCAGTTGCGATCGGCTGGTTTCGGTCATTAAAAATTGTTTTGACCTCAGATTTGAAATGGTTTGATAAGGTGGATTGCTGGAGGTATCTTTTCTGCATAATATTTGTGTCATCTCTGTAAAAGGTTAAGAATCACTGGTTTGATTTATGAACTTGGATGTATATAGGCATCATGAAGATCACATGTTACATAAAAATGAGATGCTACTAATCACTGGCTGAGTTTGGAATGATAGAATACAGTAATGTCATTAAGGATTAATGTATTTTTTGCCAGTTCTGTGTTCCAAAAATTTAAATAATGAATGCACTAAGTATTTGTATTCTCTACGATTATTGTTTTATGCCTTCTAATTCCAACTTTAATAAAGTCAATAAAGTTGTTCTGAGCAAAATACAATAAACATAAAACTACAGATTTTATGAAAATGTTACACACACCATACACGTTTATACAGACTAACGTTTTCAGTTCTTAAGGGAAATCAAGGTAGCATTGGTTGTATTACCAAGATTCCTGTTATTTCATTTTCAAAATCTTGTGTAGGACAGGGGTTCCCAACCTTTCTATGACCATGTGCCTTTTTAACATTTCAACAGATGAGCATGACGGCTGAGTAGCTAACAAAAATCACTGAATTTTTCATAGGAATTTTTGATTTTTAGAACTATAAAGATCACCTCCGATTTTGTCTCAAAGTTGCAAGGGGTACATTTACCCCAGGTTGGGAAACCCTGGTGTAGGATAAACTTTGTGTAAAAATGGTATGAAAGGCTTTTTGATGCCTTGCACACATCAGTGTTCATTTGAAATTTGACATAAGTTATAGCTACCTTGTAAAAAGTTGTGACCAATTTTTGCTGCAAATTTTGTATTGACAAAAGAGGTGCAATAACTCTGTTTCCTGAAATTTTACAGTATTTGGTGTATAGCAAAGACAATAATAATGGTCTGACATGATACAAAGTAAAATTAATTTTATTTGTGTCAGAACATTGCAATGTTTCCTGGCCTTTAAAATGGTTGTGAATTTAACAGAATTGACTGTTTAACTCCTACAAAACCTTGAGTTAAGGATTTAATATGACCCCAGGTTGGGAACAAAGGTACAGCATATCAAGTATACTAAATGCTGACCAGATAATTCATGAGTCAGCAAATGGCAACATGCTAAAAATGTCATATGTCCAAAAGTAATCTGAACATGTGCATTTCACCTTCTTTGTTAACTCCTTATGCATGCAATTCCTTGCTAGTAGCATATCTTGTTTAGGGTACATTTTTATATGTTAATATTTGCAATTTACATGTTTCGACCATATTGCCATCTTGTAGATTTAGTTCCGCAAATTCTTTTATCTCTGCAATTCCGAGTATTGTGCAAACTGAAGATTGAAAGTGCATTCGGTGGTCATTTTTTGGTCGTCAATTTTTTTGGCTTATCATGATGCTTACATAAACTAAGATTAACTGCTACGTATGGTTCACTCGTTTTATACTATATGGTCAAATCGTTAAAATATGCTATATTCTCAATAACAAACTTTTATAACCTGCAGATCACTCGCCTGTCGCATTTTGATTATGTTAAAGGAGAAGATCTTGACAAAATTGGTTTGGGCAAGCCAGCACAAAGAAGATTGTGGGATGCTGTGAAAAAAGCTAAAGCTTCTCAGAAAAAATCATGGTTCAACAGAAAGGTATTTAAATTTAATTTAATTTTATTTAGTTTGTTATTTACGGTACTCCGTTATTTTTTTCTTTGCAACAAATAAAGGACAAGGAAGTGCGCTGCATGCAAATTCTACTTTGCAACGTACAGATATGCTATTTTACTACTTGCTGCCGTAAGCAAGTGTTTCTGCTATTCCTAATGTTGTGACAGCGCTTGGTTAACTTTTCTGCATTTATAAGTTTTCGCTGGTTGATCTATACGTTTTTGGCTTAAGAAAATTTCTGATTGATGATGTAAAAAAAACGGTGCACAATCTTAAAAGCATTTTAAAAAAGTTTGAACCATTTGGAATAGTACCTCTGGTGTTTTCAGAAAGTGGGTGCTGAGGAAAGTTCCGCGGAAAGTAGCTCACGGCTTGTTCCTGGGTTCGGTCTGACCTGTTTCATCAGCGAAAAAGAGATAACGTTGCAAGAAAAGCTTGGTGACGGGTCCTTTGGAGTGGTGCGGAAAGGAGAATGGACTCCCCCAAGCGGTGCTACCGTGAGTAATTCCAACAGGTCATGGAAAGCTCGAAATCAACTTGAATAACTGCTAAACACACTCGTTTTCTAAAAGTGAGGATTGAATAAGACATTCAGCATTGTGCGTTGTAGAAAAATATAATTTAGGTAGAATGTTACGTGTTTTCATATTTAAAGCGAGCACAAGATGGGTTTCGTGATCCCTCGTTGGCAGTTCTTGCCTTTCATGATGAGCGTGTGTACTTGTCGCTGCATGTTGCAGTTTTCAGTTTCGCTATTGTTTTACAGATAAAAGTCGCTGTTAAATGTTTGAAACGTGACATGCTGAACGACTCTATGGTTTTCGACGATTTTATCAAAGAGGTCAACACGATGCACATGCTCGATCATCCTAACCTTATTCGTTTGTACGGAGTTGTTATTTCGTCCCCCATGAAGATGGTAATCATTTGCATGCGCGGGTGTCTCGTGTTACGTTGCATGCTTGTCATAAAACAATTAAATGGGGTGATATCATCAAAAAAGCTTTATTTTGAAATTAACGGTCAAGCAACTTATTGACCGTGTCTTATTTCGTCATTCGTCGCCATTCTTCTGAATCGCTGAAAAAAATTCGCGCTTAAATGGAACGAATGACCACATGTTGCATGGTACGGTTTGGTTGTGAAATGTAATCTTGTAAATTGGCCACCCAGAATGAACAGTATCAAAGGAATGAAAATTGGTTATTGAAGAACAAAAAAATGTTTTTCAAATCTTCACGAAAAACGTGGTCGTGGCGAAATGCTAACAGCCTAGAGCTGCTAAGCTGTTCGTGTTTTACGGTATAGCAACGGTTTTTCTAGCCACCTATTTCTCGAATTCTCTTGTTCCATTCAGCTTATAGTGGTCTTAATGTGGGTTTTTGTGTCTGTTTTTCTGCAGGTTACCGAACTTGCTCCTTTGGGATCACTTTTGGACCGCTTGCGCAAGTTCGACTCGCACATCATATTCACATTGTGTGAATGGGCGGTGCAGGTCGCAGTCGGCATGGCGTATCTTGAGCACAAGCACTTCATTCACCGCGACCTTGCCGCACGAAATATCCTGCTTGCTTCTGTTGAGCGGGTATATAGCAAAAGATTTAGTTATGTTGCTTCTGCTGAAACTTTCTCGATTTTGCTGGACGAGGAGACGAGTGGCTCTGAATCGGTGAAATGTTTTAGTTCGTTGCTACTCTGGCCGGGCTCGCAATTTGGTAGATTTGCAGAGCCTCGGGCGATGTAGCGCATAGGGCGTGTGTGTGACGGAAGATCTGTTTCCACTCATTTTGTGATAACGTCTATTTGAACATGATCAGCTGAACGCTCCATATCTGGCGCACTTGCTTGGTAGCATGCTGAAGTATCGGGGTGAACGTTCCGTAGTTCTTGTTTATAAGAGCGATTGTCGCCCACGGTGTAGTTCTGGCGAATGTGTTGCAGAAAACGTCTGTAAACGTGCCTCGAACCATATGTCCAGATTAAAAGGGCGTGTGTTGAAGTTGTCGTATGACCTAGGCGCCAGTTGCACCTCCTCATTTATTCGACTGTGTCTTAAGGGCTTGTGTCTCATGCTATATAGCACGTCGACGATGCTTACTGTGTAGGTCAAGATCGGCGATTTCGGCCTGATGAGGGCTCTCGATACGAAAGATGATCACTATGTTATGAGGGAACAGCGAAAAGTGCCGTTTGCCTGGTACGGGTTGTTGTTATATTTAACTATCCCATGGCTGAAGCGAAATGGTGCTTTTCGCTTGACAACGTTTGTCGTCGTGAAAAGCGATGCAGAGGCAACATTTGCGTAAGGGTGGCTGTTGAATAGGTTGGCTGGATATTTTTCTTTCTCAGCTGCCAATAACTTTTATTCATCTTTTTTTGTCGCCATACTGGTACCGCGACAAACGTGCATTTTAAAATCAATCAATGATTAGCTTATGGACCTTACAGAGAAACTGAATTCAAGTGCTGATATCGTTAGTTTCCAATTTCGTTTTGAAGTAGCTGACAGGTTGAGCAATGACAGTTTTTGCCATCTAACTGACCTGACTTGTTAGATCTTGACTTATCTACAGATGCCTGTTTCGTTGCGAAGTGTGTTTGCGCCCTGAATTCAACTTTGAAACTCGAAAAAGTTTGGTGTTGTTTGTTTTGTATATTTTCAAATGTACCAAAGAAGGGTAGAGTATCCTTCCGATCGGGAAATTTGTTTGCGGCAGTTTAGTTCTCAACACTTGTGGTGGTTCAGTTCGGGCCCAATTTCGTGCCTTGTCTTGGCCTGAAGTTTTGAACGCGATTACGATTTTGCACTGGAAACATTTGCAATTTCCACTTGTTTCCCTGATCTTCGAAGGTAAGTGGTAAAGTGAATATCTTAATGCAGCGAAAGCTACTGTGCACCGCAGGTTTAATTTGACGCCAAAAGCGATACAAAAGCAAAACTTGCTGCGTTGGATGTTTTTGCACTGAAAAATGTGTAAATCATTACTTTGGCCTGCAGAAATTTCTGCTGGTCTCCACCTCACACATTCAATCCAGGTCCTGGTCATGGTCTTGCGATCTCGATCAAGTTGGTTCGTTTCGATTGTAAACTACTTGCATATTCACGCGATATTTTGTCAGGTGCGCGCCCGAATCACTGAAGATGCGACAGTTCTCCCACGCCAGCGATGTGTGGATGTTTGGGGTCACCATGTGGGAGATGTTTACGTTCGGCCAAGAACCCTGGCTTAGTTACAATGGAGCCCAGGTGATAAATATTTTCTCTGCTTGCGCATTGGTGGGTGTGTAGAGAGGTGATGAAGTACTTTTATAAAACGCTGGTTTTCGTTTTGCAAGGTACATTGTTACCGTCGCATAGTCTAACACAGCGATGTCCAACTGAGACTGCTTACTGAGACAAAAATTATGTCAATAACTTAACCAAGGCCGCAGGTTGAATGACATAGTAATGAAGGCCGCACATTCAATTACTTACTGTAATCTTAGACAACTAAATTTAGTTTAAGCTAATGTACTGAAACCGTTCAAATCTTAACCGCAATGGTAACGACTGTTTGGCACCTTTAACCACTCCGTGAGTGTGATTTCATAGACAAGTTTAGTGCCAGTTCAAAAAGGGTAGAAATCAGAAAACTAAGTAAAAGTTTTGCACTGAGGTGTCAGTGGAGATGTGAAAATCTCCCAGCACTTAGTACATACATGATAAAATGGCACTGAGGACCACCTCCATCAAAAACGTCAAATCTAAGATTATCAGAATAAAGACAGGTTGTCAATGGGTAGGCTGCTTATATTACAGCGAAAATCGAAACAGGGCCGCACAAAACATTCGACTGGGCAGCGGGTGGACATAGCTGGTCCGGCCGCTACATCTTCGAATCATTTGCATTCCTCAGAATTTTTACATGATTTTTTCACATCAGTCAACGTAAATTCGACCAGTTTGAGGTGTTATTGGAGTGAGTGCAATGAAGGGTAGGTGTCCTGTGAGGACCACGCAAGGGGAAGTAGGACACAATTTGACGACCGTAATTCGTCAAAATCGCTTAGCAAAAAAATTGAAACGATTTTTAGTGGACGTTGCAGGAGACATTCAACGTTGCTGTTTTCTGCAGCTGCTAGTCTGGCAGATATGTGAAAGAATTGTTCAGGCTGGGTGAAGAGAATTATCTTGGGCGGCGAGTTAGACTTTACCCTTACAACGGTCTTACGACCTCCGCCCTCCAGTAGAGCATATGTATGATTTAAATCAGGGTCATCTCTTCAGCATAACACGTTTGAAGTGGATGAAACGTTTTCAGATAATTATGTAGTGCTTATTATGACGGTAGTTGAGAGTTGTTCATCTCAATGTGGCATTTTTGAAAGCAAAAAATTACGCAAATCGTTCCAACTATTGCCAGTCCAGAAGTGCATTTAGCGCAAGCAAGTTTCACTGGTTAGGTTTCTCAGTCACCCCTATACTGACAAAAAGCAGTACTCCAGACTGACGTGCAGACTGACTCCGGACTTGCAGCGACCTCTGCGGCCTTTTTTCTATCCACAGCATTGCAACTTTTGAGAGCTGGCCTCAGGAACGGTGGTCTACAGTGGTTTCTATTCTACAATGTAGGGCAGGAGTGGCATTAAAGGCTTGCCCCCTGATGTAGCCAGCTTGATAGGCCGCCGTCTTTGCATGCTGCACTAGCGCAGCTTTGTTAACTTGGAGGTAGAGATTCCGATGACTTGCCCCGCTTAATGAAGAGATGCTGGCGGTCTTCATCACTGTGACCATCTCATTTGTCCGACAATACGAGAAGACCGCATAACGCTCCTACACGGCCATGGCTTCATCATCTGTTTCTCCAGGAGTATCGCCGGACATGCGAAGCGTAACTGTAACATCGCCGAATGCATTCTACGTCTGTCATGCCAGCTTCTTCCCTCTTTTAGCAAAAGATGAAAGATTATCGCATCCTGTGTAAGCGTGGAACGTAGACAGAGCTATAGCTTTTTAAACACCAATAGAAACTACCATTTTGCGCACAGGTATGTATTTGAAAGTACTGGTCGGTCGCGAAAGTAACCCAAAGATGCTGGAAGCGTACCCTGAGCATCGCAGAGACTGACAGGACCACTGGATCTGTGTCCACTGTTCGTAGGAAATTCTTCTGGCAACCTTGTTTGACAATATCGCCAGTGTGCCACAGCATTTTTGTATCAGCGTCTTCATGAGTACATGGAAACAGGCCGAAGTGACGCTGTCATTTGGTATGTTGCAAAGAATATCGTCACCTAAGGTGGTAACAAGCTCTTTTCCATCTGGTAGATGTTGCATTCTCACCGTGTATCTATTCAGAAATGTAAGCAGTTTCTACTTGTTTGCAGCAAGTCTGAGAAACTGCTGTAAATTGCCAGGTAAATTATTACTCCCTTCAAACCTGCATCTGATCCTCTTTCCAGGCGTTTTCTGATTTCATTCTTAAGGTACTAGTCCCACACACTACAACCGGTCTGCTCGCTCCAGCTTCTTCTCAGTGTATGGTAAGCACACTTTTGTTGCGTAAGCAACTGGCTTCAGCATTTAGACAAACGGAGCACCATCCAGGATTATCACGTCAAAATCCGGGGCATCACTGCGACACACCACTGCTAGTGAGGCAGTCAAGAATATCTGACTTCTTGCTCTGACGCAACTTGCCATCCTGAAGCAGTGAAGACGGGCATCTCTGGTTCTCGCCTGAAGAATTCATCAAGATCGCCATCTCGTGACAGACAACGCATATAAAGTCGGGAAGAGAGCCGTCGCTCTTAAGAGATTGTAACTTTGATTTGTTGTTTGCAGGAGGTTGCCCAAACAGCTGGAGTTGTTCTTTTTGAACGGGTCATCAAGAGGCTTACTAACATTCACCAGGCGCCCCTCAATGAATACCGATACTCGAACTTCTTGACCTGCTGCAGTGGCTGAGAAGTTGCAGTTTACACAGACGTGGGTTTATGGAGAGACATAATACCTCGGTCTTGATAGCGCTAATTTTTATTCCAGGTTTGATGGCACACAGCTGCAACAATGACACCTTCGTCGACTCGGCTGCATCTGTTTATCCAATTCATATAGACCAGGGGTTCCCAACTTGGGTACATGTACCCCTGGGGTACATTTGCCCATCTGAAGGGTACATTTAAGGTTAGCAGTAGAAGGGAAAAAATATATTTATGTATTATTGATTTCCAAATATTTATACATGTAGTAGTGAATATTATTTTCAAAAGTGTTATATGCTTATTGTTAAATATACTGTATAATTATTAGCATGGCCGTAGTCAGGTTCCAATTTTTACGGAGGAGAATATGTTTAAGTACTTTCCCAGTATTTTGTGTAATGTAGTTTATGGGCGCCCAGCGTCCTGCCCTAGTTTAATCTTGGCTGAGCAAATCAAATACAAACTGAAACTAGGTCATGCTTGCAGTTTGCACTTGAAAAAAAACTTATGAAATACTGCACAGAACATAGTGCAAAACACTTACACTACAAAAACATTACAACACAATTCTTCTGTGCCCGGATACATCAAACCGCTTGATAGTGTTGTCTCGGTTCACATTAAGACCTCAATGTATATGTATGTGAAGCCAGGCCATTGAGCCGGTTTTGCGAGATTGCTATCATCAGCCAAGTCGTTAGGCGCCTCAAAGCAGAAAAGGCTCATTCATAGGAGCATGAGCTAACTGGCATTGTTAGGAGAGTTTTGGACATGTGTTTTATGTTTGGAAAGAAATCTCAGTTTATTGCTGCCATCGACTGCGTCAATATGTTGAAATTCATCTCATGATCTTCAATCTTCTGCTTCCATTTTTCAACTTCTTGCATCGAAGATCAACATATCGTGCCACACCACAGACCCGAGCACAGATTCGTTCAGTTTATGAATATTGTAGTCTAGGACATGAAATAGGAAACTTGAAGGATAGGGATTACTTCATTTGGGAAGTGTCGCTCGATGTTGCTAGTGATGTGATTAATAAATGGGTAAAACACATTCCTTCGGAAGTATGCCTCTGTCGTATCAGCTTCAGCAGTTGCCCTACTCTTCTGGTGATTAGAGGAGGTTGAGCGCGGTCTTCTCGAGTGACACGTTGACTGTTTCAGCAGTTGGCCACAGCGCACTTGCATAAATCATAATGCACAGCTTCAGTTCTTTGTTTGCTGATGACAATCTTTCTGCGATTAGCGTCAGCCTGAACGAGATCACAACTAGATTTTTGTAATTCGAAGGATAGTGGTTTCACAAAGCCGATGTGCTGTATGACCACTGTCACGATGACAACTCAAAACTTTCCATGCATTTTGCAAAACCTGCAGCTTTTGTGCGAGTATCTTCAGTTGATTCTTCCATTTTTGACAAGAGTCTCACGGATTATCTTGTACATTGTCAACAAGACATTGAGGGAGATGGGCCTCAATCCTCAGCGGGCATCAGAAACCCCACGTAAGCAATTAAATAAACGTTTGATCGGAGTTGAAACACATAAATCCGTTCATCTCTGGGTAGGGATGGCAACACAAGGTAGCTGCAGTGCTGCTCTTTTTGAAATAGCCACGCAATGAAATATGATTTAACATTGCAAAAAGATTTTGTGGCAGAATTACAGAAAGGTTTACCGAGGCAAGTGCCTCATTTGCCTCAGTGTAGCTACGGCCTAAATTAGTCATGATAAAATAATGGAGAAAGAGTCGATCAACTTTTAATAGAACTTTCAGATTAAGTTCTATTAAAAATTCAGTGGATTTTTGTTATTTTACTCAGCCTACTTGTCATAAGAACTTTTAGGGGTACATGCTCATATGTCGAAATGCTGAAGAGGTACATGGTCAGAGAAAGAATGGAACCCCTTCATGTAGACTGCAGATGAGTGAGACAGTACACTCCCTTGTCGAAGTCCAACGCTCTTTACGAACGGTTTTGACATGATGCTGTTGGCACGGACACAAACTTGTGAGCAGTAATACAGTGCCTTAACGGACAGTTGCTGTCAACATCGCACTCCTGCAAAACACCCCAAACCTGCTGTCGAAGGGCTCGATTAAATACGTTTTTGAGGTCGGCCGAACAAGTGCAGATAACTTTGGCATACAACCTAAAACTATCGAAGATTTGTTGGGAGTTAAATTTTGGCTTCTAATGCTCCAGTACAGATGAAAACAGCGTTGCGTAATCTTCAGCTTAAGTTTTATTATATTGCGGAATCTCTTTGATATGAAAGTGACTGTGTTCACAAGATCTTTAAAAGACTACCTCATGCAAGGTATGTCTTCCTCATTGCTGAGTAGGACATCTTTTCGTCTTTGATATATTCAGGTGTGTTAGTTAGCCACGGAGACGCCGGACGGTTTGCCACAACACTTGCTTGCTTGCCAGTATTCGAATCCAGTTCATGTTCAACATTCTCCCAAGGTCGCATTTTTGACTTTTTTACCACATGGCCAATTTCTTTGCTAAAGTAGCATCTTTTACCTCCGGGTTCCAACAAGGGATTACTTTTTTACTATTATTCGCCACAACGAGTCGTTACCGGTCACAAACCCGAGTAGCTGATGAAATGACATCTGCCCATTATATAAGGGGTTGCTCAAAATCGTTTTGGTATTGTTGGTTTCATAACAACGATCAATTTAGGCAGCTAAACGAAAAATTTGTAGACCTGTTGTCTTTTGGAAAGTGCTGTTTAAGCTTTTTTTCCGATTCCACAGTAGGAGAAAAAACATTACCGCTCTTTGAAATGATTGGCGGGCCAATGTTTTCGCCATTTTCAAATGAAAGTGTGCCCGTACTTCGTCAATAACGCCGGAAAAGAGTTTTGACGAAACCGTGACAACCCCGCTACTGCCCATGATACGATACTTTGTGACGCGATTTGTGTGTCAAAATATATTTCATGACATTCTGATGTTCCTCAATTTTTTTTTGCTTGCATATTCGAACTGTGATCACTGATCAGATCATATTTCAACTATTAAATTAATCTTTGAAACTTCGGTAACGGCTAATGTTCTATTGTATTTTCATAGCTCAGTTTGTGATGTCTGCGTTTCTCTGAAATCAGACCACTTAAGGACCGAATTGTTTTTATTATTTTTTTTCTATTTTGCTAGTAACAATGCTTGCAAAATTGCTAATTCCGGTACCGTCTAATCAGCATCTCTGGTAAGCTCCGTGCCATTATTTGACGGTTTTAGTTTTTGCGAGGCTAAACAATTCAGTTGAAACATGCAACTGTATATACGTTACCTTCGGTAAAAAAGCAACGTTTTGTTCATATCTATTGTCAATTGTGTCACCAGGTGCTTAGGGAGGACCGAAAAGTGTTGTTAGGTTGACCCCCGAATTGTTCGTGATGACTGTTGGATTCGCAGAGCAATATACACATTGGTAGAAAACGAGCTACAACGCCAAGTTCTAGCGGGATTCTGCTTTTTTCGTTTCCCATGCGTTTTAATTTCAGATTCTTGACCACTATTTTTCCAGATTTCTCGACTGTTCCTATGTAAATTAAAACTTTCTATTGTTTTGACAGAAAATTTTAATTGACGTTTAAGCGTTGAAAGCATTTGTTTTTTGGACAATCTTCTGTTGGTGCTCTATGCTGGCCATATATACTGTTTTGGGTAGTGAGCATTTGAGACCCATATCAAGATGCTACATCAAGTACGTGCAATGTGCATACATCAGTTTGCTTGCCCCGCTTTCACCCTTGAAGATTGATAAAGTGAAATAGAACAATTAATGATGGTTCCTTTACAAGTCAACAGTTCCATCTATCGAACCTAGCAAAAGGCGTTCACGGTTCATCAAGTAAAACTCTCTAAAGCGGTAGAAACTGCTTTGATCGACCGGCACACATACGCCGTGCGAGTGAAAATCGTGCTGGGATTGTTGAAGAGAAAGTGCCTGTATGTTCTTCCCCTCCGAAACACCATATTGCCCGTGTAAGCAAGTGTAGTCGAAGATATTTATCTGTTTCAGTTAACATAATGCTTACCCGCCAAGGAAATGCATAAAGGATCAAGCTGAAACAAATTCCAAAACAGCAAGTCATTTAAATCAACAATGTGGTGTGATGTGTCAGCAGTGTTTTCGTAATAGCAGTCTGACTTGTTTTGATGCTGAGTGGTACTGCAGTTTTGATTGCTATTGGGTTGAGAAATGATTGATATATCTGACCGATAGAGCTTTGATGAGGTGTATCGAATTCGGGCACTTATAATTTCTACTTGTATTTCCCTGCTGAGTGCTGTGGCTCCTGTGCGATGAACTTGACATTGAAAAGTTTGAATAGTTACGCATTGGATCCGAGTTATGATGTAGTTCGTTCCTTGATGGACCATTAGGCCATTTATTCGCACGTACTAATTTATTCTTTTCAATTATATTGGGAGTCGTTTTCGTGAACTTTGTTGCTGTTCTAGATTTTGCACAAGATTGAGAAGGAAGGAGAGCGCCTGACACAACCTGACAATTGTCCTGATTCTTTTTACGTGACGATGAGGAAGTGTTGGAAACTGAGGCCTAGCGACCGTCCTACCTTTGCCCAAATCAAAGAACACTTGTCGAAGGTGTGGAAGTCATTTTTCAACGTAAAATTCATTGTGCGAACCGTTCACACGCACTGCGCCGGAGATACCTATGAATTAGATGTAGTGGTTCCATTTGAGCGCAAGTGGGAGTCATACATCCTGATACGTTTTGAGCCACTCGTGAAGTTTGCTCAATTAAAAGAAAACTACTTCAGTCCAGTGTATAGTGGGTCTTTGCTCTTAATTTAAAATTTCTTGGCTTTGCATATCACCATGAGCACCAATAATCAGATGAACTGAAGAAAATATCAAGCTGCTGACTTGGCCTGAGGGAATACTTTGCTTGAAACGTGATTTGGAGTTATCGCCTTTGTAGTGGCTTAAAGCGTTTCATTATGGTGGGTCTTGGCAGGACCCTCATTATCCATTTTCCCCATCTGAAAAACGCGTTCTATGCATTCCTTTTTGCTTCCTTATTTTCGTCATGATGCATTACTCAAAACGTAAATATAAAACCTCAACTTGCTTGCAGATGAGAGTTCAGGCCTCGGGCAAGTAAAGATATGTCTTTCTTTTCCAATGGGCATTGGGTCTCGGCTTCCGTAGTCGCAATTCCAGCTAAAGATATCATGCCTCCTGTGTTTCACCAGACAAAGCTTGCTTAAAAGATCCAACTTGAACTCTCTAGCAATATGAAAACGACAGAAAAGCAATCTGTTCGAGAGCAGGGGTCGGCAACACACGTGTCGCGGCCCGGTGCAGGTCCGTGAAGAAATTGTTACCGGATCGTGCGAAACCACGGCCAATTTGGTCCAGAAGCGACTGGAACGACTGACATAAGGAGCACACTGCGGGTGCCATTGACTACCATAATCCCTACAGGTCGGAGCATCTTATTGCGGCAAAGCAAGCCCAGATCTCTCACTGAATCATTTGCATGATGAGTTACGAGTTGTACTAAATTTGCATGTGCCAAACACTCACTATTTTATTGAGGGCCGGTCCGCAAAATAATGCCAGGCTGAAACCGGTCCGCAGTAGGAAAAAGTAGCCGACCCCTGTTCTAGAGCCGTTCCCAAAGGCGCACCCAAGAAAGTTGCATATCATTAGTTAGGAAAAGTGTTCTGTTTTTATAGGTCACAAATAAATAACACCAGCTGCTCAACTAGCACAATTTTCAATCAATGACACATATGCCATTTTTTGCTCAAAATGCACTCGCTAATATTTAAAATACACATCAAGTACCAGCAAAGTGCTGGTATCACTTTCGGTAAAAATTGCGTTAATTTGATCCAAACCCAACAGTTTACAACCTGGTCCGCTCAGCCTCACAAACGTAGCTGATGTCTGATGCATACAAATCAAGACAGCTCAACTTCACCAAAACTCTGTTTTTTTTAATAGAGGCACAACATAGAGGCATTACTCTTCTTGGATAGAGGCATTACTATTCTTGGAAGAGTAATACAGGGAATGCTGCGATTTAGTCTTGGGTGCAAGATTGGAAAGACATGAAATTGCTTGATAGCAGCATTTATCTCTGCCCCATTTTTTGAACATTGCGAATTCTGAAAGATCTACATAACTTGCAGTTAAATTTGCCAGGCCACTTGCTTTCAGCCTTGTTTGCAATTTATTGCTTTACCTCCACTGGAGGTTCAATCCAAGGTTAAAGTTATTGTTGACCGTGCCAAATCCATTCTTAATTAAGGATGTGCATGCATCCTGGCATGTATTCAGGACAGGTGACAAAAACTGCGGCTGCGAGGTTAAGGTTCCATACTGCTAATTCAAAGCGTTTTCTTGCAATGGAAAGCCAGATGAAAGCCACCTGCTCCTGAGCATTTTCCAATAGCGCATCCCAAGAAGTCACATATCAGTAGTTAGGAAAAGTTCCCAGCTGTGTATTAACTACAGGCAATTCCCACCAGCTGCTGAAATAGTTCACTTATGAACAATTAACAAAAGCCACCAGCTTTAGATTAAAATTTTGCAAACAACCCTTCAAACTGCGCTCAGTCAAAGCGTTTTTTAAAAACATGTGCGGTGCTGAATGTTGACAGCTTCTTAGTGTTGTCAAGACCTGCACAAATGCTGGTTAACGTGACACTGCTTTTAATCAACCATAACCGCAAAACTGCTTTTCTATTTGCGACATCAAGGAGTTTTACCGAGTCAGCACCAGCTCGACATAGAATTCCTGGCATAAAAAGTTTGTTGCTCTCTTACAGTCACTGCAACCGCTGGTGTGGCTGGTTGTACACCCTTTTATGATACGTCTCCCATAATGCATTGATGATGTCAAATGTTGGCTCGGGATATCCACTAGTCTTGAAATGAAGATCCATTTAAAAAATTTTTGGGAGCCACGATTACTGGATTAGAAATTTACAACATCTCCACAGTAGAGGCTTGTCACCGCTCAAAAAGTAAGATTTTTAACTGATGCGTGGTGGTATGGTAACTTTTAGAGCACTTTTATCCACTATTTCATGCCCGCAAGGGCTTAGACAAAAATAAATAATCAAATCAAAATATTTTTTGCCAAGAAGCTAGTATTGGTGCATGTATCGAGTTTGTACCCAGTCAGTCCTTTGTACGCATACCCATATGCTGCTTGGTTGAAAGTTGCCGGGACTGCAGTGGCACAGGTCTTTGAGAGAGAGTCGCATTGCAGCAACTGAGAATTTGCGTCTTCGCCATGTAGCAGGTGCACAAGATTGAATCAATTGTGGAACAATTGCATTACCTCCAACCGGAATCTGATTTTTTCACCCCTGTGCGCAAACAATCAAGCGTCTCCACGATCTCTGTGAGGAGTTTGGACGTTGGACGTAAATGGTGGCCTGTTTCTACCATACAAAATTTTTGTCGCGGTATATTTTTAAAAATCACTGTATTTTTTTCAAAAAAGGTTTTTTTTTGAAAAGTATTACTTCAATCGACAAATTGTTTTTAAACTGAAGAAATTATTTAAAAAAAAGCCATTTCAATAGCTTTTTTCTTCATTAAAAAAATTCATATTACAATTATTTTTTCGTTACTCAGCCCAACTCCGCCAAAGAACTGTTTCCCATTGAAGTTGGCAAATCAACCGTTGTATGTTTGTTTTTTACTGCATGTTTCATTCTACAGTAGTATGGGTAAACAAGTTAGCATTGAATTTATAATTTATGTGCTTCAGATTTTTATTTCACCGAGGCTTTCCTTGGGCTCTCACCAGAGCTCATAAGTTCTTCAAATGCAGTGAATGCATAAGCGGCTGGGGGTTTGCCCTAAACCCCGCTTAAAGCTTAGAGCACGCACCCAAATGCTCCATCTGCATTTAACCTGGTTTTCTTGCGAAAACTGTGGCAAAACTAACTTAGGCATGATGAGCTCCAACTAACCGAAACCTAACCTATCAAGTGCTGGAAATGGGAAGGAACCCTTTTACTCAATATCAGAGTTACCAGTGAGTACTACAACTGACACATTTACCTTCCATCTAATACTAGGAACAACCATCATTTTGATGCAACTTAAGAACCGTACCGAACTCTACAAGTCTGCTATAAGCGTTATTGCAAACAAGCATCATGATCTCACCTCTCCTACTACTGGTGTTGTAGTATTACACATTGCACCTGTAACATATGTTCACTGAACTTAGACTGATCTAATTGTACGGTGTGAAATGCTGAGCCATCTTACAAAATATTTCAATTCCTGGCATGCGTTTTGCAATATCCGCTTGCCATAGGCAATAGCCTCAATTTAAAGTAAACTTCAACAAAGAAAAGCACATTACACTTCGTTTTAGAGAATGCAAAGCAAGATACCGTAAAAGAAACAAGGTTATCGATAATTTATCAGGTAGAACTGCCTAAAAAGAGCCTTTGAGCATATGGATTTGAAACATAGTTTATTAGCAAACCTCAATTGGAAACACTTCGTTTCGTCCGTGCATGCACCAAACCCTATTCGATTGGACAAATGAAATACGATTTTTTCAAAACAGGGATATATTTTATTAGTGCTCAAAATGAACCACCATGCATCGGAAATACGCCCAACACCTGAAACGAACTCATGGGTTAGATCTAGCCAAGGTTGAGAACCACTGATCTGATCTGTCGCACATCCGGGTATTTTTGGTGGAACTCCTCGTACCTTTTTTCCTAGATCGGCTACAAGATGACGAAAAACTGTTACGTAGGAGTGCCGTCAAATTGCTTCAACCATCGGTGGGCAATTAATTTGGCTCGGGGGCCACTTCGAGAAGGCCGTATTTAGTGAAGGGCCCTACTTTCTGAATGAAGAAACAAGTCTCGGGTTAAGTTAGCCTCAGCACTAACTTTCACTTTGATAAGTTGAAGGAAATTTTTAATTTGAAGATTTTCCTCAATGTTTCCGCGCGTCCGTGAAAACTCTGTGGCGGACCACATGTGACCCGCGGGCCGCTAATTGACGACCCCTGCTGGCTTAAACTATGTATTTACAAACATTGTTTTTGCAAGCAATATTTATGTTCAGCCTATAATTTAGTTAGCCACGCCGTAAGCAAATATAAAAAGTTTCTCACGGACGAGTTCAGTCCTTCGGTGGCACGTATTATAACTATTAGTTTTCGGTGATTGTGCTCTTCGAATGTAAAACTGTGCGAAACATAAAAAAGCAGAAGAGTTCGCATGCTCTTGTCAAAGACAATCCTACTTGCCCCCACGAATCGGAGGTATGCTTTTGCAGGAAGGCAACGCTTACGCGCCGCCATTTTATTCTCACTAAAAACGAAACCGTAAGTCCCTTGTGTTCATATTTGTAACAATCACGCTTGACACGTAAGCGACAGGTTAGGAAGCGATTACTCACACGCACACTTCAATCACCCCCTCCTGTCCGCCTGGATCGGAAACACTCTTGGTTCGCTATGAGGTCAGCGTTGTTTGCAGCACGCGCTGATCGGCTGCACGATTAGACGCGTGCGACCTGACGTGTTAAGGGCATCGCGCTTGTTACGGTTGCCACAGAATTTGATTCATGCGTTGCTGCAGTCCCATAGTCACGGAGGGCTTTGGTGGGCTTAGGCCCCCCAAACAAAACACCAAGCCCCTCTAATTGAATCATGAAACACTATAAATCAGTGGAGTTATTATCAAATTTTCAATGTCAAGCCCCCCTGCACAAACGTAAAGCCCACAACTGAAGACTTTCTGGCGACGGTTCTGCGTTGCTGTCGGCAGATTTGATCCAATTTCTTGGCAAATCCTATCAAAACATTCTGTGTGTTCAAAATTTTCAGTTTTCAATGCGACTTAAAAACGGGTTCAGCTGAACAAGTTTGAAATGACGTGGTAAGATCAGTTGAATTGAACACTGACTTTCGTTGTTGTTTCAAGAATGTGCTGCGTATGCGTTTTCTTCATAAAATATGAACTAAGCGAAATTAACACGATACTTTTCTGAGAAATGACGGAGCTATCCTGAATTTTATTTGACCAAATTTCAGAAAATTCAATGTTGTCGGTGATCAAGACAACGATGGCGAACACTCGTTTTTATGGTAAACGCTGGTTGCGGTTTGCCGCGTGGTGAAGCATGACGGCAGTAAATTACTGAGAGAACGCAACTCTGTAGCAATCGCCGTTCGGCTTAGGAATGAATAAATCCAGCTGCTCTCCAAGCCGAGCTCCCTCGCAGACTACCAATAAGCAGTGCTGTTATTCTTTATACAACTTGGATGGTACCTTCGATTTGTGGCTGGCGTGGTGATGCATTTTGGTTTGCGTTCGTTGAATTGGATCTCGATGAAAATCTATTGGTTGTCGTGTCACGATGTCTGGTTAAGCCTTGTCACGTTGGTTTCTACCATCGATTATTCTCGCGTGAATTTGACGTAATTCCGCTCTATCATCTGCTCATCGCTAATGCCTGATCACGTGTTTTATGTGTTTTTGCGCAGCATGGGCAGTGTTGCTGCGTTTATGGGCATTGCAAGCCGTTAGTTTGCATAGAACAGAAGTTCCCAAAAGTGGTGTAGCGACACCCTAGTGCGCTGTTTTGAGATTGCAAGGGCGTCGCAAGCTTGCGTCCATTTTGCATCTAAAGAAGTTTCCGGATTTTAATTGCGTGTTTTGCTTCACGTGTGTGAAGTTGGCTTTTCCACTGTTAGGATAACAAAAAAAGTATCGCTCAAAGATAGACGTCGAAAGAGAAATACGTTAATCCGTTTAAAACATAACACCGCGTTTTGATGTGCTATGTCGCAACAAGCAAGCGAATGAATCACGTTAAATAGCAATATGCAGTGCGTCGTTTGGTTTTATGCGTAGGTGTGGAGTATATACACGTTTGGAAACACTTGCTCGCATAGAGCATGTGTACACGGGCTGGGTTGTTACAGTACTTCTTTCATAACGTTTATTGCATAATTCTACGAAGAGTTGTTGGTGCAGTTGTGTATGACTGTGTTACAAAATTTTTGGCCTGGTAGCTGAAAGAGTTTGTAACCAGAGCTGTGGTTGCTGAGACCATTTGATTGTACGTTAAAAAAATTGAATGTTATTATGAAATTTTCAGCGTTTCGTTTCAAGTTTCCGCATGGCCACGACAAGTTCTAAGTGGCTTGGAATGTTTCAACAGCATGTACTGATGGATGTAACGAATACAATACCACCGACATTTTCTAAGTCAAGGGTCAATTTCGCTTGCTGCCGTTGGTTTCCTCGTATCCATCTCCAGCGAGAAAAAATGTCTCTGTGCAGACAAATACGTACCGCATACTGTGTAGTATATGCGTGTTTATATACAAGTTTTCCTTATTTCCAAAAAGTCAAACTGTATGTCGAACAAAATTGAGTGAATTTATCTTGGTAAAAAAAGTCCTGAATCGCCAGGTTGCCTTAAATGCGCCTGCGTTAAGGTGAAAAGCAAACAGTGGCCTGCAGCTGCTACACCCACCCTGCCGCGAGGACCTTGTGATGAAGATTATTTCTGCAGCATTTGCTTTTACGTCGCGTTGCTTTTTTAATATTTTGAAATACACAATTCTTTAAACAAAGAAAAAACCCAGATTTATCGAACAAACTCTGCATGCTTCCGCTGCAAAGTTATTGAATATATCTTTTACTGATTACAGCTTTCAAATTCTCCGTATTCTTTGTTTTGTCGCTTTCAGGTGCTGCCGAGGGAACTTCAGGCAAAGTCTGCATTCCACGAACCCGACCGTCTGGGTATCGAGAAAGGCGACTCGATAACTGTTATTCGCGGCAGGTACGACTTACAATCACATTGTTAGGATTGGACCATCTTTTTTTTCCAAATTGAAATCAAACGTAAAGCTGTAATTATCTATTCCATGAATTCTACGTGTTATGTGGCTGCCATCAAAACAAATCTAGAACTGTATCTCATATTTTATGGTTCAACATGTGTAGATCGCTCAGCAGGCGATCACCATTTTCTAGACCATTTATTCAACTCCAAGCCACTCGAACGCCAG
>JGI24022J15233_10000657_pt1 | contig 23875 bp, 14 predicted proteins | sample Ectturendosymbi2_FD_15233 | JGI IMG/M metagenome (IMG submission 15233)
CTTAGTTGGGAGACCGACCTGTGCTCCTGCAACAACTAGGTTGACCCCTCAACTAGTAGGGACCTCTACAATAACCTACAACCTCAGTCCCTACACAATCAGCTGATTAATTAGATATTGGGTTTCTTCCGACAACAAAAGATGAGACGATTCACGAGCCCTGTGGTCTCTGTTTTCTGTTCGGCACAGTTACTTGTTAGGCAGCTGCAACAGGCCACGATCAAATGTTGTCACTTCTAGTATCGAGTGTGGCGTTCGTGGTTGTTCGCCTAATGTTTAGCTCGTGCTTTACATCTAACATAACGTCAAAAAAACAATAGACGAGATGCAGGAGACTGTCTTTGAAAGATAGACGCGACAGTTGTATTCCTCCTCAGACAATCTCTTGCTATTGGTTTCGTGACTATATACAGTATATCCGTTCGCTAATAGTGCCGTGGATATAATTACACTCAGACTTAGCGTCATCAGTGGAAAGCATTAGGACAATGATTGTGATCTATCGATATGAATGTTTTGTTCTATGAGATTCATTGCGTTGCTATTTCTGTTTTTTTAAGTGTAACCCTTTGTTTTTTGTAGATTTGATAAATTCTGGTGAGATCAACAACAACCTAAAGGAAAAGTTACAGCAGTTCATCAAAGTCAGAGGTTTGATCAGTTTTTAATTTTCTCAAACAAAACTGTTTTGCTTCCTGATTTTGCGTTTTGTAAATCTTTTTGTCCTATTGCTGCAGATAATATGGATGAAAAAGGTGCTATCATTGACATCAGTGGCGATGAAATCAAGGAACTAAAACGTAGGTATTGCACGTGGCAGGTAGAAAAAAGTCTTTATCATTACGCCGCAGTGATGAGCACGTGATGAGGACCGCACTTGCGCTTCGGGTCTCGGGTAGTTGCCCAAGACTTGAACTTCGCGTTGTGTTGCATATGTAGCAAGCTGTGCGGTATGTTGAAAGCAAACTCCTGTGGTATGTGCAGAACCGACCTTGGCCGATCATGCAGAAGGTGGCGAAAACTTAAAAGAGACTGGCGAAATAAGAAGCGAGTTGAAAGATCGCGGGGATGAAGCGTCGTTTCAATTGGACGATAATGCGAGCGATCTTCGTCAAGAGCTGATGGCAGCCAACAAAGAACTTTTAGCAAAAGAGGCCCGTGTCAAAATGCTCCGAAGTACGTCGTGTTGTTGTTCCCCGTTCGTGTTATTTTTGCGGAAGACTAAGTTCGGTCTGTTTCCACAAGTTTGGAAGTTGGATTAGAATTTTTCGAGTTTGTGAAAAATGCTGAAACGTATGGGTTATAAAAAAAGTAACGGAGCTTTGTTAGAAGTGAATACCAAGAAATTCGTTTTTCTATTTTCAGCCGAAATTCAAAAGATGGAAGAAACCATAAAGCAGTTACAGACCGCCCACTTGCAGGAGATTGAGAGCCGGAAAGCAATGGAGAATGACCTTGCGCAGTTCCGAGAAGATCGCGATCGTCAAGCAGCTGCTTTGAACGAAGCGAGCAGGTTAGAGGTTTCTGTTGATGTGTTGGCATTTTCGGTGTTGTAAATTTATGTTCGGCATTTCCATTGAAAGTGTTGCTTTGTCCGTGAAATGTTTTAGATGCAAGATTTCTTTAAGTTGTTTTCTATTCTTTAAATCGAAGTTTCATACTAGACCTCAATGTGGTTGATCGAACCTTTCTGAGCCTCAAGCATTGATGTCAGTGGGCGCACACCAATTCTGTATTTACAGCTTCCCGTGGTTAAATAGTCATTGAAAGCGGTTTTTACTGCATGTTGAACTTCCCTCGTGCTAAAGCTGGCAAAAAATACAGCATGAAATAACAAGCTACAAGGTAGCTCGTGCTAATCCACCAACTTTTTGTCACAGTTCGGGTTTGTGTAAATCTGATCTGCTGTATTAGCGCACCGTAGGTGCGTTTGTCTTCAGCAAATTTGAAAATTTAAACTGATTTTCGGAAAGTTGTTGGCTTTTAATTGATGCATCACCCAGTTTGCCGTTATGCCTATGTGAGTCAAAAACATTGTTCAGGCCTGCATCGAAAACTTCTAGAAATGCAGTTAAGCATGCATGTAAGTGGACTGCCTTCCAAGTGATGCTACAGTATGGGGATTAGAAAAGTGATTTAGCTAATTACATCTTTTAAAACACTCACGAACAATTTTGCGTAAACAGAAACAGCAGAAAACTCTGCCATTTACGTTTTGGTGTCTCCCGCTTGCTTCAGGTTTGGTTTTTAACAACTTGTACGTCGATATTCTGCCCTAATGCTACTCGGCCGGAACGATTTGCAATTTTTGCACTGGTTTGTAAAGCGGAACATCATGCGAGCGAATGACCGTTCGGTTTCATTTGTACGCTGTTGCGGACCGCTTTTCTTCCGTAAGCGCCTCTGCAGAATTGGTTCGGTTACTTGCGGTTCACAAACGCTGCACATTTTTTTCAGGGAGCTCCAGGAAGCGCTGACCGCGAGAGAAAACTTGCTGGAAAGAGAGGAAACTATTCGTTTAGAAGTTGAGGCGTCAGAACGAATGATGCAGATGTGCGCTGACTCATCTGAGAGCGCGAGCGAAACGGAAGACGTTGATGGCGCTGGTGCGTGCTGCAGAATTTTTTTAACGCGTGATACTTGAAATGGCGTCATGCTTTGTATTTGCTTACGTTACATCACGTGCAGCTAGTGAGCAAAGGCGATGCTTGCAAACAACTTGATTTCTGAGACAGATTTTGGGTCATGTGTACCTTTAAATGCATAGTTGCTGTATTGCACCAGCGCTCATGCCACATTTCCTGCACGGAGCAAGTGACCACGCTCGTTACGACTTATCGCGAGTTAGGTCCCATAGTTTAATAATTTAGAGAAAGACAGTTGGAGTGGTGCGACGAGTCTGTGCACTGCTCATCTACGTTTTCACTGAGGTCAGCTGTTTATTTTTATTGTTGAACAGATAACGTAATAACTGCAACCTATACCAACTTAGATCCTGATGCCTGAAGAAAAAAAGTCCTTGCTTTGCAGAACATGTATGAAATGCGTTAAACAAAAATACCGAAAGTGTTTGGCAGGATGGCAAATCGTATTTTTCAGAAGCAAAATTCTCTTCAAAAACACCTTAGAGAAAAAGTGTTACTGCATAGTGCTAATCTTATTAATTTCTTAATTGATAAATGAAACAACTTATCACTCCAGTAAGCTTAAATCCGAGTTTACCCTTCGGATAAATTCAGTTGCTTTGTTTCAACTGCTTGAAAGCATAGAAAGATTCATATTCGCTTATTTGCAGAGACTAACCTCAAAGCCTATTTTTCTCGTGATAACCAGGTGGTACTGGCTTCTCTTACAACCAACCCTTCAGCATGACAAAACGTTCATTCACACCTACAAGTTGTAACAAAATGTGTGTGATGAAAATCTCACAATGGCTTTACTCATTGTGAGTGTCTCGCCGTTTATGTGAGACAGTCCAACTTCAGTAAGAGTGATCATCGGTGGATTGTCGGTTCATGCCAACTGTTGTTTACTCCACCATTGTAGAATGTTTCTATCAGCTGTCGTGTGCTGACCTCAGTGTCATGTTATGCGAAAATTGCTTCGTTTTTCTGAACATAAGCACTGTTGCCTCAGCTGAGTAGTTACTTGGTTTCGTTTGGCAAAAGCGACATTTAGCAAAGTGTATTTTAAAACTCATGTATTTGAGCTGCTGGGAAGCATCCTTTCGATTTTCCTCCCAGGGCTTATCCGCACAGAGATACTGTATAAGTTTCGTAGTTGCTGTTGTGTCGATGTTCCCCAGGTTCGAAAACTTGCCAATAGACTTAGTGTTTTGTTTTTGACAACGAGCTGATAATGTTTACCCAGTAAGCGAAATATATACTATGATAAGATCACAGTGTTCGATTCTTGGCTGTGAAAGAACTCTTTTCGATAAACGGTGTTTGGAATTTTTGTAGTTGTAACATGGAACATCCTGGTAGATTTAATGGTTGTTACGAAGACCCTGCTGGTTATACGCTGACAGTGCAGCTTTGTTGGGTTAAAATTAAGTATCAACGTAAGTCACGGTATCAGTTAAAGTTAAACTACTGTTTTTCTCCGTCAAGCAGCCGTCAAAAATTTTTTTACTTGAAGTTTGCGGAGGTTTCTGAGGGTTGAAGTTTGCGGAGGTTTCTGAGGGTTTCCTTAGTAACAACTGAAAAAGAAAAATGTTAGTAACAAGGAAGTTTTGAGCACATAAACTTACCACTTTTTCTTGTCAGTCGTGAGATTTTGATCCATTGTGGTTCCTGTGACACCTTCAAGTAGTTGATTACAAATGGCAAAAACTTCTTGATGTAGATAAAAACCACTCAATCTGCTGCAAATCGTTCCCCGGGCACAAAAATCATGCTTTTATGTAAGTGTAATAATTCTCTTCAAATGTTCAGCGCATAACATAATTTGATTTATTTCAGAACAAAGATACTTAAGTTGTTTCCTTTATTGCTCATTTACAACACGACTATTTTACCTTTAGAACGGAGCGGCGTGCTACCCGACGCTTTCTTAATTTTCAGAGCAAAGTTAAAGGAAATTAAAGGTAAGTCTTCGCAAGTCGTCAGTACGTTTGGAGACAATACATTTGGTAATGTCAGCAACCTTAATGTCTAGTAGTCCTGCCTAGAAACAGATATGAGTTATTGGTTTTAAAAATATCCTCATTTTTCGTGATAACTCTCACTTACCCTTTTGTGTATGTGTCTCCGAAGGACTTGATAGTCGCAGTCAGCTTTCAGCATTGCTTCTGTTTGAATCTTTATCTAGCAGTAGTTATTTTCATTCTACGTTGACGACCGCAAACTGTGGAAGTTCTATAGTATCGACGATGGTTTACTTGTATTTTAGTGAAACTGAAGCAGTCCAACAATCAGCTTCAAATTGCCGAAGAAGAAAATCGGCAATTAAAAGGTAGGAGGGAGGTTGCAGTGTTTGACCTAACACTAATTTGTGAGCTGTGACATTGGCCGGGACCGCCGCTGCTCGTTGCACAAATTAAATTTTCGAAAGTTAGTTCTCGTTAAATAGTTATTCAAAAGTAACAAAATCTTCGGACAAACATTATTTATGCTTAAGAACAATCCTAAAGTTTCGAAATAAAGCGCGAATACTTTTTTGAAGTATTTTTAGTTTTGAATGAAATTGTTAAGCTGTCCCGATCCAACATCAAATGATCAATTTTGTGTTTTCATGTTTTAATCAACCTGCACGCTTACAAAATAGAAAGTGTACAAACAAATGTGCACTTACGAGCAGCGAAGAAAGCGCTAGAAGTGTTTACTCAAGTTGCTGAACGATTAAGCGCTGTAAAGGAAGCTATGACAAAACAAAACTTAACAATACACGTGATGATGATTTGAAGCTCCAACCATGGGTTTTTCATGTGTTCTTCCTGTGCGATATATAATGAATTCTTGTTTGTGGCGTTATTAATTGTTTTGTGCATATTTACAACTTTGCTGTGTGTTGATGACACCTTCAAGATCTTGAATAAAAACGCAAGCGCTCGATTTTTAGCCTAGTTTCCACTAAAAACTGGAAGTGGAATACTTCCCTCTTGCGGTTGGGGCCCAGGGCCCGAAAACCTCGGCCAAAAAGGCCTAAACCAACCCCACTTATGACATCACCCACAAAAAACCGGAAACGTAAAACCTCAAATTTTTTTCATTGCAAACTAAAAAACTCACCGAGTCGTTCGAGGGTTTGAACAGCTCTCTAGCACAATCGACTGGTGAGTTATGGAATTGCAAAGTGGCGTGAAAATACGGGATTTACAGGTAAATCTACCCGACAGCGAAGGTGTAGTTCACAGCTTGAGTACAAGGCCTCAAATCAATGTTTCTGTTGAGGTCGTAGTCAGAAGTTTCGAAAGTTTATCAGCCAGGTCGAAACAAATGTGCCAGTATGCATTGAAAGATGTATTAGACCAGCTATGTCCAGTGTGGCCCTGTCGAAAGTTTTGCGCGGCCCAATTTAAGTTTTCGCTGTAGTGTAAGTATCCTGCATACTGACAACCTGTCCTTATTTAGATAATCTTAAATTTGTCATTTTTTATGCAGGTGGTCCTCAGTGCCACTTTATCACATCTGTACTGCATGTTCGGAAATTTCCATGTCCACTGACACCTTGGTGCAAAACTTTTTACTAGTTTTCTAATTTAAACCCTAGTTCCATTGGCACTAAACTTGCGTATGAAATCACGCTTGTGACAGAGTGTTTAAAGGTGCTAAACAGTCGTTACTATTGCAGTTAGGATTCGAACGCTTTCAGTGCATTAGCTCGAGCTTAGTTTGCTAAGATCAAAGTAAGTCATTGAATGTGCGGCCCTCGTTAAAGATCGTGACATAATGTTTGGCCCAGTAAGCAATTTCGGTTAGACATGGCTGTGCTAGACGAATCCTGTTTCATTTTGCAAGTCAATTTGGAGGAGCATAAAATGTTTTTTCACCCATATAAAGCGGTGAATACTCTTGTTGGAGCTAGTAATAACTTAAGTTGCGTGTGGTAGGCTGCCTCTAATTCTTCGTGAGCCACGTGCAGTCTAGCATTTTAAAATTTATTCTCGCTTGTGTTGTAGACTTAAAGTTTAAACTGTCTCCGTTTTTTTTAAACCTTTTACGTCTTCTGCACGACCATTTATGGGCAAATAAATCAGGGAAGAAAAAGGGTAACGCACTTGACATTTGCATTCCATCAGCTCAACTCATAAAAAAGGTATTTATTACGTCACATAGCTAAATTGTGAAAGCACTGACCCAGCATGTATCATGTGTAGTTCCAATGCCTACTTTGTGTTTTTCAGTTTTGATTTCTGGTTCGCTAGTTAAGCAGGATTGAGCATTAACTTTTTTAATTGATATGCATTGCAGAAAATATAGAAGAAATCGAAACATCACACCCGAACACGACAGGTTTGCATCTGCTTTAGCGTTGAATATTGCTTTTAAATTGATCTTATCTTGACAGGGAATGTTTGACACAGATTTATTTTGGCTTTCGAACAGTGGCATATGTGTTTCTAACGCCTTTTTAGTATAATTTATCAACATCATCTGTCACCCAGTACTATATTATATTGTATTTGGTGATAGTGCGCAGTGCGAGGTAACAGTAGCCACACTTCTATGTATAGCAGTTTCCTCAAGTAGCTCTACGTTGTGCAGCGATTCCGAATGAGATTGCCGGTAAAAACATATACAGTTATCCGAAATGAACTTTTACGTAGAACTGAACCTTAATTCCCATGCAGTTGGAATATTCTTTACGGGTCTTCCTGAAAAAATGACCCATTTCGCTCATAGCAGGAACTTCGGCTTACCCCAGTAAATTTTGCTGAAAATATCACCCAAAGCAGATCTTGGAAATGTTGGACGCAAATTTAAAGTATGCTTATGTATGTTACATTTTTATCGTTAGTGGCAGCCAGGTATTTTTGTTTTATGCACTCACCTTCAACAACATGTAGGTTTGTTGTAATAAAACATAGCAGTGACAAGGGGTGACCATTTAACTAGTCAAATGGGGTAGCTCATACTGGGGTTTTGTGCTCATACCATAGAAAGTTCGTGGTGTTCAACTACTTCCATAGTACTCGGCTTATGAACCTCACGTTGGGAATAACTGGTTTGCGGCATTCGTAAAAAGCCACAAAGACCTGATGAAATGAAGCCTAGCGGTTAAAGGGTTGAAACTCTGCCTTTAAGCCTTGGCACTTGTGCACGTGCGCTTAGGGTGAAAGTAATGGATGGAAAACTCAGACAAAATTTTTGGAATGTTTTTTTAGTAGATGAACTTCAAGAGCTCAACCAAAAGTTCTCCTCAGTGAATGAAGAAAACAGCCAACTGAAAGGTTAGTTCCTTAGTCACTGATTTTAATGACAAACGTGAAGTAGAAGTAGCGTTGACCACCAACATCGAATGCCATGCTTTTCTTCTACAGAAGCACTTACAAGGGTCGAAACTGAGAATATGTCTGGGGCAGGTTAGATATGTGCTTTGAAAATTTCTAACTGTTATTTTGTTTTGTGTCAGTGACGGGTTAGATATGTATCTTTAAACTCTGTTAATGTTAAGTTTAAGCTTCTTTTGTACGACTTGCAGATAAGCTTGAAGAATCAGTCAAGCGCATCGCTTTCCTGGAACAGGAAAACATTCACTTGAAAAGTAAGTTCGTAAATCCAGGTATTTATGTTTTTTCCATTGCAGCCTTACGCGTAATATGCCTATTTGTGATATTTTCGTATAGTTATTTCGTAAAATTATCAATTTGATTTTAACAACATCCATGCAATTGTCTTCTGTAAGTAATAGTTTGGAGGCATAGAGAATAACGGAATAATTAGCCCGTGATATTTTCACTGTCGGCAAAAGCTGAGCCATGAGTCGAGCAAGTTGTTGGATTTTTATTTCAGTAATCTGCTGATGTTTCTTTCTGTTCGTAATAAAAAAAAACTCATTAAGCTCATTGCTGCTGAATTNAGAATAACGCACTGTAATATGTAGAAACACAAGTTATAGCATGTGCATGTGTTACAACATGTTCTCACAAAAGTAAAACCCATGACTCGTTACTGGGCTTTGCGCGCAGGGGTTAGTCGCGTTCCGCCCTGCATGGTTTCGTGATGCAGGCACACACCATAATTGGCCGTCGTTTGTCAGTGCCTTGGTTTTGCTGCAAAAGGTTTTGAACTTCCATCTCTAGGACAGCTTAGCAAGCTGTGCTGTGTGAAAGACCTTTGAAACTGCATTTATGGCACTGGTTTGAGATTCTAGTTTTTCTGTATTGCATATTTAAGAAAACAGTGTCCCGTTGATTTTCAAGCTTTGCTATCGCTTAATCACAACATATCAGGTCATATTAAAGCTGTAATCGGTATGACCATCAGCAAAGAGTTAACTGTCTGGTCTGACTAATCTGGGGTATTTCCTACGAAGCTTTTCACGGAGAACAGTCATTTTATAAGATGTGTATCTCGTAAAGACCATATGCCATTTTCAGCAAGTACCACGCTTAGAGCAGACTAGCTCCAAACCGCAAAATTGCGTACGCTCAACTTCGTGGTGTGGATATGTCTTCAGTTACTTGCAATGAACGCGGGCAATGTTTGTGGGCGAGGCCGTGTAAGACACGTTGCAAGTGGTTGAATTTAGACGAAAGTATATAATCAGTTTCCGCTAAAAATATCTCTCCGCTTACCAGTGTGGCTCTAAAACATTGTTGTGGTGAGATTAAATTGGAGCTGCGTGAAAATTTTAAGCTGGGATGTGTGTAAATCCAAATGACGTGCTAAATTTCTAGGCAAAATCAGTAGCTGGACAACCCTTTGAAAATTTACCTTTCACGTAGTTTGAAGAAGTTATGAATTTGTTTAGTGAGTTAATATTAACTCGCCACAAAGCAAGGTTGCTGTTGAAAGTTTTAGCAAATTGAAAAGCGATTTAAAATTTAATATTGTCACGAAGCAGCTGCGACTTTCTAATTTGTTTACTCTTTTTTCAGAGCAACTTGAGACTTTGGAAGCCCAAAAGCTTTCAGAGCCAGGTGCGTAAAACGTTGCAATTCTTTCAGTAATGAACATTTGCTTCTCCATGCTACTTCCTGGCAGCCTGTCCAGGACCTAATGCGCAAGTAAAAATAAAAATGTTTTAATAATAGACGGGAGTACATATGTCGGAAGTAAAGCTCAATTTTCACGGCNATCAGGCTTTTCTGCATTAACGTAAGAGGATCACGAAAATTTTCTTGTTTTCTGAGCTAGTGGAATCATTTCGCCCGTGCGTCTGAAAGTCACACAAAGTCAAGAGACATTCAGGGTTGCACTATAAAACCTGCATTGGCCAGATGATTATGTTCATCATAAGCATCTCGGATAAAGGCCGTTGTCGTGTTGATGAAGATTCAGAAAATTCAAATCAATGTCCCAAATTTTATATAATGAGGATCTGCTTAAAAACTCCGGTCAGAAGTAACTTTGTTCTCATTTTCAACTTCCATAGAATTTTATTTTCTGAGCAAACACCATCTGCTATTGCACTAGTTTAGATATACGTAGCAACTCCTCTCTTCGGACTCGGCGATTACTAAGCAATTTCATGTTGACTTGCCAGACCTACCCACCAAGCCAAGAATTAATCAAAGGCAACTGAAAATGCAATTGCGCACCAACTTTTGAATCCTAGTTAGCCTTCACTTCCGGAAAAGTTTAAGAATGTGCTGAATTCACGAATGTGAAGTCCTCCGAACATTAGTGTTTTCGTCACCAAGTTCGTGCAAGAGTAGCATTCATATGTGTACGGGAGTGCATATTTTTGGGGATGCAAAAGATTTTTGCCCAAATGTGATCTTGTTTTTCCCAAGTAACGCATAAACAGAAGTCTTAATGTTAAGACTAAAACGCACCATTGTAAACTAATCAAGGTTTCTGCATGCCTAATTAGGCCCACCAATTACCGGGGTTCAAAACCGTACCCCCTCAACTAGCAATCAATTTTCTGCATAGATACATGTGAACAATGGCAATATTTTGTGTTGAAAAAATGTTAGCAAATTACAATAAAATCCTCCCAAAAATTGCTGTTCATGCCACCACGCGAGGAAGGTGTTGTTCCGAATCTTCATTTTCAAGTTTTTATACACATTCTAAACTTATTCTTCCAACACGATCATCCTACTAATAGTTAAGATCTGTTCTTCTCTAGCACAGATATGTGCATTTGTGTTGGCGACAATGGCAATTATTCTGGAAAAGGAGTAAAATATCGAGTTACAATCTGAAGTATTACTTAGCCGCAAATAGGTCAAGTTTCAAGTAAATAGGGGGAAAGGAGGCAATTTAATATATAGCATATAGCTTAATCTTACACGTTGGCAATTTTCACTGCAATGTGTTGCACTTAAAAATACTACAATTTGCAACTTCTAAAGTCACATTATGAAAACCAAAAATCCACTCCAGTTTAGACAGTTAAATGTGCATTGAACACAGCATGCTAAGAAGAATAGCCATATGAGACTGATACACGCAAATACTGCAGCCTATATGATCAACTACTAAGGAATGTGTACAAATGGACATTTCCATTGACAAATGACATCTAACCTAACCTCAAAAAGAATATTTGTACAAAATGGCAGTGCTTCACTGCAGTGCATTAGCATAAGTGAGTTATGCAGTACAATAAATAGTACAGTTGCTACTGTTCATGAAAACTTCACTTCACAGCATTGAATCGAAACCATAAAATTTGGCAGGATACCATATATGCAATTAATTGCATGAAACAAACGGAAAATATGAAAGCCTAAACCAGGGGTCTCATACACGCGGCCCGCGGGCTGCATGTGGCCCGCGATGCTTTTCGGGAATTTTCAAATAATTAATATTTAAGTTATTCAGGTTGTTCACCGGTGTTTAAAAGTGCTCGGCCAGCGAGTGAACAAGTCCCGTTTAAATGAACGTAGAGACAGCTAGAAATGACTTTTCTACAACTCACAATACCTTTCGCAGGATAAGATGTAAAATCTGTTTCTAGTAAGGTTCAGGTACCACCATTGTTGCGTTTGCGTCGTAATGCGGCCCTCGGGTTACTTTTTAACTCCTCATTTGGCTCTCGGACCAGTTTGAGTTTGAGACCCATGGCCTAAACAGTATAAAATCACAGTGACATTACTACCGAGCAACATGTTACAGCTGCAGCTCAATCGTTAATTCTATTCATGAATGCTTCATGGAAACAGATATGCACTTAAATCTCGCAACATCAAGCATGTTTGAAACACGAAAACTTCACACTATCGTATCACAGCTACACCACATTACTACCGCAAAACATTTTGCAACTACAGCTACATTTTAGTTGTACATTTTACAGTATCAACTATTTGAGGTTTACAAAAATTACAGTTAGTTGGAATTGTGAGTTACCACTACATGTTCCTAATGTTAAATGTTTCTAACTCTACCCAAATTTGAGTGAAGTTGTTTCGGTTGGCCCAATTTTGATTTGGGCTGTTGTAATTTGCTCAAATATTTATAATATATGCAAATCTCAATGACACTCTTCCAATTTGTTCAGATGGTTCCAGTTGTACCCAAGTTTGAATGAAGCTGTTTCAATCACCCAAACATGATTAAGGCTGTTGGAATTTGCCCAAATGTTTCCAAATGTATGCAAATTTAAATGAAGTGGTTGTATATTATTCAAATTGGAATGAAGCTGTTTGAAGTTCCCCAAAATTGAATAAGATGTTTCAAGTTACACAAAATTGAATGAAGATGTTCCACTTGGCCCGAATTTGAATGGAGCTATTGTTGTTTGGCCAGAGTTGATTTAGTCGGTTGGAATTTACCCAAATTTTTCCAATTTATGGAAACATTTTTAACTTCAGTCAAATTTGAATGAAGTTGTCCCAATTTGCTCAAATTTCATTAAGATTGTTAAAATGTACCCAAATGATTTTATCCAAATTTCAATAAAACTCTTATAATTCACCCAGACACTTCTAAACGTAGTGAAATTTTAACGGAGTTTTTCTATATAGCCCACCTTTGAACAAGACTGTTTGAAGTTACCCACAATTGAATGAAGCTGTTGCAAATTGACAAAATTTGATTTGACTGATGGACTTCACCCACGTGTTGCCAATTTGTCTAAATGTTTTTGTTTTCACCCAAGTTTGATTGAATCTTTTCTCATTTGCCCAGATTTAATTGAAGCTGTTGTACTTTAGCCAAATGCTCCTATTTTACTCAAATATTTCTAATTTTACCCAAAACGTTATTAAAGCTTTTTAGTTGAGCCAGATCTGATGAAGGCTGCTGGAATTACCACATGATTCCAGTTCACTCAAGGGCAGTGTCTATTTTGCCATCTGGGGCAGAAAAGAATGGCAAAGTAGTCCAGACTATTTTGCCGTTTTAGCCATTATTTTGCCGTTGATTTGGTTATTATTTTGTCTTTGTTTGGAAAATAGACACTACCTCACTTACATGCGAATGCTGCTGTATACTTTGCCAAAATTTTGAAAATTTTTGCCCAAATAATGGCCAATTTTTCAGCGTTGGGGATGCGACTGCATCCCCATGCCTGACGCTTATGGTAGCATTGATTGATAAAATATCCTTAACTGCATGTCCAGTTTGACGCACTATGCTGGTGTTGCGACTCGACTTAAAGGGTCTGCGTTTCGTCATCTCTGAGTTTGCCAGTATTTCATGGAGTGGTGTGCTGTGAAATGTGTGATGAATATGTATCAGTCTGAGCACTTCATCAAAGTAACGACATTTTGGTTATTTCAGCAATCGCCAAGGAGGCGCTCCTTGCAAAAGGCGAATCTGTGGAGGATAAGAGAACTCAGTTGGAGCAACAGCTCAAAGAGAAAGATGAAGCTCTTCTGCGAGCTTTGTCGGACCTAGCCGAAGCGGCTTTAAACCTTGAACGGAAAACGGATGAAGTCAGGCAACTGCAAAGTAAGACTTGTCGAAAAAACAAACGAATATTTTTCCAAAGATCTTACGATCTCTGTAGTTGTGACGTTTAACAATATATGAGTTAAGTACAGGGGCGGATCCAGGGGGGCGATCTCCCCCCTAAAACCTGCGAAAGTAACCTTTTTTAAGCATAATTTTGTACAATTCGGAAAACAACATTCGCGATGTAGGGCCATTTTATCGTTCATTGTTTTATCACAGAAGTATTGTGAAGTATGCCTCATCTCTCTCTCAGTAGCGAAGCCGTGATGAGAAATGACTACCAAATATTACTGCAATCGCCCCCTCCCTAACCGTACTGGCTGGATGCGCCCTTGGTTGAGTATGCAGTTTGCAAGCGCTGCTGTTAGCTGAGTGTTCTATATTGAAGTTATTTGAAGCAGGCTAAGTTGTGCGTGCGGTACATTTTGCAAAATCATGCACAGGTTTCTCTGCAGGTTGAAATGCATTTCAGGGCACTGGTTTCACTGCCGCCCTATAGCTAAGCGCGTTGTTTTATTTCATTTCCATCGATCAGTGATGGTCTAATGTATCGGTTGAGCTCCAGTCGTGGGAAGCGACGCGCTGATTCGGCAATGCAAAAATAAAACGAGAAACTGTGCGACTCTGGGTACTGGAAGTCAGTTTGAGGCGTTGGCTAGACCAATACGTAATCAAGATACTGCAATTTACTGGTGATGCTAACCTGTTTAAAAGCGCAGTAACGGATTTCCGCTTGAAAGTTTTGTTAATTGTGCTTGTGTGTGTGAGTTGGCTCGTTAGCGATGCGTGGAGAAACAGCTTTTAGTACGTATTATGCGTCATTTTGAGGTTTACGAGCAGTTAACAGCTGCTCAGGTCTTACCCGAGGCTGAATTTGTAGAATTTTGTTCGTCACTTGAGGTAACCGTAGTGTCGTTGGGGATTTCCGCTTTTACTTGAGCAAGCTGGTACTTTTACTCTGAGTGTGCTATTTTCTGGTTGCGATAGTAGACCGGTGTGCACTTTTGATACTTGATTGGGGAAGAGTATAAAACTGATGTACTGTAACTAAAGTGGAAACAAATGTCCACTGAACTTTCGACTTCGGTTTAAAAAGTCTTAGGTTGTGAAAATTGGCGAAACTTCAGCTGTAAGAAAGTTACAGAGAAAAAGTTTTGTGAATTGCATTAATTTGGAACTACCGATATGAGGCAGATATCGATATGGGTGCAAACAAGCAGATAATTAGTTGAACGGTGTCCCTTGGTGATGTAGCGAAGCACCCAACTGTCAATACATGTTTACGGTTCATTGTACAATGAAGTGCCCGTAGTAGATCATTCAATGCATTGCATTAAACGGGGCTTGAGCTTAGGTGTTTCCACAAAAGGATGTGAAGATTATTGTTGATTGATAGCGTTGCCGCCACGGTTTCCTGTTCCACGCTTATTGCAACGTTTCCTTTGCATCCTAAATGGTTGCCCATTGAGAGCAGCAGGGATGGTTGCTGCTGTAATTGTGCGATTTTGCGGCATATAAAACTGCACAGCGAGGCTGTCTGCCTGATGTTGCATTTAAAAACAGCAATGTGTTGCTCAGGAATGGTCGAAAGTGGCAGATTGTATGTGCAGGCTTGGTCGAAGTGTCCGTGTTGAAACGTCTATCTATAAAACAGTTTTTTTAACCTTTATTATAGGTTTCATGAAGGCAGCGACGATGTAATTGTGCTGCTGCTGTTGTAGCAATAATGGAATGCTTGGTGGAGGCTCCGTTATGTCTGTTTTAATTCTTTGCATTCGCGACGCACTCGTGAAGCTGTGGCAATATTTTGTTTGTTGCGTTTGTCCTTTGAATGATGCAGGTAAACCTTTTTTCTTAGTGTGCCGCCGGGGCCNGTAAGAAGTTACTTGGCAAGCTAACTTTTCTCGAGCAGCGCTTTGAGTTTCGTTTCCCTTTTNCAGGAGATCTGACTGCAGCTCATGAAACTGCGTCTTCGGTGTCTTCGCTTCAAGACGAATTGTCGTCTGTGAAGTCAAATCTCCTCAAGACCGAAGAGCGCCGGGCGTCGTTAGAAAAAGAACTTGAAGAAAAGGAGGAAAGTCTGCAACAAACACAAGGTACGCAGACGTTGCGGCTCAATTCTAACACTTCTGCACATTGTGTTGAGGAAAGTGGGGTGCAGATGCAATTGCGGGATGGATCGCGCGCTGTACCTCCAGATGATGTGTGCTGCAGTTAAAGTTCGGCTATGCCTTTCTGGTGATTTGTTGTATCTGGCAACTTAGTTGGTCTCTATTTCGTTGAAATGCTTTCGTAGCCCCCGACTGCTTCACTGGCGTAGAAAAGTGCTCACTGCTCAGGTGGAGATAGACAGCTTGAAATCCAGGTTAGCGTCAAGCAGTTTTAAAAGAAGCAAGAATGTCGGCAGTTTGCGTGCCACCATAGCAGTTGAAGGCAGAGATAAAAATGTAACTCGCTTAATAAGGTGCTGTCTATGGAAAGAAATCCTTCATCAGCAAAGAATCAGACACTTTAAGATCTTACAGGTGTGTATATCTGGATAGTAAATTGGATGCAAGTGCTGCAGGCTTGTCATATATCAAGCTTGCATTTTTTACACGGTGTACTTAATAATATTGAAGAGTCCTGTTTTGATAGCTGCTCACTCGGTGTTGTGGCATGCAGGAAGTGGCCTTATCGGCCATCTTTGTTCTTTTGGTGCAAGAATTCAGGATTGGATTTTACCTTGCGGTTGAAGTGTCCTGCTGTTTTAAGGAGTAAAGTAGTTAAATATCGTTATACGTCCTCAAAGATCTTTGTCAAAATCTCCTGTGTAATAAGCTTTTTTCGTATAACTTTTGTAACTTCTAACTCATGACTATATTTTGTAAGTTGTTGTTTCAAAACTCCTGCAAGTTAAAAAACTTCGCGAACCAAGAGAGCTTCAGACATGTCGCAGTTAACACTCCCGACGCTCTTTATTGTGGCCTACTTCCGGCATGTTCCTTGTTTAATCGTTGGATGTGATAAAAGAAAAGTAATTTCTAAGGGGGACTGCTGCTGAGTTAGTTGAGTTGACCCAGCGCTATAACACTTACGGTATTATTGATCAAGAAACTGTGTGATGAGTGGTGACTCGAATAGTATTGATAGGAAAATACTTCAAAAATTTGCAAATTACATTTTTGACAAAAATTAACACTTCTTAACAGATTTTTTATTAAAAAGTTTTTTTTAACTCAACAGAAAAAAGAAATTCAAAAATCCAATTTACTTATTTAATTCTTTTTTGACATTGCCTATCGGACTTGGCATTGCGTGCTTATATTTTATTGTTGTTATACACTGCACTGTAAGTATTGTTGCGATCGGAAATCCCGAGCGGCATGTGCGCAAAGCTTCGCACCGTGGCAGCAAGCAACAATAGAGATCACCCGACGAGATCACTCTCGTCGTTACCATTAGGAAATACAGTCAACTGTTAACCAGGTTCACAAGCATTGTTACAGGTCACTCACCAAGATCACTCCATCGGGATCTCTATTATTGCTTGTTCGCGCCACATACATATATATATATATTTGTTCCTCACGCACATCCCGTTCGTGGTGAATCACACAATCAACGCAACACCACCGGAGAGGTTGCAACAGCATCTATTAGCAATATACGACGTTTGAATGATAGAGTATAAGTTCTTTCCAGTGCTAGTGGTTGACTGAGCAACAGCATAAACAATGTTTCTTATAAAACAATCGTTTGAGGCGCGGCACTGTAGGTGCGTGGACGAAGCCTGCGGCTGTGTGGCATAAGTTGTCGGGTTGAATTTGTAATGGGGGTATTTAGAAACGCTGAATCTTTACCTTAGCAGTTACAATTGCTTTGTAAGAAACATGTGGTGACTGCGTGCAGGTTATCTTTTGTGAGGCGCGTCGCTTGTACCGTAGTTCTCGGACATGGCTTGCAGCTGTGTGGTGTGACGTGTAGAGTTGGTTTCATGTCGCAGTGTTTGGAAGGACTGAGTCTAGGAATTATAGGAAAAAAAAGGAATGACGTATACATAAGTTCTGATGAAGGGGATGTGAGACTGCGTGATCAAAACGTCTTCCACTCTGTCTCAAAAAGAATAGAAAAGCGCTAGCGCAAAGCATAGCCTCGCCCCCCCTTATCAGGTGTAGTGGTTGTTGCAATATCTGCGTATGAAGTAGTCTCAGTGCAAGGCCTTTCCTACACAAATGCGCCCGCAGCAACGCCTAATAGTGGCGCCCCCCGATTCAACAAAAGTTGCTGCGTAAATGGCACGACCGACTTGCCCAACGGTATAATTTGGGCAGCTACTACCAGAAAATGCGCGAAAAAATCAAAACCATCGTGTATCGGTCGTCGCGTGCCTGACTAAGAGCCGCACACGGGCTTGGGCAGAGGGGCCCATTCGCAACAGTTTGCCACTTCAGCAATGCACAAGTGGAGGCCCAAAGTTGCGCCCGCTACGCATCTGGGGATGCGAATGAGGACAGTGCATAGTGTTCCTACTCAGGAGACTTGTAAGCCACGCGTAAACGGCAGTCTTGCCATAAGCTAGTGCCTGGAAACTGGAGCAACACTTCACTCAAAGGAAAGACTCACGAACTGATTGAGAAAGCTAAGCGATATTCCCTAGATGTTATTGACATCTCATCGACTAAGTGTCGTAGTCCTAACACTGAATAGCTGATCGATGGGTGGAAACTCTTTTGCTCAGGCACTAAGCCAGCACAGTTTGCCGTGGCTGGGTACACATGCAAACTTTCAGCTGGTGGGCTGTGCTGGTGAATGAGTCCCACTGGCAGGAAGAGCGTGCATGTTGAAGTTGATGGACTGTGTTTATTGCAGGTATACGGCCAAAACTCAGGTGCACAGGTGCACATTACCCAGCATTCGTGGAAGAAACTAGTGATGCCCTACAAAGCATAAAACTAACGAAAACACGATATTTTTGTGAGATTTCAATGCACGCCTTGAAAACGGCGCTGGGGTGTGGGGTGTGATTGGTCAACATGGCGATACTAACATGTTGGCAAGTTTTTGTTTGAAAAATTTTTTGAAAATCAAAATTTCCCAAAAATTGTGAAAACATTCAAACATTCATTTGCAACATTCAAACATTTTCATAAAACATTTCATTTTTTCTTATTTAAATAAATGTGTTCTGAGATACGGCATCAACCGATCGGTGCCGGTTTATTCCTTGAATTGAAGTTTTTTTCAAACGTTTTCTTAAGTTACCAAGTTTTTCTGTCAAGCGTTTGTTCGGGAAACAATAGCTTCTGCAGTTAAGTTTTGAAGTAAGTTCTTTTCAATATCATTTGACGGGTTTTTGTTTAGCTTGGCTGCTGAATTACCACTTCTTTTCGGACATTGCAGTGTTATGTCATGTTATTGCAGTCTTCCAGAGCTGCTCAGTCAGTTCCTTTTTTCGCGTCACCGTGGAATGATGCAGGTTGCAATCGTGTATTTCAGGAAAATTGGAAAACGAACAATCTTCCTCCGCAGACCGCGAAACGAAGGTTAAAGAATTACAAAAAGAAGTAACCGCAAAGTCAGAGCTGGTTGCGTCATATGTCGAGGGAGAAGAAGCACTGCGACAGAAACTCAACCACTGCCTCTCCCAACTCGAAGAGTAAGTCCGGTAGTTTTCTTGTCGAAAAATATTTCAATATGTTAATGATCGGCGTGGAGCGGGCCATTCTTTGCTCATAGGTTTCACAACTACTTCACTTACTACGTATTTGCGTGCTGTCGTGCGATAACCTGCGATATTTTCGAGACTGTTTTTATCAAGTATAAAACAGCGAGCGTATTAATATTTGTTCCGCCCCCGTTGTTATGCTTCAAATGCTCAACATTGCGGCATCTTGGATGAAGATTTTCAGTATTGCCGATCTTCGTGCGAGTTTTGTTCTTGCATCTGTTGGTGTTCATCAACGTCATGCAAATTTCAGGAAGCATTCCAAGTTTATACCTACTTTAACTAGATGTGGACAAGTGACCGTTTAGAAAAATTTTGCAAATCCGTGTATATGGTGGCAAGATTTACTAAGCATGGTTTCATCATCTGCATTGCTTACATAGCCTTTAGAAAAACTTGTAGTGGGTAAGTTTACAGTTTTGGCGGTGTTTTTTTAGGAAAATGTTAGGTACCCGGCATGGACCTGTTGGGACCCGAAAATTTTTCGACTAAATTTCATATGATTAGAGGTGCTTTGAGCGCCATCATTAATTTTCTATGATTCTAGGGACCCTATGGGGTGGGGTCCCTAAAATACCTTAAAATAACCCTGGTTATGGGTATCCCTAGTGCAGTCCTAAAGTTTGACTGTTATGTGCGGGTGACTTTTAAAGTTGTTCTGTTAGCTCCTTAGATAGCATTATGTGGCATTATTTGTTGGTTAAACAACTCAAAAACTTCAGATTGGACCTCCTAGTTTTGAATCACGGATAGAAACTTTCGTTTTTGGAAAAAGTTTTATCTTCATCTTGCACAATATTGTAGTAAATTGTTTGATGCTAAGAACGCACCAGCCAATGCTTGGTGTTGTTGATAGTCGTATTCCAATTCGAGATAACATTTCAAAACTCGGGTTTTGGGTGCGAGAGAAACCCGGGAGAAGCGAGGTTTTTGAAATTTTGAGAAAACCGCAATTTTTCACATTAACAAGCAAGCGCAAGATAACTTTATTTTCGGGAGCTCGCATCACTACGCCCTGGCCTCTGCGTTTAATGCTTACTGTGCTGTGAACGTGTAATAATGGTATGTGACGTCAGAAAAATCCTTGCTATATGACGTTAAAATTACGATGAGACGGACAAATTTCAAGTCCACTGTCCCATTTCATGGGAATCCAATTGCCACGGACAAGCCTGATGGTTAGTGTTACAATTTCCTGAGACACAACTCCATGGAGTGCGTAGTCATGGCTCCGATTTGCATTCAGTCTACAAAATAAGTTAGTGTGCGGTTGCTACTACTTCTGCATATAACCGCTGAAGTGGTGATCTCACTTGTTGGTGCCAACGGTTAGCATTGTCTTCTTCCACATCAAGCACTGCAGTCGCTATGTTTAGCTTTTATTCATATTAACCTGCTTTGGAGATAATTGCGCTGCCGCTGTGAGGCATGCATTACAGAAAAAACTACAAAGATTGAGATAACGATACCGATAAGGAAGCACAATGTGCAAACGGTAACACCAGGAGTGGGCAATTTTGCGTGAGCCACTTAGATTCTAATTGGGTTTTAGTAAATGAAGAATAATGTGTAACCAAACATCAAACTGGTCCATCTTAACATAGTGAACCTGACAATAAAAAACAAATTCAGCAAGACCAGTACATTGATTCGCTTCACATCCTACCTGAGAATTTGATTGACATTTTCGTGGTTTAGAAGCGCTTTCGCTTTCTGCGTTTGTTCGAATAAAATTCATTGCCGGCCCTGGGTGACAAGCTCCAAACAACTGATTTTTGGTGTGGTGTCAGATTTGCATCTATTTGTTTTTTCTCTGAAGTAAGGCCAACTTTTAACTCGCCCCATTTTCTGGAAGGAAACTTTTAAGCTCTAACCAGATGTTTAAAAACTGTCTTGTGTTTCCAATGATTGTTTTGGGTGCAGGGGCGTACCGAGGTCAGATGGGCGTCCGGAGCAAGAAATAGCGTTAGCACCCCCATGTTCGAATTACGGTCCACTTAAGATATCTTAAGTAGGCTACCTAAGGTTTCTTGGGAGTAATTGTACTGTATTAAAGAAAATAATTGCGACATTGTTGGGACTTTTCGGCGCCCAGGGCTTTGTGACCCCCTTGCCCCCCTCGTTACGTCTCTGTTTGGGTGAAGTCGACCGAACAGGTTAAGCTAATCTGTGGCGCTACTTTCACGTAGGTATGTAGCCCAGAACATTTGACCGGTTGTTCGGGGGCCATTCGTTCTGTTCTTGCACAACCATTTTGCGCACATCAAAAATTACGTTACGGTCACCCCACGTTTTTCTGCAAATGATTAGGAAAAGGCAACGTTTAGGGGGCAGTTTTCAAGCACAAACCATCAACAACGCAAGAGTCTGTCTGTAACTGCTCCACGGATGTATCATCAAGAACTGCTCTGAAACGTTACAAGAATAACACTCGTGATGAAGAACATCGTTTTCACATGCTGTGATAATGTTGTGCGAACGTTTAGTCTCACTGGTGTTCTAGTAGCAATTCTGTCATCTGGTTTTACGCTGGTAGCATAGCACTCGTGGTTGTCTCTGACTTGTGGAATTAGAATGCATCAAGATACTCGTGTGAAAATGTTTGATTGTGTTTTATAACTTTTTGCTCTCTTCACTATATAAGATGTCTAGTGTTAAGGCCTTCAAAACATCTTTGCTTTTCCTTGGCCACTTTGTTTTCAATTGTTCTTTTCGATCATGAGAAGCAGTTGCACTACTGATACAGTATGAAGAGTATCTGTTGTGCGCAGCATGGTAGATGATAATTAGTTAGATGATTGTGATTCAATGCAAGTTTGTGATGATGATGATGATTAAACAGATTGCGATTGTGCGCCATCCATCAGAAGAACAAAATGAAAAACTTGACCACATGACATGCCTACCAACATGAACGATGTGTTTAGCTTTTGTTGGAACTTTGATTTTCGTTGCGGTTTCAGTTGCATGATGGTGATATCATTTTCATCATATGTTAAAGACATAATTATATGTAAAATGAACCCTTGTTAGTCAATGGCAACAAATAAATCGTACAGCAAGAAATAAATACTCATGTCTGCAAAAACACTTAGACATCACCCATACTGATTTGTGTAGTAAGATGGCACATGCAGTTTAACAAAAAAGAAATGGTTCTTCCCAAATATCATAAAAGTTGCGTACATCGACGAGTTGGCCGTAAAGTTTGTTATTTTTTCATCCAGCTGCCTTCTGTTGCAAACTTGCCTTTGGCTTGCCTGCAAGTATTATTGTGACGTCACATTTTTATTGTTCGCTCACAAGTGCAAGTTGAATGTGGTTGCAGAAAAGAAAATTCTACAGCTAGTCTGCGGGAAGAATTGAAGACTTGCAGTGCACAAAAGGACGCACTCCAACGCGACTTCAATGTACTTGTCAAGTCGTTAAAAGCGTAAGTCGACTTCCTGCGTGTTATCTGGTTTTGTGGAAATTCTCATGTGCTCATGTAAGAAGTGATGTGAATAGAAACACGTTGTACTCTTAGTTAGTAGCGCAGACGGTAGGAAATCTGAGGCGTGTCATTTGCCTGTAGTTGCCTGAGGTGACAAATCGAAAATGTTAGCGCAGCTGCTGTGGAAAGGTACTATCTGGAAGTTCTGCACTGTCGAAATGCTTGGTGTCGTTATCGTAAAATCGATACCAGCTTAGACGCGGCAGCAAACGGTCTGTCCTTTAATATTCAGCTTTCCAACAACAGTATATCTGTTGAAGAAATAAGGCAGTGAACAGGATTTAAACCAAGGCCGTGGAGCCGGAGCAAAAAATTTTGAATGATGGAGCTGGAGCCTGAAATGTGAGATCCCGTTCAACGGACAGTTTGTGGAGCAAGCCAATTGTACAAATAATACAATGGTTTTTAGTTTTTAATGAACCAAATCGTTCTGGAGCCGGAGCCAAAAACTTTAGATGCCTTGAGCTGGAGCCGGAGCTCGAAATTTGATTTCCGGCTCCACGGCCCTGGAGTAAACGCGTTTGCTTTTGCATTGCTAGCGCATCGTCGTTTGTAAAATTTCATTCGAGATTAATTTTTGTGACGTTGTATAGTTCCCGAGAATGTGATATTTCAGACTAATACCAAAACTACTGGAAGCTTTGTCTGCATTCAAGATACACAGATTAATAGACATTGCCAAAACAGTCTTACCAGCTTGCAATCAACTATGTGGTTAGCATAAAGACCTGTTTGTCATTGTAAAAGATTTTTGATTGTTTTTGTATAATTCAGAATTATTATCTGCCAGTAATACGTGTGTTCACGCTCCAGCTTGTGCCATTTTACTCCAAAACCCACAGGTTCAAAACAAGTCAAAAGAAAACGGAAGCTGGACCGAGTATCGTGCTTCAGACAGAAGATAGCAAACACTTTTCTCGGCGCATATACGTACAAGTTACACCGATTAGATCGAGCATGTTCTGTGTTAAACATGTTGTAGTCAAGACAGTATGCTTAGCTCGCAGAAAAAGTGTGTTCTGAGAAAAGTGTTAGCATCATTGTGACATCAGCACATCTTTTCTTTCTGAACGTAGGATGTCGGTCGTGCCGGATCGTATGCGCAAAGGCTCGCGTATTCCTGCTCCGTCCACGCGATCTTCGAATCCAAACTCCCCC
>JGI24022J15233_10000660_pt1 | contig 23847 bp, 18 predicted proteins | sample Ectturendosymbi2_FD_15233 | JGI IMG/M metagenome (IMG submission 15233)
AGAAAGAGATCTACTCCAGTGGCATGACGTCACGCGGAAAATTTTGAGGGGCCAGACAAAATTTTGGGGGGCAGTGGCCCCCCTGGCACCCATAGCTCCGCCCCTGTTCAAACAGCTTTATTAAATTTTGGGCAACTTCAAATAGCTTTATTCTAATTTGGGCAACATACTGTACAAGCGCCACAATTTGGCCTACAGTTCTGGACTGATGTTTGTTTGGCCGGGTCATTTCCACAATTGCTTTTAGGTCATTATTCAGTTCGAATCGGTTACCAAAGAGAACAGAAATGTACTGAAATAGTTCTCAAGCATGTTTTTTAAATCACACTTTTACATTTTGCGCAATAGGCCTACTTGATGAAAGTTGCATGGGAAAAAGGAAAAAGTTGCAATATAAAATTCCTGCAACCAGCTCATCGTACCACATAAATTATGAGCATTTCAGAAGCTGTTGGAAGCTGTAAAAAAAATTGAAAAACTTGCCCCACTCATAACGTTTGAAGACAAGTCTAACAACCAGCAAAATCAAGCTAATCATTCTTTTTCATTGACAACCAAAACTTTCCACAGATCTGATCTTTCGCAGTCAACAGATTTGAGGTGATAAAAAACACATTTCAGTTCAGTTGTGACTACCTGTGCGTTAAGCGTTGTTTTATCCATTTAGAAGTGCTGCTAGACTGAATTATTCCTCACCAAGTACCACGGTAGCATTGGAAAATGTTCACTTGCCCACCACATGCCAAGTGTCTGAGCTAATGTTTCGCAACAATGGGTTGTTACATCAAAATGTAATAATTGCTGCAGGCCTACTGTCTTAAGCGCAATGCTGGCAAATAACTTTAGTACTGTACATCCACGTGTTTTGCAATTTTTGAGCTGATTAAGTTCACGTGCTTTAGCTTAACACTCAGTTACCCGCACAAAGAATTTCTCTACCCGCGCCCGCAGCAAGTGCAATCCGCCCCACAGCAAGTTCAACCCGCACCCGCCCCGCCTACGCACGCAAAGCAGTGCGGGTTAACCCGGCGCGCGCAGGACTCTAATCTCCATCTCGTTGATGAACTGCAAACTGACAGATTTCTCAGCCCTGAGTTTGAAATTGCTATTGTTTATACACCTCTTCATTACCAAATTGTATAAATAACGACGTAAATAAACGCAATCCTGAAACGAGTGTCACTATGGGGTTCAACACCTTATGCCCTCAACTACCAATCAATATTTCTCATTATGCCAACAGCTTCTCATCATGAGTTTGCAACTTCTAAAGTCACGTAATGAAAAACAAAAAAACATTCCAGTTTAGACAATTGAATGCGCACCGAACACAGCATGCTAAGAAGAAATAGCAATATGGAACAGATTCAGATATTAATACTACAGCCTATATGATCAACTACCAAGGAATGTGTACAAAAGCAATTTTCCAATGACAAATAACTTACAACCTCAATAAAAATATTTTGTAAAAGTAGCAGTGGTTCACTGGACTGCATTAATGAATGATGCTGTGCAATAGATAGTACAGTGATCACTGGTCACTGTTCATGACAGCATCACTTCACAGCATCAAATTGAAACATTAAAATCTGGCAGGATGTAACATGTGAAATTCATTGCATGAAACAAATGGAAAATATGAAAACGTAAACAGTATGAAATCACAGTTACAACACTGACTACCACACGAAATATTGCAGTTGCAGTTACTTGGTTAATCGTACTTATGAATAGGCCTACTTCACAGCAACAGATTCACACTTGTAAATCTCACAACATCAAGTTTGAAGCACGAAAACTCTACAGTATCATATCACAGCTATACCACATGATTACCACAAAACAATTTGCAGCTGCACATCAAGTACGACTTCCAATGACATAACTTCACACTATTGAATCAAACCTACATTATTATATACAAATATTCACAGCTGCTTTCACTAAGTAGGCCGAGAAAAGCATAATAGCAAAAAAACGGAACCTTGACAACTTCACAGCATGAAACAAACCTGAAATATGAAAACTTCTCAGTATCATCTCACATCATTTATAGCTACATTTTTGTTGTTATAGCTGCAAAGCACTTACCAGCATCAACAATTTGATGTTCACAAAAGTTAGGGGTAGCTAGAATGGTAGGTTACCACTGCATGTTCCTAACTTTACAATATTTCCAAGTCTACCCAAATTCGAATCAAGTTGTTTCAATTAACCCAAATTAGATTTGGGCTGTTGCAATTTACCCAAATGTTAATAATATATGCAAATCTGAGTGAACTTCTCAACTTTGCACAGATCTTTTCAATAGTACCCAAGTTGGAATGAAACTGTTTCAGTTTCTATTTGAATAAGATGTAAAGACTGATGATGCGTAGTTTTACGTGAAATCGATTTCCTATTAAATTTGTGATTAATTCCTTGCTTATTTCACCTGTGGAGTAAAGTTACTTGAAAATGTTTCAATTACCCAAATTGTATTGAGGCTGTTGGAATTACTCAAATGTTTTTAATTGTGTCCAAATTTCAATGAAGATCTNATACATTACCCAAACTGGAATGAAGCCGTTCCACTTGGCCCAAGTTTGAAGGGAGCCTACTGCCGTTTGCTGAAAGTTTATTNAGTGTGCTAGAATTTACCCGAAATTTTCCAATTTGTGGAATGTTTCTAATTTCACACCAACTTGAATGAAGTTGTTCTAATTTGTTCAAATCTGATTAAAGTTGTTGAAATTTACCCAAATGATTCTAATTTTATCTAAATTTGACTAAAACTCTTATAGTTTACTTAGATGCTTCTAATTGTATTCGAATTTCAATGGAGCTTTTCTATATAGCCTAACTTAGAATGTGACTGTTTGAAGTTACCCACAGTTGAATGAAGCTCTAACAAACTGCCAAATTTGATTTGGCTGATGGATTTCGTCCAAATGTTTCTAACTGATGTAAATGTTTTTAATGTTGCCCAAATATGTATCAAGCCTTTCTCATTTGCCCAGATATAATTGAAGCTGTTGGACCACACCCAAATGCTCCTAATTTACTCGAATGTTTTTAATTTTACCCAACACCTGAATGACGTTTTTTTAATTGGCCCAAATTTGATAAACACTGTTGGAACTCCGAAATGATTCCAGTTCACTTAATGGAAGTGACTATTTTACCATCAGGCAGTGTATATTTTGCTATTAGAGGCAACAAAGAATGGAAAAATGGTCTGAACAAAGCTTTTCTATTGATGCACTCTGAAAAAGTGAGTTATTTGTTAATACTTGAGGTAATTTACTTGGAAAAGTACCCCAAAATCTAGAACAACTTTTACCTTTGCCCAAAACAGATTAGGTATTGTATGGTACTTACCCAAAGGTAAAACGTTTTTAGCCCATTTGCAAGAACCCCACTTAGGGTAACTTCAGAGGATTAGGGGTAAATCTTCTTGTCGCCCAAAAGCATCTTGGGTGATACATCTTTGTTTCCCACGAACATGAACTATGGCAACATAGACACTGCCTCACTTAAATGTGAATGTAGCTGCATAATTTGCCCAAATGATCAAACAATTTTCCAGAATAATGGCCAATTTTCCAGCGTTGGGGATGCGACTGCATCCCCATGCTGTACGCATATGAGCGACATCTGTTTGTGGATCGAGTGCTGAGTTATTGCATGTACAAATGAATCAAAGCGCCTTACTGAGCAATGATTGTTTGTATGATGTAATATTGATCTTCAAAATTTTTTTAAGGATTCAACTAAATCAATCTCTGCTCATTTGAAGTTTATTATTTATCGTCAAAAGCTTTACAAAAATATAATTGGTATGAGGTGTCTATTATACCTGACAGTCCTCTTTCACAAACAAACCGCTTTTCTTGGCTGCATTTTCCCATGCTCCATTTGTACTGGCCTGATGCAGACAATTCTACGCAGGTGCTACCCAAGTACGGAAGTCTAGAAACATATAAGAATAACAATCCTTTCGTCGCTTTGATTGGACGTTGTCGGGGTTGCTTCATTGTTTTTTCCGCGAGAAAACAACTCTCAACACTATTGTTAAACATCATAAATCACACATTGTGTAATTACATGACAAGTAAAACTGTGCTGCAAAAAATCATATGAGAAACTTACGAATTAGAAGATTGCCCTGTTAAAAAATTGTTGTAGGAGAACGTTTCGTGATTGCTCCATTGCAGAACTCCTGGGTTATCCTGAAATTGCAAAAAGTGTCTATGAAAAATAAGAAACGGAATTACCGTAATAAAAAAAAACGTAAGCAAAGTATAACGTCCTGCTGCAATTTGCAGTATGGCTGTTCTTTCAGCATTCACTGCTCAGCGATTTTAAGAAATTCAGGGTAAGACACGTGAGTAATGACTATAGCTCGTTGGCGAAGAGTCGGCCCTTTGAAGCGAGAGGTATTGGGTTCGATCCATGGCCATATAGCGGTTCAACGTAGATGTCCTTGGGCAAGAGGCTTCAAATCCACCATGTCGAAAATTTACAAAGTACCGGCTTCAGACTGCCATCAATTGCAGTCACCCAAGGAATTACACTACCTACATAGCCTTTACGATTACAAATTGAAAGAAAACAGCAGTTTCAATCAAGTTTCATGAAAGAGAAATGAAATACAGACAAAAATGCCAATAACACCACTGAACTTGCATTGAGGTTTGAATAAACGAATAAACCATGATTCTTCTTCTCCGTATTTAAAAAAAGGAAACTAAACAAATAAAGAGCATTCCAAATCACTTCATTGCAGTTTTCATCCCATGGCTCTTGTTCATATTTCCTTGCCAAGGAGCGAAAACTGAATCAAAATTCTGGCAAGGGCACTTTGATAGTCAACAAGCTTAAATCATTTTGCATAAATACTCGCTGACATCAAATTACACTAAAACAGAATTTGCGAAGACAAAAAATGAAAAAGTGTCTGAAGTTGAAAAACTGTCGTAACCCGGAGCAAACCATTGTTTAGTAAGCAAATAAAAGTTGGAGCGGCAAATAAATGAACTGCACTTCACAATACTTCTTAAATTTTGCAGAATCCCAGTTTTGATTATGCTGGCATCCATATTTATCTGTTTTCCCGCAACAATATGGTTTCTTTTTGCTTGTTTTCTGTCAGAATTTTAAATCCAATCTAATTTTAGTTTTATTTGCTTGGAAAAGAAACTCAAATAAAGAAACTGAAGTTAATTCTACTGCAAACCCGCTGCTTGAATAGCTTTTTAAGCAACTACATATATTTGGAGAAGAAAGAAAACCTGACGTTTTGAGAATTCCAAACAGGTTGGCGTAAACCCAAAGATAAATTCAGAAAACCACAAAATTCCCACAATTTAACCAACTTTAGCAAAAATCGTATGAGAGAATTTTCATCAAAAATAAGCTCATCCTCTTCAGGGCCAACCAAAAAAACACAGAGTCAGATACATCGTTGACAGCTTTACCATTTTATGATGGTCACAAGCCAATCATTTACAAGTGCATTCATTTCGACTATCGATGCCATTGTTTCTTGACTTTTTGTATTTGACAGTATAAGAAATATTGCAGCATTTACTTACATAAATGCATTGTAGCATTGTTCAAAGATGTGTTACCACTCGTGTATTTCATTATTTTTCCAAAGGTGGCTCATGACTGAGTTGAAATATAAGTTTTAAAAATATGTTTTCGATAATTGTGGCTTTATTGTTAACAACAGGAACAAAAAAACGCAAATGTCAGAACGCAATTGCAACGTATTATGGCAAGCGAAAGTAATAGGACAAAATAAAGAAATGAACACAGAAACATTGTGATCAGCGGGCGAATGCACTTGCTCTTATCAAACTTCATGCTTCAGCAGGGGGTAAACAAATGATGACTGTTACTAAATAGTCGCGCTTTTATTTTTCACCAGGCAGAAAGCATGCGCTGCTGCGCATTACAAAGAAACAAGCTTTTCTCTTTTCAAGCTCGTGATGGCGGATGGAAAAAAAATTGCTTGTTAAGAATTTAAGAAGTCCGTTACTTTCAGAAAGAAAAGAAGAGCTTTCCTGGCATATAGACTTTAATTGAGCAATTGTTTATGCCATTGACAGTACATCGAAAATTACTGCATGCCTGAAATAACCCACAAAACGAGCGTTTGTGTGAGTCACTTCATTCAAGTTTTTAACAGTATTACGTTGACTTTTGACAACAAATTTGCGCTAACTACATTTGGATTTAGCACCATCTATGGTGGGATCCTTTAAACTATGATTTAAATAATTTGCATTGATTGTAAGCTTAACTCAACATCAAAGTTGGGAATTCTTGGCAGCGATCTACATAACATAGACGGCGTCAAAACATGCACCCAGGGGAGTAATGGCACAGGAACGGCGTTCCGGTAATGTTTTTTCAATCGCAACGCGTTCCGTTGGTAATTGTTTACTGGTAAGATAGATCTAACAAACGTGCTTGAATGTCCCACTGTCAGTATGGTAACGTTTGTGATATCATAATGGTACTCTGCGAAGCATGTGTCATTCAGCCAAGAGCAGTGGCGTAGTCAGCCCAAAATTTTTAGGGGGGCCAAAATGCTTGATTTTAGGCGAGCAACAGTATTTTGTTTGGGTTACCGCCGCTCAAAGCACAAAATAACCATACATGCCGAAAATTTGGGGGTCATGGCCCTTGGGCCCCTGGTAGCTACGACTATGGCTAAGAGGGAGTCTTTTACTTCATACTTGTTAGTTTGAGACTGTTGACGGTCTCTCAGCGCATATCCATCCCCATTTCTACGTTTTCAAAACAATCTTCTTGTAAAGTTGGAAGAAGTGCTATTGGTTTACAGCCAGTAAGGTGAGAATACTTTCGGTCCTAATTGATATCCTATCGAAATTATAAGTTAGATGCAAGTTTTGGTGCTTAGATGTGGAACTTTCAGTAAATTGATGTTACCACTTAGCTCGAAAGACTGCGATTGTCTTGAAAGCTTTAAGATTGAGAGATTTTGATCGTATTATCGCGAAACGTTTTCGAAAAGATTACTTTACTTTCAATCAACGTTTATAGCGCTTTCAAACTTCGACGAATTTTGGATTGTTTGGCCGGGTTTGGTGAACTGAAGTGTTGGGCAACTTCAGTATTCTTCCACCCTTGGAATTTTGGATATAAAACTGTATCCTATAGTTTCAACAACATCAATTACATGATCTCCAACTTACTTCAGGATAAACTATGTCACTTCAGTCAAAAGTGAAGGGCGATCACTGCTGCGCATGTTCGTTATACTGCCGTCAAGTAAGGCAAAGTCTCATTTCAAAACATAAGAACGGCAGCGGAGAAACATGTCAAAACGCCAGACTTGTGGTCCGTCCTGTAAGTTTATTTCTGTAGTTGCTTTTGAGCAAAAATAAATGTTTGTAAAACACTTTTCATTTTAGTCAGCCTTCCGGTACTTTTTGCTTGCCACTATAACACTGCATGTAAACTCCTCTTTAACAACAAAGCCTTGCGGCCTGCATTTTTATCAACAAAAGGAGCTTACGTTAACAATCCAGTTGTCCACAGTAGCCTTTTTGGAATTTTTACAAACAGATCTTACTGCTTTGTTTAAAAAACAGCGTTGAACAAACTTCTCGCAGGACGTTTTTGGTAAACAAAACTGTAGCCATTTGAAAAGTTACTAAGAGCATGATTTTGCTGTGAACATTTGCATTTGTCATATTAGGAATATGTTGGTGTTAATCAGGCTACACAATGCTATCATCTTAATGCCTTGATAAAAGCGTTCCTTTTTTATTTGGAATCCTTAACAAAGTCTCTGATCATTTGATGAAAATGCAAATGTAAATCAAAAAAGTATTCTCTTTATAAGCATAATAACGATCTTTTTCTGCAAAACTACTGTATATTCTAATATTGTGGGCAACCAGAAAAAGATCATTGTAAATTAGTGCAATCGATTTCTAGTAAAAGCGGTCTTTTTGTATATTTTGAACGAACGCAAATCAAATTAATTTCTAAACCTTGCTTTACAGTAAAATTTATATAAAACTATATGTAAACTAACCGTGTCAGATAGCCCTGTCCAAACATCCACTCCAGTTTGCTTCTTTTCCACAAAACTCTGAACGTCGCTTTGTTCCCCTGAGGTCGTTATGGAAACTAAGTATCCTCCTTGAGCTCTGCAAAACATTTTTAAAAAGACCGCGTTTTTCAATGTTCTGTTAAAAATTGAATTGGTGCAGTATGCCATCTGTTAGTTGCCTACCAGTCCACGAAACGCTAGCTCCCGCTTTAGAGGCTTATCTTATAGCAAATGTCAGAAAAAACGAAGGTGAACCAGACAGTGTTGCGTAAAACTGATTTATAGCTAAGGAAAATTTACTAACTTGCATTCAACATCAGCATCGTGCCAGAGCTTTTCTGTCGTCGACATTTTGTAGCAAGAATCGCCTTTATTGTCCCAGCCGATGGGGCAGACCTCGTACGTTCCTTCAGCAGGGAAAATGTGAGGTTACTCTGAAGTTACTTACTAACACGAAAACTGCATTTTTTCTTCAGAAAGAAATGGAAGGAAACTGCCCTTTTTGCAGATGTTGAAGTTCAATGCATGATTTTCGCCACAACATTCTGAGCCAAAACATTTTTTCTGCTGTTACAGTGTGTTGAGAAGCTAAAGAAAAGGACGTTCCACAATGTATCTGCAGTATCTTCGAAACTCAGACGATTTTTCCGTGTCTGATTTGACAAGATATGGCAGATGCTGATTTTTGCCTCAATTTTGCTAAGAATAATTTATGTATTAGCTTATCAGTTGAGTAGCTCCTGCCAGATTTGCCCATATTACTGTATTATACCCTGGTCTGTCTTACCAATGTCTCGCTTGCAAATAAATGCATTAACTTTGTCGCACTGATTGTCATTCCATTGCCCTGTGTAGAAAGGCAATTCCACCCATTGTTCGATGCAGTCTTCGATGCCTGAGTTGCTTGGTTCTCCAATTTTCCAACGCCTGTGGAAAGAAATCACAACTTGGATATCCAAATATCTTGAGGAAAAAGGAAAAAAATTACAAAAAAGACTAATTGTTGGTTTCCTCCATGATTTTGATATTTCGTAATGCTTTTTATCAAAAAAATAGATTGCCAAGTTTGCACGGTCACAGTAAAAATATAAGTTTATAAAGCAAGGAAATGTGGTTTTCGAAACCGTATTGGCAACGTAACGAAGTAGCTAGTTATTTTTTCTTCCAACAGCATAAAATTTAATTGAGGACACCACTGGGTTTAACCCGGTAGGATCAACTTTTTAATGAACTTTTCAAAGACCACCAAACGTGTTTGCCTTAAAAACGTAAACGACATCGAAATTTCTGCACCAACTGTGCTGTAACAGCGCACTGTGCATCATGAGCTCTTTATTCCAACGCAGAGATTTGCACAAGTACGCCTGGTGCAGAGATTCGCTTGATCAACATTCACTCATTGATGTCTACATAGTTTCAGTTGACTTGTTCCAATCAGTGTTGAACGTTCGTGTCAAAAGAGGTGCAGATCTGTCGACCGACCACCACCTGCTTGTCTGCAACTTGCTTCTTGGAGAGTAACGAACTTATAGGACTAGGAGGTCCTACTGAATAAGTGCTATGCCCTGGTGGACAAGGATATAAGAAAGACCTTTCCAGGCAGAGTATCGCCCTTGTTCCGATATAGCTCCCAAAATGCACTGCGGACGCAGAAGAAAAGTGGCAGCCCTTCAAAGCAAGTGTAGCTTCATCCACTACTCGCATATGTGGATGGAAACCACTTGGTGTGACCAATAAGAGCAAAACAATACTTGCACGCTGGAACCAATAGGCAAAAGATGTTATTCGAGCAGGGAAAGCAGCCTACAAGCTTTGGTTGCAAAAAAACAAAGCTTTCTTTTGCATTTGCGGTACGCTGAGGCGCGAAAGGCCGCAGCCCTCGTGGTAAAAAAGCCCAAAATGCAATCATAGTAAAAGTTCGGACATAAACAAAATTCCAATTAGTTTCAAGTCAACAAAGTGTTCTGAGAAACCACGCGGCGCCATCGCTGCAAAAGGTCTAATATTGCAATATTGCTAGATACATCAAAGACCAAATTGAGTGATGATGGGGACATCCTTGGAAGATGGAGAGAGTATTTCAACATCTTTTGAACCCGTTCATTCTCACAACATCGAACGCACAGGACGTAATTTCGGGATAGGAAAATGTCATCACTGCGACCGTAGTCTTCCTAGCTGTCACAATACTGATGCCTGGGAAGGCTGCAGGTTGCGATGAAATCTGACCTGAAATGCTCAAAACTTGAACAGAGAAATTCATTGGCGGACCCGTGTGCGTTAAGTGGCTTGGACCTCTGGAAGGGCACCGAAAAATTGGCAAACTGGGGTGATCATCCCCGTACACAAGAATACAAACAGGAACGAATGCAATAATCACCGAGGCATTTCTCTTCTTAGTCTCCATGGAAAAGTGCATACCAACTGCCTTGAAAAAAGATACCGGTTTTTGTCCTGGACGTAGCACTGCAGACCGTACTTTCACTCTCCAGCGAATTTTCGAGAAATCTTGGAAGTACTGTATGCCAAAGATGCCTACGCATGTTTTTGGACCTCGAGAAAAGCTTTGTGGAGTGTTTCGGGATTCCGTGTTGGCAGCCGCCTGTTACTGGCCGACAAGTCATCGCTCAGAAGTTTGCTTCCGTGCCGGAGGAGTTAAATCACAACCGTACACCAAACGCAATTCTGCGCCAGGTTTATCGCTCCGTGGTCATAAAAGGGAGCATTCAAAGCCGCAAAGTTGTCAGATTTTAAATCGTTTTTTGTTCCGATCCTCACCTGTGTTCATGAATCTTGGGTAATTGCTGCAAGAGTGCTATCTGAGGTACAAGTGCAAAAAAAGATTTTTGCGAAGAGTTCACGACGTGACACTTCTCGTCAAACTGCGCAGCCAGCTGAGGAAATCGTAAAACCTTGAATGTAGAGCCACTTCTCAGAATAGAGAGGTCTCAGGTACATTGGCTTGGCCGCGTGACCAGAATGAAACAAAAAGTATTGGTGAGGAGAGTCCTTCTTACTACATCCGCAGGAAAGCGATTCAAAGTCGAAAAATGACCAGATGGCGTGATTACATCTCCGACCTTGCTTGATCCCATGTTGGTTTGAGCCAGCAGAACTGACAGAGGTTGCCTTAAAACCGTGAAGTATTACGAGTCCTCCTAGAGCTGCTGTCACCACGACCTTCCCAAAGAAATAGTAGATGGAAAATGAATTCATGAAATGTCAACATCTTCTATCAGCTGCTTTCTACGTTGTACAGATTCTGTAAGACAACAGTGGAGCTCAATTCGAAGCTTACTCCAGATCCATTGCACCATTTGCATGCAGTTTCAACTACAACCTCAGAAAAAATTACGATTTTGAATGATTCACTTAAAGGTGCACCTTGAGGTTAAATGACATAAGTGAAAAAATGAGGTTACACTATATCAAGATATCAAGATGTAAGGCAAAATTGTAAGAAAATGAATTTGGGCTTAAACTCAACACCTGAGGGTTGAGGTTTTTGACAAATCGTAACAACATGTAATTTTCTATCATAAATAAGCATGCAATTTAAGGTCTCAGCTTATTACAATTCATGAGATTGTAAAGTTTTTTTTAGAAGATACACAGCATTTTTATATTTGAATATCATGCATCATGTTGCAAACGAAGGTTCTAGATTAGAACGTGTTATCACAGCCTCTATATCACTCACACCACTTCCACACGATCATTGTAGCATTGCGTCTTTCGACTATCGAATGAGGGCGCTCTACGGGATGCCATGTAAAGATAGTAAGAACTACATATGGAGCATGATTGAATTGCAATGATTTATAAATGATAATGACTCATCTAACATTCAACGTAACCAAGGCAGTAATGTTTTCATGGCATTCTGCGTTTTAGGAAAGTTGATAGTGATTGCGTTTCATGGGATTAATAAGAAAAATCATCTTAATCGATAATGACTGGATTGCAGTGTGGGCGTGATGATAGTTCTGATAAACTAGTCGTGACTATAGTAATCATCTGTGAATCCTTTTGATGTTTTTTGCAAAACAAACGTAGTGCTATATGGGTATATTTTTGACGAGGATGGCAGTTTTATGACTTCAATATGTTTCAGTCCTACATAGGTATCATTCATGTTGTTTTTAGAATATCGTATTCCAACTTTTCAAATCGGGATATTTGGTATTGATCTCTCGCCCTTTTGTGTGAACAAACTTTTGAATGTTTTCATTTTTTCATTCACTAATCATTTTAAGAAATTGTACGTCGTCATATTCTGTTTGTCATTTCTTCACTATGCAAAGTATTTGGAATGAGTGAATCTGATAAAACAATTGCATTTGAACAGCATACTTCAGTCATTTTGTGCGTATACTTGTTTTTTTCAAAGCAATGCATTTATTTTATTTAAAAACAGTTACGAAATAGAAAGTAGATCTTCGGAATTCTCTAACAGAGATTTCGGCAATTATTCACCTTTTTATTTTCTTTGATATGTTTTCCTAAAGCATTAACAGCATATCGCATTAAAGCTGAGTAATGCTATCGCTAATCAAAAACCGGACATAGAGAAAATTAGTGAAAATTAATGCTTCACAGAGGCTCATGATAGTTGTAAAGGTTCTAAAGCGTCACAACTGAAATAAGTATCTGCGAAATGATGCTGGTAGTGTGAAAAGGTGGATAAAAGTAGTAATACCTCACCACAAACTTTGCTTGCGATTATTAATTCACCGATGTTATATTTTTTCAGTAATTGCCTTAGTTTTTAATTAATTGTGAATATGAGCTACAAAAATATAGCAACGATTTCCACAAATATGTTGTTAAACATTTCACGTACGTTTCAAAAAAATTACAAAAATGACACTGTCTGATAGCAAATCCTTCAGAATACAATAGGACGGGTCAAACATTATGGAAGGTATACATACGCCACAGATTGATCGTAAGGTGTTCCGTCTATCCATTTAAAAGTTCCTTCTTGACTGGAATCTGTTAAACCAATCCACCACCTGGTGTTGTCCCATTGGTCCTGATGCTGATAGTATGCCCACTCCTGCATCCAGCAAATATGACGTTAAAACAAGGTTGGTTGAATTACTTTATCGACATGGCCGATTCATTAAAAGGTACTTAGTAAAGTGGCAATTAAAAATGTTTGTAACTTCACAGTCACAGCAGACACTTTACGATATGACAAAACACACTCCGCCTCTTATGATTAAGCGTTTGTTTTAAACTTTGCTACCTTTCGTAGTTCATACAAAAGTAAAATATTACTGTAGCAGAAAATTTTATGAAAATGGTTGCAAGTTTCAGCTTTGATCCGGCATACTTAAAAAAAACATCTTACTTTAATTAGTAGTTGATAATTTGATAAATGTGTGCACTCACTCTTTCATCAACTGTGGCATAGCTTGCTAAATGTCCCTTGTTCTGTTGACACCACGACTCTGCCTCCAGCCATGTCATTTTGCCTTCTTGTCCAAGATTTTGCATGGAGAAATACCAGCATTTGTTGTTGTACAACACCCATCCTGGAGCGCAGCTTTGAGCGTTAGCTGAAGAAAGTTAATAAAAATCCGAAATAGTTTCATTGATGGACATCACTCCTCCAGAAATGCAGCGAGAAAATAGACAAGGGCATTGCTCGTACAAAATTTACAAAACAGCGTTTCCATGATATCAACTAATTAGCTAAATCTTTACTCAGAACCATTCCCACGGTGAAGGTGGTACGCTGTTGCAAAATTTTAAATACATTACCATTGCTGAAGTAAACAGCGTAACGCTCTACCATCGCACGAGCTTGGAATTTTCGGATTCGTTGCTTTGCGTTTTTGAAAAAATCACTTTTTCCACAAAACGATGCTGCGAAAATACGGCCAGTCGATGTGTACTGAAGTTGGAGTGCATTCGGTGATGTTACACGGTCAGTCACAACAGCGGTGACTCAGGCTCTTCAGGCTTAGCCGGAGTCTATGATTACGTTTCACGTTGTAGAATGGGCACTTGCTTGATTAGAAATTTTCGGCCACCACTATCTTTTCTAATTCCAGTCATCAACTCAGGCTCATTTCGTTGAGCCTGGTTGTAGTCTGCACTCCATACATTTTCGTTCGGTGTCTAGCGATTATCTCAGAGCAATGGTTCTTAACCTTTCTAATTTGGGGACCCTATTCCTAAAGATATTGGCTTGGGTGGCCTCGTCTGCGTCATGTCATTAGTTAAAGTGGTGATCGTTGTTGTCGGTGCATCTCAGGGTTAAAAGAAAGAGTTTGGCATTCCTTCTGGGGACTCCGTTTAAGAACCACTGTCGTAGATGATGTGGCCACTTGTGTCAAAAAATGTCAATCGATGAAGGCATTCTCTCGACAGGGTTCATCCACGCTTAACACGGGCTCTAAGACAGCCCGTGTTGTCCTCTTTAATTCAATAATTTTTAACGACACAGGTAATTCAATACAAATTCAATGTTTTTTTTCAGAGCAATGAGTTTCTGAGCTTAGGGTGTGAATGCCAATCTTTGAAAGGTTTCTGTTTTACGTTATTTTCAAAGGAACGAAGAATTTCCTTTGATTAGGGCTAATAATAATGAGTCTGCAGAGAGAGCTGCAATACCGTCATTCCAAAGATTTGTCGTTGTTTTGAAGGTCTGTGTCTTAGAAAAAATTTTTGTCCTTATTTCTAAGAAATGTCCTTATTTTGACTTGCATCCTTATTTTTGTCTTACTTTAGGTTCAAGGTCGCCATATCGGGTTTCACTTAAAAATGTGGGGAATTGTTACAGATTAATTAATTTGCCTGAAAGGACAGTCAAGTCCATCCTCCAAGTGAAAGTAAAATTATAAAAGATTTGCAGTGAGATCTACCAGGTAGTCTCTATGGAAAAAGCATTACTGAAGCAGACCACTTCTAGTACAAAATATGATGAATGACCGAATACATTTCATTCAGAAATTTATATTCCTTTATTATCTATATTGCTTCCCGGTTGTCCTTATTTTTGAGTTAAGATAGACGGCAGCACTGCTGGTAGGTGTACATGAGGAAATGGAAATACTATTACGCCGTGACGTACAGCGCGTCATAAAGGATGTTTCCCGATCAGTACTCGTAAAACCCAAGTTTGACCTTGAAGATGCTTTTTCGCTGGTTGATAGAAGACGCAAGAGACGTGTTTTGGGCTTTGCTGCTTTTCTTATTCTTTTAGAATTAACCCAGATGCCTACGTCGTCAAGTTCAGCATGCTACTTTTCTATGTTGCGTTATGAAAGTGATATATTAAGCGTTTTTTGTTTTGATTACCTGTAGTAATCTTTATGTCAAGATTTTTTAAATTTAATGTAGTTTTTATGACGAAATGAAATAAGTTTGCAACAGCATTCGTGAGTGTTTCATAACTGAGTGATAACCACAATAAAGGCCTCATCAATTGAAGTAAAAGACCGTCATGCATATCGAGGTTTATTCAAATAAATCTCATAGCGTAATATGCGCCATAAAGTATTTTCTCGATTTCATATGCGACATATTCAAAGCAAACACAGTTCAAAAATTTATAAACACTTTTAAAGACGAAGTTCAACAATGCCTGAATGATAAAAGCAAAGCAAATAAATGAGTTTTATCTTCTCAAAAGCAAGATTTGTTGACATCCGGTTGCGACAAGAAACAAGAAAAGCAATTAAACACCGTGTACTACGATTGAAAAAAATATACTATTTTCATGGTAAAACTTAAGCACCTTGTCAAGTTTACTTTTGAAGAAGCCCCTGAACTTGTGTGCGTGAACCCCTTATCTATGTTAAGTAAAACGCGTGAGTGATGTAACTAAAATTGATAATTTTCGTAGTTTTGAAAACAACATTAAATACCAAAGTTTAGTTTAAAATTGTGAAAATAGAAATAACCATGTCGTCCCTTGCACAACTTTAAACACTGAACTCTACAGCAGTCACTTCCCAGTTGCAAGCAGTCAAAACCAACCTGATGTAAGCACTGTCACGCAGAGCGCCAGTACAACGAGAGACGCCGGCGGCAAATGCATTTCTCGTTAAAGAAACAAGACGATTCCTTTGAATAAAAAGCTGTTTTAAGCAAAGAAACCACTGGAATTCCCTGAGTGGAAAAACATTTTTTTAATTTTTCCTTGAACTGACAGGTTTTAAAAGTTAAACGTAAGTGCGCACTTAAATAAAAGCTGGCAAAGAGTGGCCCGGAAAAAGGGTTGGCATTCTCAAATGCTTCGGTGCAATTATTGCATCAAGAATAAAACAACCAAGGTAGTGTCTGAACATCTTTTACTTGATGACAATTTTTTTTTGGATAACTGCTAAAACTCACGCTTTCTCTTCTACAGTCTACAGTCTCTTATTTTCTGGTTTTAAAAACGCTGGAAGCCATTTAAAACAAGCAGTGAAAAACCTGAAAAGACAACCCCTGAAGAGCTTGCCTTTTGACTTTTAAAGTTACGCTTGAAAAGTGTGAAACTTGTAATAGCTCGCAGCATTTTTGTAAACTCTCATCTTGTGAGACTATCAAGGAGAACATGACTTGCTACGTTCACATCTGCTATAAAATTTAGCTGAACTTTCTCGTACATTTTCTTGTACAACCATTGGGAGGTGTAGATGAGGTTGCGCAAAACTAGCTACTTGAAATTGAAAGTTGAGCATACCAGTAACGGGATAGCATCATTAACAAGAGTAATAAATGCAAACAAAAATTGAGATAAAGTAACCAGTCGGAGCGCAGCACGAACAAGTTAAGCAATGTGCATGGCGCAAACACCAGTGGCAATTAATCATCGCCAATGCGGCTCACAGCTACCAATACAAATACAGACTCACAGTGGTTTGAAGTTCTATTTCCCTAAATTTTAACCGGAGCGCATTAAAAAAACTGATATTGCATATCGTATAAAGCGATATCTGATGGAATTTATCTTCTAATTTGGTTTAAACTGCATTTGCATTTCTTTTTAAATGATCAACGTATTCCCGCGGTAGTTGTTGATTACGCGCGAACACTTTGCAACGTTTTTGAGCAAGAACCATTGGAATTAAATCAGTCGTAAAGTAAGTCTTTGCATCACGCTGCTCACAAAATCACAACAATTTATGAACGGCAATTGAACTGAATTTAGGCGAAAATCGAGCAAGGATTGAAGTTTTCGCGTCGTTCCTGCTAAGGCATTCTAGCTCGAAATGCTACCGGGTCCATTCATTAATGTTTAGCCCGAGCGCCATCCACCAACGGCTTCTTGAAAACGTGGTTTTGACCTACAACAGATCGTTTGCTCAAACAAGACCCTTAGTTCAATTGCAAAGAATACCCATGCTTACAACGATGATATAGGACAGGCGCAGGCCAGCTGCTTCAAACCACATGCGGAAACATTAAAGAAGATTCGTTGAAAGCAAATAAATTTCCAACAATGCCAACATAACTTAATGGTCGCCTAAGCCCTTATCTTCCAAGTGCTGTGAAACGTCACATGGTGAAAATTCACATTATCACTGAAGTAAAGAGACGTGCAGCAAAAAGCGTTGTATTGATATGCAGTGAGACAGGGCATGGTAATCGTGTATAAACAAAGGCTTCTGAATGTTCTTTAAGTGCATCTTATTCATCAAACGCTGGTCCGATGTAGCCCGCACGGCCTTATTTTTCTTAAGTAACTACTACATTTCCATTCGGAAATCGCTCGCTGTCAGCTTTTAAATCAGGGTTCCCAACCTGTGGTACGCGTACCACTAGTGGTAGGTGAAGGTCTTCCAGGTGGTACGCGAGTAACTTCCATATTTCACAAAAACCTGGATTCGCAGCTTTCTAGTATACGTATCGGGCATCGTTTCTAAATAAATAAACTGTCCGGTAACCTGAAATTCATACTGTATCATAACATTATGGCTTTCGATGCGCTGTAAGCAAATTTACGCCACGCATCGACCAACTGGTTAAACATAAACAAAAACAAAAATGTCATCAAATTTAGTTGTGGTCTTTTATTGTTATTTTAATGTATATTATGCTCCTGAATAAACCAAGATTCGATCAAATTAGCTGTTCTGGAAGAAGTGCTACGAGTTGACAATACGGGGAGCCCAAGTGGTACGAGATGGTAAAAAGGTTGGGAACCCCTGCATGGAAGCTGGAAGCTCATGCGAGTGTATAAATAAAATAATATTCCGACGTTATAATTTACCATTCCTCCCGACAACACAAGACTGACAGTGGCAAGGTGTAATTCAATAACTAAGATTTATGAAAGTGTGTGCTTCGTTTCGGCTTATTTCATTCATAGTATGAAAGTTCCGTCATTAATTCATGAAAATAGAAATCAACGGCGAGATGACCTAGATCAAGGTAGGATGATTTTTTTTGTTTTGTTTACCAAAATTAAATTTCGCTCGATTAAATGACGGGGTGTGTTCTGCACATTTTCTTAATTTATCGCTGCTGTTCCTCTCCAGAGTTTGTGAGGTATAAAGCCATATTCGTTGTTAATACAGTAGATTTTCCTTTATCAAACTACCGCAGTAGCAATGAAACATGCAAAGTAAAACTGGTATACAGGGCTTTGTAACGCTTTCGTGATACTTGGTATTTAAATTCAAGGTGTAGATTGTCGAAGGTCATAAAAAATAATTTAAATCGCGCAGAAAAGAAGCGATGTAAACTGACATTTTTTTATTTTTTAGAGATTTTTTGATTGTACTTGAAGCTTTTGGATTTTTGGCTTATATACGATTGTGTTGTTTTGAGATCTTAAATCTCTTGTAACAATAATATATGACGTACTAGCTGCTTGAAGTCTAACTGCACTTCTGAAAGCGATTATATTTTTACTTTTAGAGATTCTACCATACTGCTATTAATTAGGCACAAGTAAAGTTTAGGTTCTTTTCCATCCTGGTATATATGCCTATGACGTAAATTTGAATTTGAATCATGATGAGCTTGAATCTATATGACACCGAAAGACTGAGCCTAAGAATCAACAGTGAAAACCACCGTAGTTTAAAAACACTACTATGTAGTCAAAAACATTTTTTCCAGGGGGGGCCAACAGCGGTGGTGGAAGAAACTCCTAATCTTTTGCTGGCACGCCACCATCGCACTAATTAATCAGTGTGTTGGGTATATGGGAGTGAAATAAAGCATTACAATGCAAAACGTTTTCACCACAACAGAAAAAAAGTTTCCCAGATTTACCGAATATTTTACATTCGCGTGAAAGATTTATGGTAAAATTCCCATTTTTTAAAGAAATTAAAAATCACATTTTTCACAATAGCTCATTACTTTCAGTCCTAGCTCTTAGTTTGGTTGAATTTAGTCCGTCGTAACCATCCACTGTCTAAGTTGCTATGCACGCGCAACGAGTTACAAAACTATTATACTTTTATCGAGAAACCCAGCGAAATGGACATTTTTTGTGTGTGGCAACTTGCAGCCGTTTAATAAACAAGGTTGGTGGTAAATTGTACTGTATGAAATTTTTATAAAATCTTATACAAACTGCGCTTGTACGTGAAGCTTCGTTGAACTCTCAGTTGGCATTTAAAATCGAAACAAATATGACGCTTAAAGCCACAAATCCGAATCCAAACCATAACACACTGGAGTGCTTATAGCTTCTGGTAGATTCTCACTGACTTCATAATAGCTTGAAAATTTGACCTGCTGGCTTGACTAGAAAAGTCTGCAATGCTGCATTTAGCAGCATGATTATCCTTCGCTGATTCTGGGCCTTGCACTGAGATGAGCAGCTCTTTTCCAGAGTAGATGCAGCACTTCAAACTTGACAAGAAATCTCAGAAATTAAAGCACCGTGTAGTTCATTACAAAACGGCTTCCTAATAAGTGAAAACATTTCCAGGTAGGTCTGTTTTCACAAGAATCTTGCCGTCAGGCCATCATAGGAAACTCGAACAATATTTACCGCGTAGACACGAAAAAACTGAAGTTCACAGCGTGTTGGTTTCATGAAAAGCTTTGCGCGCGCAGAAGATTCGCAACAACTTCTTCTATACATGCCAATTATTTTGAAGGATCGTTGCAAGCGCAGTCCATCATTCACTGATTCATTGAGATTTGCCCAGAAAAGTGTACTTTGAAAAATGCCTATTCGCACGCTGCTTTTCCAGATGTCATGATTCAGGGATGACGTCTTCTTCTTCCACTTGCAACCGCCCATGCTATCAAATTTACAGTATGTTACTAAGGACAGGTAGATAGTACAGGGTGCTTGACGGGTTTCCCGCAAATACACTCTTCGTTTGCTTAAACCAAACGCTGTTTTTATTTGACGATTGCTGACCATGATTGTGAAAACCTTCTCTGGACTTATTTTTTGCCCTTGCTCGTCTTTACTCGATTGCGACGACTCCAAGTTGTAGCAACCGTCTCATGATTTGCATCTGAGAGATTTCAAAATCCATTACCGCCAAAAACCGAGCTCTTGGTAGCTTTCGGTCAGGCGCGTAGCCAGAAATTTTGATGGGGGGCAAACAGAACCCGAATCTCAATATTAGAATATGTAATGCCCCTTGTTTTTAAAGCATCATCCATGATATGTGCATTTGTCTGGCAGTTTTTCCTGAACAGTTGTGTTCAGATTTAACGCGGCAACTTAAAATACTACTTTAATTGAATTGAAAAGTATTTTTTAGTGAAGTTCCATGCTTCCAGTGGTGGACTTAGGGTAAGGGGCCCCGAAGTAAGATTGAAGAGGGGTCCTCTGATGGAGTCATTACATCCAGCTGACCGTGACAAGACCTTTTGACCAAGCCTAGGAAAGGGATATGCGGGCCACGGTGTTATGCATTTATCTATGCCTTATTAGGGGTCATGGTTAGGGGATGGGTTAGAGCTATAGTTTTATTGTCAAAGTTCCAAATGATGGTAAGGTTTTGTGTTGCTTTTCCCAGAAATTTTCGTGGGAAATCTTTGGTGAGTTCTGTGTAGTGTTTGTAAAAACTTACCAGTGTTCCTTGACTAAAAAATGCCGTATTAAATGAAGTATATCAGATTGCAACTTATAATAAACTTTATTAAAAAGGCAAACTGAGTTTGATACAGATTAATGGAGTACAAAACAGGTCTATGTTTGAACACAACAAAACTCTTGGGAATTCATATGCACTACATATGCTTTTAAAGCAGTGGCCCCTTTTTCACTGTCATCCACACTATATTATGGGAAGCTTCATTCTCTGACAGTGAAAAAATTATCATTTGGCATAAACTTTTGCTCTTAATAGGGTTTTTTCAGAACTTTTTGGAACAAATTTTAACCCAAAGTCTTTTTAAAAGGTATTGAAGTTGGTTTGAAGCTTTTTCTTATTTACACATTAGAGATACCGGAGGAAGCCCAGTGAAATCAGAGCACATACACATTACAGTGGTTGTTGGCTCTCCACTGGATTTGAAAATTTGACATTTTCCTATTAAATGTTTAGCAGAAAAGGATTCTTTTCTTAGTTTCGAGTGGGTAAAATGGTATTTCACCATTTTTGGCCGTCCACCTGGAAAAATCCACTACTGGCCCCCCTGGAAAAAATTCTTCCAACGCCCATGCCCACCAGTCCAGGTTATGAAAAGAGGTTGACTCTGCTCAACAGACGTGGAAGCAGTTGGGCCGATTTCCCTAAATTAACAATCACTATCTCCAAACGCAAGCACCAGTCTCCCCGATAGCGTCATTTTCCAATTCCTTGCACGAAGCCCATCCAAACAAAACTAAAGACAACCCCGATGCTGTTGATGGATCTGCTTCTATCCGGGCCAGAAAACACAGGCGCGAATTAGCCTATAAGTTAACCAATTGAAACAACGAATCTCCGCCAACACCACAGGTACCAGTAAAAATGAAAAACTACACCATAAGATTGCTTTTCTGCTCAAATTTATGGGATGTGGACGGAGTGGTTTAACCAGGCAATGAGCAAAGCATTTGGCTGTCGGTTGCAGATATCTCTAACCATGCCAAATTGTCTCTTCGTAGCCGGCGTGAGATGTCTACGGGTTTGCAACTGCAACAAAAGGATCAAAATCACATGGCCATCAGTCCCTGTTGCCAAGCTCGTAACCAGGTGGCGACGAAAGACACTGTCGTCACCCAAGTTTTGGACAGCAAGCATTAAACTGTTGATTGAAAATTGTTTTATTCATTCCACCAAGCTGTAGATAGCTGTTGTAAAAACTATCGTTCATTCTACCAAGCTGTAGATAGCAGGTATTTTGCCAAAGTTCCTGCGTTAAAGACTTGAGTACCATGGTTTGTTGAGGCGCGTCGTGCTACCACGTAGTGATTCAATGCTATTACGCTGCGTTGTCCCCTTTGACTGAGTGAGGTGTTGCACAATTGCATTGTTAGGTCATAATTCCTTGAGCTAACGGGCACACCCAATGCATTTTTGCCAGATAACGGCAAGTTGTTTGCACTTGTACATCTATACCTTTTCACATGCTGCATGTGGTTCAATCAGGTGCATTAGTTCCGTCAATAAACTCATCCACTTACCTTTGTATTGCAAAACGTCGATGCAGACATGCTGCGGACTCTCGGACTGCACTGACAACAGCCTGAAACTGGTTTTTCGCTTTGGAGCAGTGATTCTCAAAGTTTTTTTGATATTCCCCTAAAAAATTCAAACACTGTCAATTCTACCCCAACATAAATCACAAAAAAGATTATTGAAAAATTTTACACTACCTATTATGAAGAAACAATACACCATTATGAACCAACAGACTCTTCCAACGTCAGTCACTGCAGTTAAAGCAGCTTGTCCTTGCGTACTGCAGACTTTCCCATCTACTGCAAACGAGGGTTGCCAGACGTCCGGAATTTCCCTGACATGTCAGGAATTCCGGTGTCAGATTGGCTTCCGGAAATTATTTAAAAATTGTCTAATGGCCGGAATTTTGACAGCTGGTAAACTACGTTTAGTGTGAAACAATGTGCATGTGCTGTGAAGATCAGAACTTAAACTTTGTGGTGGATTGTTAGTTGTAAGAACAAACTGAAAAAGCCGTGTATTGCGCTTGTTTGTTGTCGCGAAAAGTAACCACTGAGCCTTCCCAAACTTTGTACTTCATCAGTAGGCAAACCCATGCACTCTTATTACAACAAACTGCTTCCAAACCATTTTGATGACTATTTTATTCCAATCAACTCAATTCATTCTTACTCCACAGACTATCAACCTCTAACAACCTGTTTTTACCTACAGTTAGTTCTTCCTCAGGAAAATGTTCACTTACATTTATTGGCCCAAAAGTGTGGCCTTCAATACCAGACAAGACTGCATTAAGTCTTCTGCTCCCTTCAAATGGAAACTTAAGAAACACCTTGTACATGAAAAAAAGATACATAATCATGAACCTTGGCAACAATTCACTTTTCCAGAACAAAAGCTGTGAGATAAAGTAATTTGTAAGTTTGTTTGTTTTTTATGTATGCAGTATTTACTTTTTTCTCCTTTGTTCTTTCCTGTTCAGTGTTCACACCTTTTTTTCTATTTTGCTTTGTTCTTCTTTTGAACCTCATCAATTATTTTTAAGTTTTTTTACTTTTTTTATTTTTACAGTTTTTAAAACATTTTTAACCACACCAAATTTCCTTACTTAAATTTGATCTGCTCTTTTGTGTACATAGGCAGGTTTTTTTTAAGGTTTCGCTTTGGTGACCGCAAGGAAATTTTAAGAGACCGCAAATATTTCAAATTATGACGTAACAGAGTCTAGCATGGCCT
>JGI24022J15233_10000661_pt1 | contig 23842 bp, 8 predicted proteins | sample Ectturendosymbi2_FD_15233 | JGI IMG/M metagenome (IMG submission 15233)
CTCCAAAAAAAGTGCCAAACACGTTTTATTTTTGTTTCTAAAGGACTTCTTGACCAGATTTCTATTGCACGATGTTTTATCATTTCAGCACCTGAGTTTGAACGTGCTTTTGGTAAAGCAAATTGCAGATCGCTGTCAGAGCGTTTGGGACACCGCCTCTCAAAGCACAAAACGACAACATATGCTAGAAATTTGGGGGGAATTGCCCCTTTCCCCTTGCTGCGGCTATTTGGTTAGAGAAACTGAAAAGAGACCTTGAAAAAGTTGCAAGGATACAGTCTCCTTACAAGTTTTAGGTGCTGTTAATTTTTGCCCTTTTTCCATTTCCCACAAAGCTGACTATCAGCGCATACACGTTATACAATCAATCAAATCTACTAAAACGATCTATAAACTTTCATGAACAAATACTCATAAATCCACTTGCTAAACGAATATTCTTTGCGGGTGCTTCGTTAGCAGCAAACAGCTTTGTTACCTGTTAAACCAGTCAAGAGTGTATCTTGGGTAAGGGTAAGGATCATTACTGCTGAAATCGAAACTGCCTTCGGCGTTCTGCAAACAAAGAGTCAATTATGGGGATTGATTAGTGATACGGAAGGTAGGGTAATTTAATGGTAAAAGAGAGAAGAGGAAAAAGAAGAGAAAGTAAGGTAAAGAGGCAAGAAAAACAAAAGAGAATGATTTGCAAAAACTATTATAAGGTTTTGTCATATCCAGTGGTGTGTTTAAGGGGAGGCGAGCGAGGCACTTGCCTCGGGCCCCTCCTTTTCAGGGGCCTCCCTCAAGGTGTTTGGCGTGTAAAAATTCCTCACTTTTGGTGAAAAACTTATTATCCGCTCATATAATAGTTTCCGAACCACATCATAATTAAGTACTCTGCCTTCAAAGGGCCCCTCAACAGCAACTGTAATGTGTAAGTAGACTACTCTGCTTTCAAAGGAGCCCCAACAACAAATGTACTTGCAAGTAGTCTGCTTTCAACAGGGCACCCAACAGCAACTGCCATGTGTAAGTACTCTGCTGTCAAAGAGCCCCCAATAGCAATTGTAATGTGTGTAAGTGCCTTGCTTTCGAAAGGGCCCAACAGCAACTGTAATGTATGAGTACTTTGCTTTCAGAGGTGCCACCAACAGCAATTTTAATGTGTAAATAGCTTGCTTTAAAAGGGGACCAAAAGCAAGTGCAATGTATAAACACTTTGCTTTCTAAGGGCCCCCAATTGCCACTGTAATGTGTAAGTAGCTTACCCTGCTTTCAAAAGGCCCCGACCAGCATCTTTAATACGTAAATAAGGAAAAGCTTCAAACCAACTTCAATACCTTTTTGAAAAGACTGTGGGTTAAAATTAGTTCCAAACGTTCTGAAAAGACCAAGGCCATCAAGTAAGAGCAAAAATTTATACCAAATGATAATTTTTTCACAATAAGGGAAAGACGCTTTTCACAATATACATTATTGTGGACGACTGTGAAAAAGGGGCCACAGATTTAAAAGCATATGTAATGCATATGAAATCCAAAAAGTTCAGATGTGTTCCAACATAGATCTGTTTTATTATTTGTTTAATACGGCATCTTTTAGTCAATGAACACTGGTAGGTTTTTACAAACACTACAGTAAACAGAGCTCGCCAAAGATTTCCTAATGCGGCGTAGAGAAGTGCAAAACACCGTGGCCCGCATATCCCTTCCTAGGCTTAATCAAAAGGTCTTATCACGGCTGGCTGAGTATGATGACGTCATCAGCCCCCTTTTCAGTCTTGCCTCGGGTTCCCAACCCTAAGTCCACCACTGGCGATATTATTGGTCAAGAACTGTTATCAACGAACCGCTCTTAGTGCAGTGCGTTTATTTATGGCAAGAAGTAATAACACCCTTCGATTTCAATGTTTCATCGAGATCGGTAGTCAGCACACTAGGTCGACATTTTTTCGACACATAAATAAAGTTTTTGGTTAAAACGATGTTGATTTCAAGCTTTGAAAATTTAATGGTTAATGAATTTTTTGTTATATTGTGAAACACAGAGGAGAGTTTGTCCTATACCAGACCAGTGAAAAAGACTTGAGTGCATAGATCAACGTACGGTGGCTTTTGCCGAGCAATGCTGACAATTACAAACATAATCAACATCAAAGCCATTTTCAACACACATTGAAATTGTAGGCGACGTCTTGTCAAAGCAGATTTGAAAAGATAATCGGCAAAATAAATTATTTTCTGGTGCCCCGTGACTGGAATGTTCGAAATACGCGTACTCGTTCCTGCGAGAAGTGTTCCCGTATTTTATATTCAACCAGTTTTTCGATTTCATAAGATGCTGTTGGATGGAAAAATATTCTAACATTGGAAAATCGGTGCAACTAAGAGACAGTGATTAAGTCCGTGATAACCACAAAGATGGCACCTAATTTTGCAAGATCAAAAACGAAGATAAGTAGCTAAACGACTGATTACGCTGTTGCAAATCTGACGCTGCTTATGCACAAGCGTTTTCTGGAGTGAATATTTGATATGTTCTAGTACGGAAATGGTAAAAAAATGAAGTTTGTTTGCCCGTCGTCTGCTGCTTTACAGCCTTGATAAAACGCTGTCATAACGAGGCTGTTAAACGCTCTTTTTATGAAGGATGTTGTAGCTACGTTTCGTCAAGTTACGTTACGATTTTACCGTAAATCTTTTACTATGGGCACAGGTAACAAGCTAATGCCTTCACATTCTTTGGCCCATTGTTTTCGATTAGACTGCCAGTCCTTACAGGACCACGCCGCTTGAGCAAGCGGTTAGTTTTCCGACCGCATTTTTCGCTCGGTTGCTTTTGCTGGCAAGAGCGAAAAACGGTGCATAAGTTGAGCGATTAGACGAGAGTTCATAACCGCAGAAAAGGGTTAACTCGTGATCAGGTGCAGTTTTGCACGTGTCACTTCCAAGACGGACAAACGAGAAGCTGTTGCCAGAGCAACTAATGAAAAATGAATTATCAGCTACTGTGATGTTGAAAAGAAACTCATCCCTCTTCAGTGCTTGTAGCTTTTATGTCACGATATATAGTAATGAGGTTGGATCTACGGACGTAGGGGGCAGTTGTTAACAGTGGCTGGACGATAAGGATCGAAATCGAGAAATTGAAAGTGTTTAACTAGCCTCCTGTACCAGCTTCGGTGTAAGAACAAGAAGATAACTGCGTTTATCCGGGAAGGAGCAGAAGGTTATACCAAAACCAGCTAAAAATTTATGTAAAGCTTGACAGTTTCAAAACAATTCCTTTCCGCAAGTCAAACTATTTTTTATTCTGTTGCCTATGACGTGATATCTCTGTATTATTCTGGTGAAAAATCACACATGTTTTTGACCAATTCAGGTTAAGCATAGTAAAGGCTGGCAGTTGATGTCTCTCTGGTGTTAACGTGCAATGCCATTTGCGACAAGAACAATGGACATTAACATAAGCTGTCATCGCCATGATGTGTGACTTGTCTCTCAATTCACCGAAAAACGGTGAAAAGAACTATCATACTAGACCAGATCATATTCTGATCACTGTCCTACTAATCTCTGCAGCAAGTTGTGTTAGCTGCACTTCTCTGCCTCTGACAACTTTGCCGAATTCAGCGACGATGAACGATCCGTTTCAAACTTACCGGTTAATGACTTCGCGAGTATTGATAACGGTCGAAGGTCGAGATGAGAGCCGGCATCTGACGACTTACCGCGTGCGTGCCGACGATCCTACGTCTGAACTGAACTTCGGATTCCCACCCCAACGTGCACGAGATCATGATGAAGGTGAGCTGATTATGGTGTTTACAGGCTTTTCATAGAAATCATTTACTTTCTTTTAGTAAAAAGAGCGTAGAGTTACTTGTAGAGTGACATTTGGGAACAACTCGCACGCGAGTACTGACGTCTATAAATGCACAGGAACATGCATACGTTTAGTTCGGGTGCACATTTTAGTCGGCAAAGTTGAAAAACTGTGTGATTGAGGGGTAAATACTTCTTTTCAAGCACTACGTCACATTTTCATTGTTCCTACACTCATTACGTGCCAAACATAGACTTTATGAACCGATGCAAGGAATTAGCGATCTCGTGAAATGAACACATATGCAAAAGAAATAAATATAAAAACCTTGTTACAAAAATCCAAGCTATAAAATTTCTACAATCTTTCTGCTTTGTCGTGGACATCCTGCTAATACCTCCGTGTGATGACGTACTTGAACAAGACTTTGCTTTGGAATAAAGGTTTCCATTCACATTTGAAAAGAACCAGCATGTGTATATTTCCGAATTAAATTTGCATTACAATTTGTTCAATTTCACAAGCAAATTAAGTATGTTTCTGAAATTGAGATCTCTCAATAAGTCTATATCTCGCGTTTGCTTTCGTTTGCTAGTTTGGATTGGATTTTATACTTGCCAAGCCGATGTCTTTTGTTGACGCGTGCGTCGATTTATAATTCAGCCAACGTTGATGAACATTCAGTGACATCACAGCAAATTCTTTTTGAACTGTCAAAATGAAGATTCTGATTTGCCTTTATGATGACATAATGCATTGATGACTGCCAACAGTTCATGGTTAGTTTTGTGTCTAAGGGAGCGGAAGGTAATTTCTCTTAATTGTAAAAAGCTAAAGAGATTGAAAATATTAAGGGAAAATCAAACACACTTTAGAGTTAACTCAGTTCTTGTCTTCATGCAGCATTTTAGTTTAGCAGTAACTTTTAAACAATATTTTTTATTACCACAAGTTGTTAAAAACAACTGAACGGTTTGTTAATAGCAGTGACAAATCTAAAGTAACTGGAAGTGCTTACTATCTCACATAGGAATAGCTTATGCATAGTCAAGCATAATTAACCTCAATAAAGCCTTTCAACATTTTGTGGTATTTTCAAAGATTGTGCATCTTTTTTCTTGAAATAATTGAACTGACACAAATTGATGCATCAGTCTTTTAAGAGATTTGGGCGTATGTTCTTTTGGCAAGTTTTACCTTGAGTATTTTTGGTAAAATGGTGATTTTGCTGCCAGTTGCCGTCTACGTGAAATTTTGCAAGATTCCAAAACTTGCCTTTCGACAACAGGTGTAAATCAAAACATCTTTTTGCATTTTCTGCATATATAGAAAAACAGAAAATAATTTGAATTGCCAAATAGTTTGTAACTTTGCAAATACATAAGCTAGGTTGAGACTTTAGCAAGCTTAAAAAATTGTTGTTTTTCGAAGGCCAGTAGAAAAAAAATATTACAGTATCATTACATGTTTTGCGTGAAAAACATATTTTCACATATAAAACTTCATTATTATACACGCAAGTGTGACAAATCTGGTTGGTCATTTGATATTTTCTGCGTTTCTTTTGAGCTCTGCTCAACTTTTGATCAACTACAAGAAAAACACACGCTTGCTTCGCCATAGTCACACTGCAATGTCACAATATGTTTCTTCCCAAATCCTTGTTATTCTGTGTTTGACCATCAACGAAGGTTTCATCGCAGTTTGCCAAACAATTGTAACTATAGAGACGAATACGGTTAAAAGCATATTCAATTAGTCAAGGATTTTGTGCGATTGTCCGGTATTAGCACAAACAGTACACGTTGATAGCAGAAGTGCTTATTTACATTTCCCCAGCTGAAATAATGTTGTAATGAAGCTAATCAACGGAAACAGACAGTTTCTTCCTTATTTTTCAAAGCTGTTTGTCTTGAAGCAGATGTTATGGCACGCCTTTCACAACGCTTTCTTTAGGCAGGTTTGCCATTGAGGCTTTCTTCCTTTGCTACTCGTGATTACTAATGATTAGTTGGTCTTATCATTTTGCGGTAAATTCAACAATTCTGGAGTACTTCGTAAACTAATGATCATAAAATGAGCACTATTGCGTGTGCGGCTGTACACAAGCGCACGTCGCATGTGCTTAACCAATTTGGATTCGTGTTAGTGCAGCGGTAATTGAGTAAGCACAAGCATAGCGTAGCATCGTGTTAGCGCAATGAAAGCCACTTATTGCTTTCAAAAACAATTACAGTAAAACCATTGATTGTTGTCACTGCAGATGTGTGATCGCGACACATGATGTCATCAGGTTTTCCCAAAATAGGTTAAGAACGTGGCTGTCTTTGAAGTCTCGTCGCTTTTCACTCAATCTGTGCTTCACACATTTTGCTGTCTTAACGAGAAATATTGGACTGCGTGACTTAAATTCTATTCAGTTAACCTCATTACCCAATTAACCGTTACGCCATTAACCGGAGTATTTTCTTAGCAAATGATAGGCACGGTACAGTTTGGTATTCACGATCCTTGTGCAATAAAACTGAATATGCTGTTATCCGGTACTCGGTTGAACGGATTCGCCTGTGTTTGCATTCGAGTATCAATCACTTACCGAGTTTGTGCGATACTAGCACAGTGCTCACGAAACTTGTTCGTATTCTGCTTCAACACAAATCCAAATAAAACTGCAATTCAGCCCCAAACTTCAAAACTTCAGAAGAAAATCAACTGACAGTTAATTGGTCAATAAAAGTTTTATCCTTAATTTAAACTTTGTCTTAAAAGAACCTAGTTCTTTTCCAGATAAAAATGTTTTAAACATTTGTCGTGATTGGCCACTCTGCCATCTTCGCGTTCATTGTATCAGGTGTTTTTTTGAACAGTATCAGAAAGTCACCAATATTGCTCCATCTATCGCAGGTCAGCTCAATGCTTGTACAAGTTAATACCATAGGAACATCGAAAAACCTTGTTCTCCAAATTCTTGTGCTGCGTTCTCGTTGTAGCCTTTTCTGTTTGCACTTTTTGATATTTGCCAAACAGTACGATGCACAAGTTGTTTTCTGGACCTAGCGTTTTGCTTGGCGTTATTATCTTAAGCTGCTTTTATACTTTGAAAAGTTAGAAACGCAGCTCCTGAAAAGTCACAAGGTAAAAATGCAGTCTAATTGTTGCCTATATCAACCGTAAGTCCAATCCTATCTTGCTGCAAATTCGTGATCAGCTTTCTTTGAGTGCAATAGTGAAGGTCATATTACCGATATCACCATGGGAGGATCAGTCCAGCGGGACATGAAGTGAAAAATGTAGATTTTGAGTTGTCGAAAGTGTCCAACACTTCCGGCAAAAATGTTTCAAGAAAACACTCCGTGTAGCTAGGCCAATTTGGTCAATAGATGTTTAGCCTTCAGAAACATGCTAAATAACGGAGAAATTCCGCGACTTCTTCCAAAAATGATGAAGTGCAAAGAGTGTTTCTGTGAGTGTATTCGTGTGTTTTCAAAGTTTGTTTACGTTGGTTTCTGAAAAAGGTATCCTGCTAGTAAAATGCTAGTTGCGTAAAGTTGCACTTCAATTCAATCGATTCAGTTTTTAGGACCAACTGTCCTTGCGCAGAGAGAAGTTGAGTAGAAAAATTTTTGATCCGGGGCATTTATTTTGCAGAAAGAATGGTGTTGTTCGACGCTGATGCTTTTTCTTCTGTCAGTCAAGACATTCATCGTGTAACGTTAAGTCATCCATTGCATGAGGTTTACCTGACTTCAGACGGTGATCAAAGTGTTCGTGCGTGTGTCTACGGCGAATCGTCAAATATCCAAAGAAACTCATACATTTGCCGAAACTCTCCTTACATCTATCTTGAAAGCGTGCGAAATCCATCATCTTCAAATGGTGACAGGTTCAAAATCCGTTTTCTTGTAGATAATGGTAAACCGACAGGCCATCGGTCTTCCCATTCCGTTGCTTACATTCACGTCAGCCCGTTTTCATGGGAGCTCCGTCTTCGTACTCAAGTCGGTTTGATAATTCAGGCTCTAGCTGCAGCGACCCAGGAAGCTTGGAACAACGTCTTGACGATGTTGTTTGAACGCCAAGTGAGGCTGTTCGAAGAGCGACGAAAGTATAGAATGAGGGCCGCACGTGCGCGGCGAAGGAAATGCGCGCAGACGCCGGTGTCTGTGCGCGATCAGCTGATAGCAAGCAGCAGCGAGGACTACTTTCGACGCGAAATTCGCAACGCTTTGCGATCCGAGCAAAAATGCATGCCGAATGCCTTCAACGCCAGCAGTGAAGTAAACAAGTTTCGTCTTACCGCAAGCAAGCCGTGGAAGACAATGACACGCGAGGAAAAGGCGTTAGTCGTGAGTTGCGTGGGTCAAGTTGTGTGCAGTCGCCTGCAGCAGAAGCTTCTGCAGCTCGGCAAAAACCCGTGCTTTAGAAAAAGACGTTGGGGAAGGCTTTCGCAGAGGAAGCGAATTGACATGTTGAAGAAGCATTTGACGGTAGCCTGGTTGCGGAAGCGAACGGAAATTGACACTCGCATAGTTCGAAGTGTGGACGATTTTCTTGACGCCAAAACAACGACTTTTGTGATTCGACGACTTTCGTGAATGGAAATTATGTAAATTCAGGTTCATTTTTTACAGCGTTTACACATCGTTAAGATTGAACATCACCTGATAAGCTCGATTTCATCGACGGCAGCGCTGCGCACTGGGAAGACCAAATGTGGAAAACACAGTGAGGGAAAACAAGTTAAAACAACACACTAGACTTCATGATTTCAATGAACCCTCCAAGACCAAGAATAGTTCAGGCCTTCGTACTGGTGTAGGATCTTTCACCTTCAACGTGTACACATGTGGTCTGGCTCCATTATAAGCCTAAACCGTTTGATAACAAATGATTAGCATACAATTTCTTATACTTGGTTGGTAATATATCTGAGATATTTTCTAACGGTGAAGAGCTAAAGTGCTCGAAAACAATTAGAACTGTGTGAACTTCAGCAAATAAAGTGTTCTACATATGCAGCTTTCCTAAGTGTAAACAACCCACTTGGTGGTTTTCAAAATGTTTTTTTTCATAAGACAAGCATCTACTTATTTTGGAAATGTACTGTAGCTTACAGTAAAATTAATTATCGTTTGAAAACATGTCGCAAATACGATCTTAGTCGCTCGCGCAAACGCAGCCCCTGTTTCGCCACTGCCTTGCCATGTTTTCTTCATGTGGTAATGCCTCACGTTTTACATGCAGTTCTAGTTCCAAAAATTTTGATAATATAAAAAGTGAGAGTGTATTTATCGAAATATAATAATGACTGATTTCGTCTCTACGCGAAATGTGCAGGAAAGCATTTTCTCTAAAAACTATGCATCTATGTGGTGAGCAACATATTTTGCTTCAAACTTCGATTTTTTAGAAATAATTTCTCACAAAAAAATTCCATTTCTTCCCTAAAGACATACTGAGTAATATTCCGATTTTATTTGTGCGTTTACCATTGATAGACTTTGGTAAGATTTAAGTTAAAACTTCTGAATCGAAGAGCTTACATGGAAGTCAGAGCCTTTCCTCGGCTGATAGCTTCGAGTGAATTAGTAGATAGATTTTCTTCTTAAGGCTTCTGAAGGCAGTCTTCGTAAGTTTTAAACATCTAAGTTAGGCAACACAAGCTTCACATTCATAGTTAAAAAGCTTCTGAAGCAAGCCTGATTTTTTAACGCAGTTTAGTTAGAACATTTGCACCACGTAAAGTTTCAGCTTATAAACCTGAAAGCAGAAAGCGAAGCCATGTTGACAATCACTGCACATCGTCCAAAGAGATGACTAACCAGCTGCATTGACCTGCCTTATTTAAAAAAAGTGATGTTTCAGTATATCGACAGAGAAATTTATCGATTTTCGAAAATGGCTTACATGACCGCATGAAAATACGTTTTGCACTGTTCCAGCGCAGGTCTTTCAATCACATGCTAATTAGGTTCGAGAACCCGATAGTCTAGTCGTGTGATCAAGTTTGCCGCACATTCTTGCTGACAAATAGTTTGTACACATTAAACTAAAGGATACATTTAATTAAGGAGAGAAGAAAACAAAATATTCCTATTGACCAAACTAAAAAAAGTTAGCAGCAATTCAAGATGCATATTACATTAGTTATGTGGAAATTAAATCTGTCACAGTGAATCCTAATTCACACAAAAAATAACACTGCCAAGGAAACCCGATTTACAGTCCAGAGTCTGTTGTTCGAAAAGCTAAACAAAATTAAAGGTACAAATTAGAGGTACATTAAATTCAAACTTTTTATCAGCTGTATCTTGCTAAATCATTGCCTGTTTCATTTTTTTCGCACCTACAAACTAATTTATATCCCCGACCAGTAGTGGCCAACTTTGCGACTTCTGATCCCTATCCGATTTTGAGGATAAAAATCACGTGTTGCACTTTCCCTGCCCTGCTTTGGGCTATGTCGAACATTGCAGCAAATGTTAGGTCAATGATTTGCAAATGTGTTCAAGCGAGATTCAAGTCTTGCACGAAATGGAAAAAGATGCAACTAGAAGTAGATAAGAAGACGAGCTAATATTCTGATACTTTATTAAAATGCAACTCAAAGCTGATGTTTTTATGCAGTTTTTACAGACAGAGCTATTTCGAACACCAACTTTGAGATTTTTGCGCGGGTTGCTACAAGCAGGGCTTAACAACGTATTAGCAACAAAGCTGTACTGTTTGCCATAGAGCTGGTTAAGAAACTAATTGAAAAGTGTTTTGAAAGGTCGGTTTCATGATCATTCAGTAACATCTTCGCAAACTTTGTTCTCTTTTGAATATTTTTTTTAGCAAATAACTTGATGTCTTACACTTGTTTATAAAGCAGATAGTTCTAAGCGTTTCTATTTTGAGTACACGGCGCAGTAGGAATATGAGTAACACAAAAGTTCTGTGTGCTCTTGCCCACATTCCAGCAAACGAGCCTTCAGACATGTTGGATTTTTATTTTTTGCGTGTGCTTTGCGAAGCGTGTCATCACTTTGCCGCAGTCATCAAACAAAGCAAGCATTATGATAACTTCTCCGCTACAGCAAACTTTTGCGACCGTCTTAAATCTTTTTGTACGGCTTTTCTCTTTCGGTTACTCTCTGAAAAGTATCTCCCAAAACAAAGACGTCGAAGTTTTTTCTTCGCTAATCTGCTTCAGTTTGTTGATCGTAACCGCAATCCTTGTTTTGGTCATGTTTCTAGTCGATGCTTGCGATGAGGACATGCAATAAATGTCCACGCAGAAGGTCGCAAACAAGAGCAAGTTGTAATAATTCTTATTTTGTTCAAGAAGTAAGAATTTGATTCTTACGCAAAATTGCATCTCGAGGGTGGTGACATGAAAATGAGGATCGCACTTCGTTGTGCAGAGGATTGCACGTAGTGAACCAGGCAAGCAGGATTGAAAATGTAGCCAAACGTAGATGGAAAAATTTTTTTTAATCCTACGTGGTAGCTTACCTTGTCTTACAACAGCCTCAACGAAAGTCTTGGTGCATTTTTCAAACACACATTTGGGCGATTACCCTTGGATGACATCAAGGCCAATGTTGGCTCAAAACGAATTCATTTTGTCCTAAATTTCAGCCATATTTCTGTCCAGGATCATCAAAACTTGTATTTTTCATGTGAAATTGTTCTGCTTCAACTTCGGCTATACTGGCGATGGCAATACATGCCCAACGAATGTTTCAGCCTTACTGATGATATTTAGTTAGCAAAACATCTGCACAATGTTTTAATTCCGGTTGCTTTGCCTGTTTTTTTTTATTTGGCCCTAAAGCACCACTCACTTTTCAAATCAAAATAAATTCGATTGTTTTCATGAAACAGCAATGCTAATCTATGAGTAGGTAGTGGTTTTCTTGGATTTTTTCCAACGTTGTAAATACGTTTGCGCCTCAAAAAACATCCTTATTAATTTTCGGTTGGGTGCTGAAGTATATCAAACGAAACGTCATTTGCCATCTAGCACGGAAAATAAAATGTTACTTGAAGTTTATACGAATATATTTCGTCTTATTGCTTAAAAATAGGCAGGTGAAAATACTTGGATTTAAAAACAACACGATTCTACTGCGTTTGACGCATTATCCAAAGTATTTGGCACGATTAACTAATAAGAATTTAGTCTACCAAATCAAAGTGAGGATGTGTATTTTTGAACGTTAAAAGTGTTTTACTTTATCAAAATAAACAAAGGAAATATGTCTTCTTTTTCATTAAGAAATCCGGTATTGGCTTCAAAACCAGTCCCAATTAAGCTAAGCTATCCCCATGTTACAGAAGCACAGAAAAAACAGTAATTTTCAGAGCAACACAAACCTTTTCGATCCAATCTTTTTTTTAAACCACGCTGGCATTATTTGATCTAGTTTTGTCATTAGATCTAGTTTACAGGAACCTGCACAAAAAGAACATCTCCAAACGGTCTCCTAATGCGCTTTACGTCTTATTGTTTGTGTTTTTTCTTTAAAAATGCATCTACTTATTTTGTGTTTTCTTTAAAGGCAGCACATTCACCTTGTTCACAGTCCAAACCAGGTGTTCCAAAGACATTAGAGCCAACAGGTAAAGCTCTTCTAAGGGAGAAAGCGAACTAATTTTTTTCATGTAACAAGTACTTATCCTATATCACTGTGAACATAAAAACTGAATTGCCTGAATTCGCAAATTTGAAATATTGAAGTGAACCTTCTTCGAAAAATTACTCGATCGGAATGAACTGATTTGACTGAAAATATCACTTGACTTCTCATGGCGAAAATAAACGATGCTTGAGGCTAAAATGAAGGTTGTCAAGTATACTATAATGCACTGAAATTCAAACTGACGAGCGTTACAACCATTTACTTTCTCCACATGTTCTGGGTTTTCCCAAAATGCTTACGTAATTGTCCCGGAGGTCCGGATGCAGGTAGTCGATTCCATCGTCCATAATGACAACCGTAACGCCTTTCCCTGTGTACCCCAAATTCCACGCTTTCTGGACGTTAAGATCAAGGCCAGGCTTCCCTCCTGCTTGACCCGTGTTGTTCTGCGACAAGATAAGACTTTTATTGCAAGAAATGTCCTGACAAGCAAAAATTTTGTATTCTTCTTATCAGTTCCAAATTTTTGGTTGTGCCAATAAATACCATATTTTAGCACCAAGTTTTTGTTCAAAACGTAAAAACTTTTTCGGTTTGCCGGTGTAAGTTCCAATTTTGCCAAATTACCAGGTGCGAATTTTCATTTCCTTTGCTAATATCACTTGATGTAGAATCACAATATTTGCTAGCTGAGCCACTTTAAATATAGTTTGCCAGTTGAGCCTTTTTAAATATATAAAATCAAAATGTTGAATGTTTCATAAAGCATAGGGCACTGGGTGACGAGCGTGATCGGTGCATCTGACGATACGACGACTTTTTTTCTTATTGCACTTGCACCGTAAGTCTCACATGACCATCGTTCTATGGTGCATTCCTGCAGTGTTTTCTACTAGCGAACACAAAGTCTGGAATAATGAAAACACAGGCTATTGCTAGCATAGCTAATCTTTTAGGCTATATGCTGAGAACGCGGTTTTTCTTTGCCAAAGTATTGCCAAAGTGAAGCTAAAATTCGTGTAAACAATCAGGTTTGCGAACAATTTTTTGCAAAATTTGTTTTCCACCGCTATACGTCAGCTTTCTGATTTGCATTAAAACTACAGCAACCAAGACATGCATCCCTTCACCAATGTTTCACTTTTTTTTCGATATTTAACTGTGGGCCTGTTGCGTGATTCCTATTCTGATTTATCAAGACGGCTGCTTTCTCAGCTTTCCATAGTAACAAAGTGTTAGTTTATCATAGATATTCTCGAATTGTTTATTCACCTACCGCAGAACACAGGGTAGTTTGATGGAAAATATTGTGATTTAGCTAAAGTGCTTTTTATGTTTATTGCTATTTTATCAAGTGCTGTTTTACTTATTTATTTATTGCTATTTTGATTCACTCGTTTGGCTCAGACACATGGTCCATATCACAGGGATTATTCAAAGGACACAAGGATACAAAAATGCTTAGACACGATGCATCGCAAGGTAGGTGTTAGGTCAGGTGTTCCCGACCTGGGGTACATGTACCCTTAGAGGTACATCTATCTATCTGAAGGGGTACATTTAAGGTTAGCAATGAAAGGGAAAATACATTAAGATGATATTTATTTGCAAATATTTATACATATATCAGTGAATATTCTTTTCAAAAATATTATATGTTTCAAAAATAATTGTAATTATATATTGATGATAAGTCATGATAAAATATTTTGTCATGAGAAATTTAGGGGTACGTGCTCATCTGTCGAATTGCCGCGAATTGCCGAAGGGGTGAAGGGGTACATGGTCAGAGAAAGGTTGAGAACCCCTGTGTTAGGTGATACGTACAGAAAATACTGAAGATGAACAGAGACTGCAACAACGCACCAGTAAATATAGCACTTGATCATTCTATCCAGAAGCGTTACAAACGGGAGAGAAATTTAGATATGTGAAGGGCATCACACAAGTGAGCAGATAAAAAACTTGGATGAAGATGCACATCTTTGAACAAAAGCGTACAAAGTGTTTCTTATCAAGGCATCAAAAGTTCACACAAAATATGTGACTTAATGCGGGCGAACACTTTTGTTCCTTGGGATGTAATGCAAAATTCGATAGTTGTTTCTGTAGGTAACTCGCAGGCGCTTTAGTGCTAAAAAAGAAGTGTGGGAACGGCGTTCCCACACCAAATAAAAAGACTGCAACAAATAGTTCGAATAAAGTGAGCATTCGCCTACAAGAATTTCCACACCGGATCTTCCCGTTTCACTGTAGATTTTTAACTAGCAGTGCGAATCTGGATGTAGCTATCACATCTGTGAGATCGCGGCCATATTTTAATGTAATCGTTTGGATCTCATATCTTCAAGTAACGTTGCTAGTGGCTAGTGCAAAAAGGTGTGGGAACGTGTTCCCACCCAACTACACCCCTGAGTCTATGTTCATCTGCACCACAGCTGGCACGAAACAGGGTGTTTCTAACAGCAATAGACCACTGAGCAAAGTTCCTTGGAATTGGTTTGCCGCACAAGAAAGTGTCTTCGTTCTAACACAGGGGTGGGCGATTATTTTTGCTCAGGGGCCACTTTGAGAAGGCCGCATTTAGCGGAGGGCCGTTCCTTCTTATGAGAGCAGAAGCAAGTCTCAGTTTATAGCCTCAGCACTAATATTTACTATGAGAAGTTGGAGGAAATTTCAGATTTGAAGATTTTCCTGAATGCTTGTGCGGGCCACTGAAAACGCTGTGTCGGGCTACATTTGGCCCGCGGGCCGCTATTTGCCCACCCCTGATCTAATAACCAGTGCGCTGAGCATTTTGCTGTCAATTACCCAAGCGCGCAGCCAGGTGGGGGAGAAAGGCGCCGTCGTCCCTCAAAATTTTGGACTGAAATGTTGAACCAATGAGTAAAAATTGTCATGACCGCGCAAAGCCAATTATTCCACCAAACTATAGCTATCGCTGGTATTTTGCCAAAGTTTCTGTGTTAGAGTTAAGTACCATGGTGTTTTGAGGCACGTCATGCTGCACCACGTTCACTATAACGCTACGTTGTCAGCGTTGGCGGAGTGAGGTGTTGCACAATTGTATTGTGATGTCATAATTTGTTGAATTAATAGAGCACGCTCAATGCATTCTTGCCAGATAGCGGCAAGTTGTTTGCTAAGGTACTGTATATCTATCTCAACGGTGCACAACCTGCGGCCTTCGATAATGAAATTTGCGGCCGTCCGCATGTAATTTAAAATATAAGATTTGGCGGCCGTGCTGGCATATATTGAAACAAAACAAACGCAAGGCAAGAAAATCAGTCGACAAGATGCGTAACAATCTGGATGGTGATGCCACAAAGAGTTATAGAATGAATTCGCAATTTATGTTTGAACGTGTTTTGTGTTGGTTGGCACTTGGCAGTATCTCATAAATACAACTCGAGCTCATTGGCGGCCGTACTTCATATAAATAATAGTAATTCGGCCGGCAATAGCAAAAAGCTTGTACACCCCTGATCTATATTCTTTTTGTACCAGTGGTTCTTAACAGGGGGACACGCCTCCCCAGGAAGGGGTCAATAAATTTCCAGGCGAACGCGAGTCCTTACGCNCTCTGCAACGTGGAAAGTTTGGTCAATGAATTTTTACAGTCCTAATATTTTTATCATAAACCGACAAATTGCTATGTGCTTTACTTACAATATACCACTGGAAAGCATACAACGGATCTTGACCAAGGTACTCCGGACGTTTCTTTTTGTAACCACGCTTCAGTCGACCATAGCCTTCTAGTTGATGAACTCGTTTTACCTGCAGAATTCATGCCGTTTTGTAATACAAATCTGCACCTTAATTTTGATCCAAGATGAGGTTCACGTAAGCTTAGACACATTTGTGCGACATCCCCCGCGTTTGCTCGCGTAATTACACTATCGAACCCAAAAATAAGGAAGTGGTTCAGTTTTTATGAAACTGCATTTTGTGATAAACTTTTTTGTCAAAAAGCATACTTTGCAGTAAACTTGAGAATTCCACCAGCGATGTTTCACAAACAATCTTACTTACCTTTGGCGACAGTCGAAGTTTTAAAAGGTGTTCGAGACTGGGTCGGTAAGAGTGGCGTTCCAATGAACGGTGTCGAAAGTGGTACAATCCTTCATCATTGACAATCTGCGTTCATACAAAGCCGTGATTTTACAAACAGAATACTCTGCCGTCTGTTTTTCTTGTTTTCGCTCAAAACTTGGGAGTGGATTCTACATCGGCCAGGAAAACTCCGACTTGTTCAATTGTTTCAGCATGGAAGCTCAAGCCACGTAACCTGTAGTTTCATTTTTGTTTTGTGGCAAGTGTTCCTTACAGGGATACAAATACTGATCTGTCAACTTTTTGTGAATCTTGGAAAGCAAAACGAAACTTTTAGAGTTTCAGTTATGAGGTAGGTTTAACAATAGTATGAAAAAAATTCCAAGCGCCTTATTTTAGCTTTGATTTAAAATGGTTGCGTAAGCTTGTTCAGGCACAACACGTTAGTTCAGGTGCGATATTACGTCTGTAGCTATTGCCCGCCACCTTGTGCTTGTAATTATAAAAACGCCATGTGGTTTTTCCGACTTGTAACAGTCAGATAACATATTCAAAACAAAGGTTTGTTGGAAACTTGGAAGTAGTTAAATAGGAATACTTCGAGCTTGGAAATAAAATTTTAAAGAAGGTGAGGCTCTGGCACCTTGGCTTCATAGCATGCTTATAAGGCGTAGACGAAAAGAAGTGTTTTAACACAATCAGCGACAAAAATATTTCCAACACCAGTTTTGACGTACAAATTCAACTCTCCTTGGCATTGCCTTCGTGACTAGTAACATTAAATGGAAAAGCTAAGAAGTTGACGGTTTTTAGTCGATGATTTTAATCCCAGCTATATTGATTCGATATAATTAATCTTCCTCGAAGTACATTTCTAGATGTCGAGGGTCCTTTTGGAATGCCAGACTTCATGGAAAAGGTCGTTCCGTAAAGATAGTTTTTTTCACAAACAACTGAAGCATATGAACGAGTTTGACGCTAGCTTGTTGCATGTTTATCACCAGAACAATTTTTGGCTTTTTGCGAGGTCAAAACATTTATTCTAGGACATTGGTTCACAGTTGAAATAGCTTTAAGAAAAAAATCATTGGGTAGAAAATTATAAGCTCACAAAGGATTGCAAAAGTTTTTTAACTAACGGTCTGCTTCATTTTCTGCAAAACCGTTAGTTGCTTTGTTGTTTCAACAAACAAAACTTTTAATGACTGTGTAAGATATAAAATGGCGAACTTAGCCGTTGGCCAGATGGAAAGCATCATGACTCTGTAAGTCAAGAAAATCTGAACAAGTTATATCAGAATGGTGCCAGCTGTGCTCCTGTCAGGTAGTGGAATGAAGTTGAGATCAGAAAGTGTCACTTTCGACAACACGTTGTGTGCATTTAACAAAATGGCAGCGCCACGCCATGCGAAGGTGTTCTTGATTTTGTTGAAAATTGCAACCGCAGTCTTGACATTAGCAAAATAATTGTACACATGTAACTTTGCAATCGCCAAACAATTATTTGTTTATCGTGATGGGCAATTCCTGTTTCGAAATTACTGAGAAGGAAACTGAGTTAAAATTATCACAATAAAATTGCTTGACTTTTCCTTGATCTACATTTTTGGCTTGACCGGAGTAAGGGCAAATGCCCCCCAATTTACACTCATGTCTGCGTATTCTCATTGTCGTGATTCCTTTTTCAGCAATGTCAAATAAACATCAACAGACACTAAGAAACTTCTCGGGGACATCCTTCAGCAGTGTTTCTAACTTGCCGTAACCTCAGATCGGTTCAAGTTTGTATGAACTCAATAATAAAATTATAAAGGTGCTTTGAACAGGCCGTCAGGATTGATTCCTTCTTTCTACCTTTAAGCTGAATTTAACAGAATCAATTGAGAACAGTTTTCCAATTTAAGCGATTATTCTTTCTAATGGTTTTACCAAGTTCATTTTAGTCACGCTTGCATTCAGGCCCGTAACCAGCTTGGGACACCAGGCGGGGCCAAGAGTTTTATGAGAGGGGTTCAAATTTTTTAAACTATGTCCGGTAGTTTCATACTTTCAAGCGAATCCCCCCTGCGCTTCCCGTGGCTACGGGCCTGCATGCATTATTCGTCGGCATATGCGCTCAAAACGAACAAGCCCAGCTGGCTGATACCTCGAAAGCTTACAGAAAATCTAGAGCTTTCAACAGGTTCAACATTTTTGTTGAAGCCTTTGAAAAAATTGATTGAAAACAGAATAGAGGTCTTACGTCATTCGAAGCCTGTAAAAGTCATGATAGAACTATAGTATTTTAAGTATTTCTGGAGCAAAAGATACCGCGCCTGTCAAATTCAAACACGCAGGGCAGGGAAATCTATATTTGGTGTCAGCCATTTTTTGATGAAAATGCGTCACGGAAATTTGATTCGGTGTGATTTTTGCTTAGTATATGGCATATTTTCTTTTTCATAAAGTTGCTAAGTATAGAACTAGTTTGTTAGTCCTGTTACATCTGAATTTTTTGCGCCATACTGTATTGCGTAAAGCCTAAAATTATGAGATTTGGTCTTATGACACCTGTAAAGGTGAGATAGTAAAAATTTCAAGGATTCCACCTAATTTTTCGCCGGCTTCTGGACTTTTTCGCGTTCTTTTTTAAGGAACAACTTTTGATGCAAATATGAATGCTGCTGAAGGAAAACTTGTCAAACGCTCGGAGTATCTAAATCTGGTTCATAAAGGCATACGTATTTTTGTGTATTGCGCAGTTTCATTTTGTTCAAATGAGGATAACTGGTCAGTGAAGAACGCTAACAACCTCATAAGGAACATGAGCAGAGGGACATGTCAGCTGGAATATTATTACCATTTTGCTCGGATTTGAGAACATCGCTTTGTCTAAATACCGCGAACAAACAACTGCGGTTTGCGTTTCGGGAGGGAAAACCGCAGGTGACCCGTGTGCTTTTCAGAGCTGTCTGACAAGAGGAAACATTGTGAATAGACAATCGAGCACGCCGGCTGGGAAATCTTGTTGCATCACATGCGTCATTTACAAAGGCGCTGGAGAATGCAATGGGTTATCAGCTTGAAACGTTTTAGTATTTTCTGTTGCGATATTGCGTAAGCTGTGTTACAGAAACACAGGAAGATTTTCATTATAAGAACCAACCAGTACAAGGCACGGCTTCACAATTTGAATTTTGTGTGGGAAGAAACGAATAGTGATACTGTATGCTCTAGTGGTCTGTAAGAAAATCCACCGATACTCTAGAATAGTTAAACTTTGAGTTAAATCGCAACAAATAATCCAAAAATTCTTTCAGAGTTGCAGCAACAAGCTTCTCATAACTTACGCTTTGTGATGGCAAAAATTTAAGCGACCTTTAACACAGCGCTTACTTCTTATAATGTTACAATTGACTTTTATTGCATCCATGAGTTGCTGCGTAAATAAGGTTCAACTACTGAGCAAACATCGCTGAAACAAAACACAAGCACGAAGCAAATCTAAACGCATCTTTTTTCTCACAATTTGACGAATCCTACTGAGCCCAAGTGAATAAACGGTGTAGACATTTAAGAAAAAACTCACTACAACTGGCCATATGCCTACCTCACACAGGTTTTTGAGTTCTGCGTTAAACCAGGGGCTGTTTTGTTTGCTTAGGGCGTTGACGATTCAAGTCTTTTCGAAGGCAGTTTTACAGCAGCGATAGGCTCCTAAGCCAAGCGTGGAGTTAACGAGGCCTTTAGCAAGGAATCAGCAACAGTTGTTGCTTTTCCGTTGCCACCTTGTGTGTAAATTCAGGAATGAAAAAGCAGTGGTTAGAAAACATATACGGCTCGAATTCTTAAACTTCTTTTCCATGTGCTGCTTCCGCTTCGTAATTAATCTTTTGATGAGTGCAAAATACTTACAGGAGTTTCAGATACCGTTGCTTTCTTCCATAAAACCGGATGTAGCAAGTTTTGGCGTATTTCAAAACAGTGTTTTGGTTATTTTGCCTTTTATTTGTTATGATTCATGTTGCACTCTGTTGAAAGCTAACAACGCAGGTTCATCATCAAATGGGAAGATTTTCTTCAATGTAAGTTTGCCTTTGAAGAAGCAAAGTCACGAAAAAATTTGAAAGCAGTTGAGTGCTATCAACATAAGCCACAATCTCATTCAGAAAAATTATACGTGAGTAATTTTCAATCTACTTCGTGTGAAAATACTGTGCATGAACAAGAATTCATTCGAAATTGAAACAAAACTCACCGTTCCATGGTTTTCGAAGCCATGCCTGGATGCAAGCCAGTCTGCATGCGCTCTGGTTTGTTTTGGTGTGGAGGAGGGTTTCAACTGCACTATGAAGTCGTTTGTATAAACAGCCGGGGCCCTGCGGGATCCGGATGCAGAAAACAGATCGCGAGAACCCACAAAGGACCCGGCAGCAAGACAGTGACACAGGGTGGCTGTCAGTAGCGTGAACAGTGTAAACTTGCGCACATGGATAGTCTGGAGCTGAGAAAACAACTTTGCCATTCAACCTTGGCTGACGCTTGTTCTAATCCAGCAACTTCTATGAATGTTCAAAAAACGAGTAAATCAATTCAGTTTGATGAAGTTATTATCGTAATTCTGAAAAAAGAAAAACACACGAACATAGCATCGTGGTAAAGGATATGCTGTCACTTTGTTCTTGTCAGCTAAGTTCTACCTACCTCCTGACAGCACTATTTGGTATTAGACACTACTTTTTTAACAAGAAATTCTTGCATACTAAACGATAAATGCTGCACTGCCAACACCAACATCAGCTAAAATGAAACCTAGTGTCTTCAGCAGCTTCTTTTATACGCACTACGCCAGGCTGACATTTTGAGAAACTGCTGTACTGCCTACGTCAGCACACAGCAATCTTAGCCAACCTACAGGTTAGAGCGTGAAATAAAATAAAATCGATGGCGGTTGACGTGACGTGCGAACCGCAGGTCCACGCAGAGCTGATATCGAATGGTATCGATCGCTTTCATTTGCAAGAATAGAACTTGACAAATTTTTTGCACTTTTGTGCAGAAATTTTCTGAAAATGCTGACAAACTTGTTATTACTCTGCGTCACTTCCGTGACTTTTCTTGAACGTGCAAGCGAATTGAGATCCTTACCTTAACATATTTTGAAAATGGTGCCCAACTGAACTTTGGGAAGCCGAACCAATAATTTTTCAAAACAAAATTACATTTTCCAGCCATTGATGTTGCATGTCGCTGCCAATTAATTCAATGCCAGAAAATTTGTGTTTCAAAAATTTGATGAAAGTTATTTGCCACTAAATTACCCCATGCTTTACAATTTTTTAACTGAGACCAGCTCAAGGTTTGCTACAAGCTTTCGAGGAATCAATCGATTAGGCCCTGCTTCATGACTTTGCGATGATTCGGAATTGCACATATCTGCGATCAAAAAATTAATCTCCACAAAGGTGACGCAGTCGAATGTATCAGCAATTTTTTAACTGATGTGCTCAAGTTTCCATTCGGTTCGGAAAACTCGTTATGGACATCTAGGTTCAGTTTCAAGAAATTGTTTTAAGAAGTCTTTCGACTCGTGCACGCTCAACTGCGTAGCACAAGAGACCCTTTACAGGTATTCTGTCAGTATACTAAGCCTAGCTTGGCATTACATTGTCGGTATCACAATATTTCGCTGAAACTAGAAGACCGGAAAATGAAAAAAATTAAGTTTCTTTTCTTCGGCAAGATCTTCTGGATACGCTGTTCCCCTTGAGAGCAAAAGGGTTTAAATTTGGAAATGAAGGGACAAGTTTACTCAACGCATTCGTCCTTGCCGATGTGTCCCATTTCATCTGCAGTTGAGTAAATAATAAACTGAGAAGTCTGAAGACACACCCCAAGCTAAATATTTTTGAAGTCAAGACAAGCTCATTTGCTCAATTTTAAGTTAAGAATGAGATTAATCGTAATTGAGCAAAGCCAAGGCTTTCATGCTTAAGATTTTGATTGTTCGAAACTACCAGGCCCATGTGAAAACGTCAAAAAGTTTTTTAGTTGTTAGGCATAACAAGTTACAATCATTCTGCCTCTCCCGGAAATTTCAGCAGGTTGCAGCCATGGAAGCTAGAAACGAATAAATGTCTTGTGGCAGTTATACGCACTCCCAGAAAGCCAGAGCACAAGGTAATCAGATAAAGATAAAGCATTTAATTTGGAAATAGTAAATGCATCACGATTAACGAAAGATCGCAATCCCCGCGGAAGAAGCGATTGAGGTTTGCAGCTGTGACGAAGAATCCCGTTTCAGCGCTACCACCATTTGCAGAAGCTGTTGGAGATTTACTGTGACCACGCTGTTGAGATGAATAACTTCATTACTATTGGGGGCCTATAACTTACAGTACGGGTCAACATAGTGATTTTTCGTTTTCTATCGCAGCTGCGGACTTACAAAAAGCAACCCAGTCTTTGAAAATATAAACTTTTAGCGGGGCAACAAGGATCACGTTGAGAAGTCCTTGTATTCTTTGCTATTCGTTGGCACTCGGGACTTGGGGCATTGGATAAAAACTTTTCTATTTTTAGTGAACTTACTGCAACATTTAAAACACGCTTGTAATTACCGTACATGCCCTTCGGTCACGTGACCTACGATGATCCTGTAGAAGCGGCAGGGTTGCCAGGTTGGCCTTTTTTAGGACAAATTTCAAAAATTGGCCTGGTTTCAAGTTGTTTGGCCGGAAAAATTTTAGTTGGCTATTTGGCTTTTTTTGGCCTAATATCAAGTTGGTTGGCCTTAAAAAATTTGTTTGGACTTTTGGCTCTTTTTTGGCCTTTTTTCGCTGAAATAGGTTCAATAGGTTCCTGTGATGGAAAACATTACTACTCTATGCTTTTAGGCAACACAATTGGGAAATTTTTGTGGTAAATGGAAGATGACCGACGCCCGCGCTTTCATATTAGTAATATTTAAGCTATGCGAGTTTCGAAACAAAGTTTTTGCGTAATAATTGGAAATGAGTGCACTCGCTGTAGTGTGTATTGTGTTGTAAGCACTAAGAAAGCGCAACGCTTGCAAACAGATCTGCATCTTCGCGATAGAAATGCAACAATGACGTCAGGGCCAGGCTTTAGTGATAGTTGCTTTATGGACCTGTTATTGTAGTCCGCGCACTTTCTCTAATCTTACTTTAGCCTTTTTCTATCATTTCACATCTAAGCTTTTGCTTCCAAATTTCCTGGACTGAAGATTTAACATGCGTCGCTGACGCGCAATCGATTTCTCAGCAAAGCAATTTGCGATCAGATTCGGTTGTGTCTCCCTTGTGGTGTCTTAATGACGTCAAGAAGTGGAAGGGCTGCAATGATTCTGG
>JGI24022J15233_10000662_pt1 | contig 23841 bp, 12 predicted proteins | sample Ectturendosymbi2_FD_15233 | JGI IMG/M metagenome (IMG submission 15233)
TAAAGCATACCATATTTGAGCATGTGAGAGCACTGTAATATTATAACGGTGCACAACTAGTTAATACATATACAAAGCTTTGAGAGTCAGCAATATGTATTTTTATGGGCTTGGGGGGCGGCAAACTCAAGGACCGCCCCGGGCACCCCCCCACACTCTAGCTACGCCACTGGCGATGTTTACGACATTGTCCGTCAGAGTAAGAAAATGTCTGATAAGGATCAAGTACTCTTCTGAATGTCCTCAGAATCGTTTGGCTAAACTAAGGCAAATGCTTTTACGAAGATAATATCTTGGATATTTCTGTAATAACTCGGAGCAAAGATAACATTAGGCATTAACAATCGCCACCATTTTAACCTTAAACTGGTGGTGACGAAATATTAGTGACTGGACAGAGTCCGGCATTTGGAAATTTCATCATGTGTTTCTAGAATTTTGGTGCAGCAAAGGTGGATTACCTCCATTATTGTACAAATTGTGAGTTTTTTAGATTATTTTCAAGTTTTCTTTCTACTTGCAGGATTGTGTGAAAAGCATTAATGCTTTATAAATAACTCTGTTTGTTTGCAAAGTTTACGACATGAAGCCTACACCCGTTGCAATTGTGAATATAGTAGTCAATGGATTTCTCGGTATTCTAGCAACGTACGTCATTGCGGCAGTGGCCTGCTTTCAATGCAAACAAAGGTGGCGCGCAGATACATCTCAACCTTTGTACAGAAAAAGAACGAAACTCCGTATTCTTTGGATCACGGCGGCAATTCTGGCCTGGTTGCATTATTGGTGTGCAGTGGTGGAATTCTTTTTGACAAGCAGTCCTAGCAAGTGTTATGCGTTCAGCATACTGTGGCTTCTTACATATGCGCTTGGCATACTGGTAACTTACATCTTCCTTTGGGCCCGTCAACACATTGTTTATACTTGCCCTAGCATGCCATTTCTACGAAGCAAGAAGATTTCCTCACTGAGCTGGCTCACGTTACTTTTTCTGTTGTTTGGAGCAGTCATGTTATTTCTCGCGGGATCGCGTCTTATCTTTTTCTCTTCCTGTTCAGCAAGGAACGAAGCGGCGAAACGGAAGTTATATGCTTACATTCTCTCAATAACTTTACTTGGTATCACCTTGATTGCCCAGGTACAGCTGTTAGCCTTGTTTGTCATACCCATAATAGCTCTAACAAAGAGAAACAAAGAAAATTTTAATCGTACAAGAAGCAGACGATTATCCACTGTGCGTCGTTGTTTGGCTGCAGCGCTTGCTTGCTTGGTTACAGATGCCGCTGCCGCGATTGTGACAATCACAGTGGAGCACAGCGTAGGGACTCTGATTTATGACGTAAACCTTTTAGTGCACACCACAAGTTGTCTGTTGAGTTTCAAGCAATGGAGAAGAATGCTGCTTCCCTGCTGCACCACTGCACAGACAAACAGAACGAATACAACGACCGACAGCGATGATAGACTAGAACTAGACACTGGCATGTGTTGAGTTCGTTTTTTCTCCTCAACATGAAACGTCTTGTGATTCTGAAATAACAATGAAAGAAGACGTCGATCACTAAAGGAAGATAATTGAAGAACGCAATTCAGAAGTTTGCTGACGAATTCACGACAAACCAAACGGAATTGAACACTGAAGACGTTATTTATTGTAGAATTGTACTTACGCATTTACTATACAATTATGCTAGGAGAGAGTAACCAAAAACCTTATAACATAACACTGAAAAACGTAGTCCAAACCCTGATAAAAATTGTAATCGAAATTATTAATGATTCCGAATGGCTTTCATTCCTAGAAAAGTGACGTCACGCACGTCCGATTGCGCCAGGCGCACGCACTCAATGCGTGACCGCAAGAACCGCGAGACGGTAATCAACCAATGAAAATACACGATAAAATTGATATATACCTGTGTCACTGCTCAGTTCAATCGAGCAGTGGGCTTACCAAGCTTTTCCCTTAAACCAGTAGTGGGCGTACCAAACTGGAACAAACCATATTGACGGATAAATAGTTGGCGAACTTGTGGGGTCTGGTAAATTCGTGAACCAGAATACACTTTTTTTTCTAATTCATTTATCCCTATATAATTATAGTGCAACCTAGTATGAGTAGAGTGAACTCGTCGAGGGAGCTCTAATGCTGCTGGTTGCTTTCCTGTTAGTTTAATGCCCCGAATTGGCATCATTCTTTTGCGCTTACCTCAGTGGTTCAAGGCGATGCAGTCAACTGCAACAATTCCTTGAGGTGCTGAGGGCATCCACACAAAGGCTTCCCTGGGGCCTTCCAATGTCTAAATCCGGCCCTGGTCAATACTAGTTTTACAAAAACGGAAACCAAAAAACGCAAAAAACAACCTACCGAAAACCGAAAGAATATTACCTATCAAAATGCAAGCTAATAAGCGAGGGCCCGCCTTTCACATTTAGTTTGCCAGGGGGTGGGACTCGCGCCCATAGGGAGACAAACGACCAGGTGGCGTGATTACATCTCAGCCTTGCTTGTGGTGCCTTCTTGGTGTGGAGCCATCAGAAATTGCTGACAACCGTGACGTATTTCGAATCTTCCTAGGGCTGCTGCCTCTTGACCTTCCTGAAAGTAAAAGCGGGTATGACAATGAATGAATTCTGTAAGTTTGCAGCCACCAAATGTAATTGATAATCACAAACTTCCAATTCTAGCAGTTGAGGCTGACAAAACGTCGTTTAGTTTTGCAAAATATTTTTGCAAACCTAAACGATTCGGTAGCGCAGGCCTTAGGAGTACAAACCATGGCTAGATGAAGAATGTAAACCATTCAGGTGCAGTGCAAATATCACGCATTCTAAACGATGCCATCCAACTGTTTCAGTAGAGCAGCGGCTAGCAGTGTGGATGCAAAAAATGTGTCCAGGAAGTGAGCACACGGCCAAGCTTCATAAGTTCGTGTTTGTGTGGAAAATTATTTGTCGTTTAATATTTTTCATCCAAAGGCTTTTCTTCGCAAAACTCACGTCAAACGGTTGTTTTTTTTTTCAATTAAAATGGAGTTGGACGAAGTCAGCTCTAAGAATATTGCAAACGAACACATAGAACTAGCAAACAGACTTGGACAACTAGAATTTTTTTAGCTTTTCTGAATTATATTAGAATTAAAATTAGTGGATTTGCGAAAACCAGAAATTGAACTAAAATTAGAATTACATTTGCTCAAATCATGAAGCAAGTTTAATCCAAGCCCAATCCATGCCCAAATCCGGATTCATTCTGATAAGCATGAGAATGGCAAAGATGCGTACACCAAGATTGGCGGTGACTTGTGTGTGTGAATGGATAGGCAATGTGACATAATAATCAGACATGGGGTAATCGTAATCGATTACAGTTTTTGAGCAATCGTAATCGATTGAACTGACCAAAAATGAAATGTAATCGATTAATTTAATCGACGACTACTTTCGTGATGAACCTTGTAAATATAGGGATTCTGCTGGGACCGACAAAAAAGTAACGAATTAAGTGAATTGACGACAGGGTTCCCACGCGGCATTGAAAAAGTATTGAATTTCTAAATCGGTTTTCAAGACCTTGAAAAAGTATTGAGTTTGGCCAAAGTGTCCCTTAGGTATTGCAAAAGTATGGAAATTCCAAACGAAGAAGATCAGAAGTATAAAATAACACTTCACCAACTACCTCAAGCTCGATTTGCCCAAGATAGTGACTGTGATCTTAGCCAGTTCGATGATATTTTTATCTCGGCCCCAGCGTCAGATTGTCAGTTTTTTCAAAAGGAAGTCAGTATTTGAGTTGAGGTTACTGGTGAAAACATTGGACAATTGCATACCATAAAGTTGAAGAGCTGGGACACCGACAAAAACCTGTTAAACAGGTTCTCTCGTCGGGCACCCCTCAACAGTTTCATGACACTCTATCATGGTTTAAGGTTGAAGGCGAAATTATTGGGTAGTTAATCTGGTTACATTTTTAAACGGGCTGCAGTTCGCTAGGTGTTCAACACAGTTCCGCAAGAATGCTGGGATGTAACCGGTATCTATCGTGGCTTGCCCGGTTCCGTAAGGAGCTAAACGTGACAGACAAAGTGTAAACCCAGCTAAAATGAAACTTTTCCCTGGTTTCCATAACTCCCTTGCATCCAAGCAGACAATTATTTCTGTTTAGAAGTCATTTATTTTAAACATATGCATGGTGACAACCAGAACCGTCGACAGGAAGTCTTCAATAGGGAGGCTTTACGTTTATGCAAGGGGTCTTGAAGTCCTAAAATTTGATAAAAACAGCACTGATCAATAGTGTTTCATATTTCAATTTGGGGGGGTGGAGCTTCAGTTGAGGGTCAAAGCCCATCCGTGCCGACGGGACTGGTGAAAACTTCTGTGAATTCTGGTCTGTTGTGAAGCTCTTGTTGCTGCTATCACGTGGAAGGCAACCGTTGAAAGAGGTTTCGTTATGAAAAAAAATATGTTTGATGTAAATTCATGTGGTTCGCATCTAATTGCGAGGCGGTTGGTGAAGGACTACTGTACATTGCTAATTTGGAAGGATTAAAAAATGTCACGATTGGTAAGGAACTTTTACAATGTGGACGTGGAACTAGAAGTTGATACTTTGCACATCTGGCTAAAAGTAATGACTCCAAGGAAAAAGTCAGTAAAGAGGAAAATTTAGAAATAAAAAAAATCCAGGGCTATAGAAACCGGAGCCCAAGTAATTTTGGATGACTGGGGGCGGAGGTTGAAATTTTAGTTCCTGTTCCACAGATATAAATTGTGGAACAAGCGAGTTGTACAAATAATACAAGTTTTTTCCTATTTTTTGGACCAAATTGTTTGGGAGCCGGAGCCAAAAACCTGTAAATGTTGGAGCCAGAGCCAAAAATATTAGATGCCCGGAGCCAGAGCCTGAAATTTGAGTACTGGCTCCACAGACCTGAAAAAAGCACAGAATGACAGAGAATGTCAAAGCTCTTCAGAAAGCAGACAATAAATTGGCACAAAAGCACAAGATTTAAGTCACTTGACACCACTTACACAGTCAAACAACTTCTGAAAAACAGCAGGCATCTAAGAAAAAGCTCTTGCTGATCTAGAGGAACAGCTTAAAGAAATGTTACGTGATTTAGGTAGTGCTGAGTAGATACATTCAGCAGTGCTCGATGGTACGAAATGTAGATCAGGGTCTCAAACTCAAATTGCTCCGAGGGCTTACCAGGTATTCAGAGGGCCGCATTTTCACGCTTACGCAACAATGGCGGTACGGGAATTTCGCTAGAAACAGCTTTTACATCTCATTACCTGCTTAAGGTGTCATAGGTTATAGAGAACTCATTTCTAGCCGTCTCTACTTTCGTTTGAAAGGAAGTTGTTCACTCGCTGGTCGAGCACTTATAAAAATCGATGAATAAACGAAATTACTTGAATGTTAATTATTTGAAAACTCCCAAAAAGCAGCACCGGCCACACAAAAGACCAGCGGGCCGCTTGTTTTAGACCCCTGGCGTAGACGTAGTTTGCTACAGTTTTCTGTTGCCTTTTGTGCTGAGTTTCATTCAAGTTTTTGATATCTTTTGTTTGTGTGTACACAAAGCAAACCAGCTTAATTGCATTAGGTTCGTTCAGATTGATGCAGTAAGTCTTCAGACACTGATTCTTTAAATCTTGTTCTTTGCAGGTTAGCACAGTTTCGCTAAAGGAAAAGCGGTTAATGATATTTGCGAAGTGTTGTGCAATGTGTAAAATTGTGTTTCATGATTATGAATTTCGAAAAATGAAGATAAGGCATGGTATTGAACTTTGTAAATTTAGTATTGAAAAAGTATGGAAAATATTTTTTGAAAATGCGTGGGAACCTTATGACGAATTAGATTAGTTCTACTGTCCTAACAAACAAATTTTCAGCGTTGCTGGTCGAATGATCAAGCCTGGTAGATGTCGTTTGACTGATAAAAGATTTAAAGCGTTGATGTTTATTAACTCTAAGATTTTAAACATTGATTATTTTTGTTCAATCAATATTTAAAGCGTTTGTTGCAGTGAAGCAACTGACGGGAGGGAAGAGGGGTGATTTTACTCTCCTGGCCATATCATGCAAAGAACAGGCACCCACTTAGTTTTAGTGTTCTTTTAATTGGTTGTCGTAAATTTGCGTTTTTCGGAGTGTTTTCCGTTGATTGGGGTTTTTGGTATAGCCATACAAGTCCGGACTCACCATCATTTCTCAACTTTTTTCAGAGTGTAGACTAGCAGGTCCCCTAGAGGCCAGATTACCTCTTTCAGCTAAGTTTCTTCTCCAGCTTAAACTTCTAGTTACCACACTGGTTTGTTGACTGCACGAACATCTCAGTAAACAAGTGCTTGATCTTTAGATTAGTACCTTCGTTTACTGCATTCGCTCATATCGTATGTTGTCTGAACATATACTATACTTACATCAAACCATGCAAATGTTTCAAGGCAAATGTAATCGAGATTGTAATCGATTGCACTCGTGATGTAATCGCCCCATGTCTGGTAATAATAATCACAGATGAGGGCAAATAGTTTGTACTGCCGCTGTGAATCAGAAAAAAAATTTATCGAGTTTCACTGTCTGCGCTGCTCAAGTGACGGGATAGCAGCGTGGCACTTGTGACCATTTTGTTGCACTTTCCTTGCACAAGGGTTCATTCTCGTTCATCTTTAAAAATGCCGCTGGACATATTAGCATTTTTTGGCAAAATCGAAAATTACACAGAACTAAAATTAGACCATTGAAGCTTTTAGCAAATTAGATTATAATTACCGTCATTTCGCTCTAATTCATCGAATTAGAGAACTAGAATTATCTAGTTGTCCAAGTCTGCTAGCCAGTCACTTGGACTGATGGCCTTTACACAAGCCCACAAATACTACTTACACATGAACAACATCCGTTTTATTCTTGTGCACCTCAGAAAGAACGCAACCTAAGCAGTAAATCAGACATCGCACAGCAAGCTTTAAACGGGAAAGCAGCTACGGGCGTAGGCAAGTCCTTGGTATGGGGAGAGGAAACGAGCTTTCCAGGACACCACGCAATCCAAAAGCATTGGTTTTTGAGGATGGCCGGGTAGGTGTCAAATGTCCCTTCAACGGTGACTGATGCGCAAAACGCAAAGCCCCCGATTTTTGACAAGAGCAACTGTTCATGACCACAAGAACTCTGCAACACCGTCTTTTGCAATCTGCATGTGACTGCTTTAAGAACCATAGAAATGCGTCATGAAATGCGCCTCTAAACGAAACGTAACACAACCACCAGAACAAGAACGGTCAGTATTGGGAATCCACGAGTTTCTTAGATTTAACAGTGGAACTGATTTCTTCCTGCAACAAGGTCAGCCAATAGAGTTTGTTTACAAAATAATAAAGGTAATGCAAAAACCAGCAACAAGCAACGCGACTTCATTTACTTCTGCACTGGGTCCACATAATGTAAAATTTGCTACTGTCCGTTGCCGATTGAAACCAACAAACATTTTCTTGTTGTCAACAAACGCTCTACGGCGTGAATTTTGTGATCTGGATACGACTTAAACACAAAACGTAGAGAAGTGCAAATTCTCTTTTGACGAAGGCTCAGCCCTGCTGAGAGCGACAGTAGGCTTTGCTATATACGATGGCTATTGGGATTCTGCACTGGCAATATCCAGTGCATGTGGTTACGCAAAAAAAACAAAAAAGTCCAAGGGAAGGGAACGTCTGTCGCTTGCGATCCACAATGAAACAACTGAATCAAACATACAAGGATTGCACGATGTTCCACAGGCAAACAGCGAAAATCCTGTACGATACGTCCAACAAAATTATCTCGTTTAACTCTTGTCTTGGGATTTAGTTTATGAAATATCAATTACTATTGAACAGTAGTTTGGGAAACTACTTCAAAATTTCCTACAATATTTTACCCCAGCTTATTCCTTTTTACTGATAGTTGCAAAATGCTTATTCTTGCTTCACACCGAACTTGAGGTCAGTTTTGATAGAAGGCAAGTGGTTGCTTTTGAAAACTATGCCGAAATATCGCAAACAAAAATGCTTTCAAACGTTCTGAAATAAAATTGACACTGAAGTTTTTGGAACAACTCATCATAATCTTATGAGTAGGGCAACCAAAAGTCAATAAAGTCAAAATTTTTCTGCCGTTTCTAAAGTTTATGAAACGTCCACAAACCAAATTTCACGCTCATAACATGAGGGAATCCCAAGTTATTAGGTCAAAGAAAAATCAAAATTTATCATTAGGTCAAAATTTTCTTGCAGCAGTTTGCTTCTCTTTGATATTTTATTGAAACTGCAACAACAGATAGTGGTATGCTTTTGCATGTTTAGTTGCAATTCTGTAATGACAATGGGCTTGTTGGGATTCCTGCCGTAATAATGTTGTTGTGCCCACTACTGGACGATTGAATATTATGAAGGATAGACGAGAAATGTGGCCTTACAATACTTGTTTTGGTAAACGTTAAATCCATTATGTATAGTGTTTCAGCTTCATGATGTTCTCGAATTTGAGTCTGCTGTAGTTATTAATGTACTTATCAATACATCATCCCCAAAGTTAAACAATCAATTTTTTTCAAGTTCTCAACACCTAAGGCTGAATTATTTTGCGGTTGTAAACGCAGAAAATTTATAGGTCAAAATGAAGTCAAAATTTTAAGCTTTTAGGTCAAAAAAAAATTGGTTGCCCTACTTATGAGTTTTTTACGGTTCAATCGCCATCTTGCCGAAACATTTTCCCGATGAAGACCCTTCCTGATGTCAAACGCTTTCCATGCTAGTTAATATAGCAACAGCAGACCAAAGGGATAATTTTCCATAGAAAATATCGCTCACTATCTGTAACCTGATGACAAACACAGGGTTAATAAAGCAAGCTTGTCACAATCGAATTCCAAAACGCAGTTGGTCGGGCAATAATGGACATAATCAGCAGAAAAGCTCTTTGGTAGTTGCACGCTGTGAGGGACGGCTATCAGCAGTTTAAGCCTATTTACAATAACCACGTGTCTCGGCTTCCAGGACCTTAACAACAGTCTGGGCAAAGCTACCGCCATAGATGAAAGGCAACAAAAGCACGGTTCCGACGAATTTTAACCAGGTAGCTGAGCTCGCCATTCCCTACCACGCCAACCAACACACAACAAACTCACAGGGGCATGTAATAAACCGGGAGACTCCAATGCTTTGCGGCCACCGTTATTTCCGACGGCAGCGGAGCTCCGCAAACGAACAAGCACGGTTACTATGGTTACGAACGCACGTTTTGGAAACCGTCTCAGAAGAACATCGGCTAACCTTGTTAGCTTGGTGCCATGGAAAGGTAGCAGTAAGACGAAAAGAACCACTGACCCAACGGATTCCAAGCACACACGATGACAATATACCAGAATGGACATTTTCAGCAAACAGTAAGTACGCTAAGACCTACGCGCCAGTATGCGGATCCAACCCACCTAGTTTTGTTTCGTTTATCGAGTAAACTACCCGCAAGTAATCGCGTTGGGCGAGGAGGGTCTTGACAGTTTAGCCGAGGCTCAGCGGCGGTTTTCGACGTCACACCAAAGTAACCACAGCACGACAGCATCTGAGCGAGAGCACGACCGCTTGTGCAGGTCTTCTATTTTGTTTTACAGGGGAAAAGTTTATTTCAGTTCTCTTTTTTTGTCGCTTCCTCCTGAGGCTTTTCCGCAGCATCTTTCGATTCATCCTCCGAGTAGCTGCAGAAAATGCAAATAAAAAAGAATAGTTAACGTCTCACAACTGTCGCATTTTGCACACGATACACAGGACACGTGCTGAAACTACAATTGAAGCCATACAAGGAAAAAAAACTTTCAAATCAAGCGTTTCAACTGCTCCATGCCCGGGTTTTGCTGTAAATTGTCCAGCACGAACTGATTTGGTTGACGTCACATCTCTCCAACCGGAGGTGAAAGTCAAGGTTAGTTCAGGTTCAATCGGTTTGTTATGGGGCTTAGAATTTCAACTCTAAACTTCAACCCTTCAAATTACTTTCGAATTTAATCAACTCTGAGGATGCTTGCTCAGTAAGCGAAGTATGCACTTCGCAGACACCATATATCAGGGTTGGCCAACAAGTCAGAGACAGAGCCACATTTCTTACTGTGTTACCGCAAAGAGCCACATCATACACATGGGCACAAGCGAACAACACCCCATCCCTTCCTCACTCACACACACCTTTGCTCAGCTAGATTTATTGTAAATATCACATACCAACACGACAATGACAGAACTTTGCCAGCCCTTTATTGCTAAACATGTATTTAGTGGGGCGTCTAGTAATTACGCAAGAGCCGCACGAAACCGGACAAAGAGCCTGATTGTTCTGATTGTTTCTGATTGTTTGCTGTGTAACAATTCCTTTCGATAGTGACTAAAAAATATCGAAAAATTACTTCGGTTTCAATCCGGCATTGTTCTCCATTTACTTGACAGACGGAAGCGATGTACGAACAGATGAATGCGTGGGCTGACGCAAGACACTATTGTGCGGAGCGTCCGCAAAGGGTGTACAGACATTTCATCACGCGACAGTTCATCACTGACATTTAATCACGCTTTATAGTGTTTCATGTTTCAATTTGGGGGGGCTAACCCCCCAAATGCCCTCCCGTGGCGACGGGACTGGTTCTGTCTGCGACAGGATGATTGGGATACGCAAAAGTGTACTATTAGATGGATTGGCTAGAGCGAAACTATGGCTAGCAGACGGAACATTTAAGGTTGTTCCATCAATATTTTTTCAATTGTACACAATACATTTCGAACTCGCTCCTGGCAGAAATCCTGCCGTCATTTACTGCCTTGTACAGAACAAGACGCAAGTTGCATATGATCGCATGTTGAATGAAGTAAAAAGAATGATTCCTTTGGTTTCTCCCGAGAGAACACTGCTAGATTTTGAGAGGGCAGCTATAAATGCTTTTAGATCAGCATTTCCAAATGCAACAGTTACGGGCTGCTATTTTCATTTAACACAAAGTGCTATGCGAAAAGTTAACGAAATTGGTATGAAAGACGACTACGAAAATAGTGAAATAACAGGCTAAGATTGGCTCTTCGCTGTTTACCCGTGATTAACTAAACAGTGATGAAATGTCAGTGATTAATCGTCACGTGATTAAATGTCACCAAACCGTTCAAGTGATTAATTGTCTGCGTGATTAACTATCTAGTGATTAATTGTCGCGTGATGAAATGGTGCGTGATGAAAAGTCACCAAACCTCCGCAAAGAGAGTCGCATTCGGACGAAGTGGGAAGGGCTTAAGCAACAAAGTTTTGTTTTTTATTGCCAAGCTTGCAATACTGTATTTTGTGTAATGTGGTGTGCAAAACAGGCAAGGAAAACATTTACCGAATAAATTGACACTATTTACGCGAACACGACAAGTTTTTTTTAAACTTTTTACATGAGCATCAGGCCAAGTGCCACTGTAACCATACTGACATTACAGAAATATGCCTAACCAAAAAATTGCTTGCGGACGATTTGCGCTGTCGACAGATGCAACCATGCAGTTATTCCTTGACAACATTTACTGTCGATGTCAGACACTTCATGTGTGCCGGACGTGCAAAAGGAAATAACGTATAAACCTCATTCATCTATCCTCCCTTGAAACAACGGCCTCATCTTTGAATACTCTCGCATACTCTCTGCAAAAGGTTCAAAACGAACTTTCGGTTGACGCTTCGCCCCTGACGTAAAGCATGATCGAAAAAAGTTTCAAACTAGAGGGCTTTTCACTATAGGAGAGTTCCTACATGGCAGTTTTAATCACTCAAGACACATAAGCAACAAACTGATTAAAACAGGAAGCATCCGGCAGCTGCCTCGCACTGCGTGCTCGAGTCCACACAACGCACAGGACGCATATGGACGCCGAACTCCTCCAATCGGAAATCATTTCACAGTAAGCCATTTGCTGCCAGACGCTAAACCACCAAGAGACACGATGGGGCTAAGCGCTGGGATCAGCAAGCTGTAGACTTTTATGATTATTTCCAATCGCGCTGATTTCATTCGCGAACAAGCGAGCGTCACCGACAACAGCACATACTTACACAAGCATCTTGGGCAGGTCGCCTTTGGCCACGCCGACCAGAAGCGGCGCACCGATGCATGCTGGCACAAGGTATAGCAGGGCGGGCTGGGGGTGCTTGAACACCACCATGACAATGATCGTGGCCACCAGACCCGCGATGTACGCAAGGAACGAGGAGTAGAAGTAAGTTTTCTGGCCGCGTTTTAAGCTGTAAAACCGAAACAGCGAAGTCAAGAGCTGACTCTAGAATGCATGTGACTGAGGCTCGATTTGGCCAAATTACACACAACGCATATGAACTGAAGCTGATTCTTAGAAAGTAGAAGTTGCAATTGCATCAGTGACGGATTAGCTTCAAAAACATTTTAATGATTTAAGGCAAAAAAGGCAACTTAGAGCAACGTCTCTGTCCTTGACGAGTATGCTGGACGTTCGCTACTGCATTTTGAGACTATTATCGGAATATCAGATTCAGAGGGTAGCTGACTAAACAACGATAACTCACAAGCAAAACAACAAACAAAAGCTAACAAATGTCTGGTTATAACAAGATCATTATAGATCATACCAAAATCAACCAAACGGAGCTTTTAAACTTTGGCAACGACATGTACGCCAACAGCAGCGAGAAATAACTTCATCGGGGACTCTTAAACCCCAAAGAGTCACATCAAACACACAGATAACGCGAGGCTGTCTCAGGGAAGCAAGTGTTTTGACACGACAGCAGCATCATTCGAGATGGTTTAAATATTATAATCAAAGCAAGCTTTCGTTACTTTGTTTAGACTTAACCGACCATTATTCTAACACACAGCCTGANACTGTATTAGTTAATCCATGATAAACATACCTCATATCGAAACGAAGCAAGAGAGCTATGAATATACCTGAAACATAAAGCATATATAAAAACAATAGGACTTTAGCTGCCACTAACAAGAATCAGTTTAGGCTTTCAGGGCACAACTTCTGATTTGCAAAAGTTAACCTATCACGTTTGACGCATCGATTACGCCAAGAACATTAGAACCAGTAGAGTTCTGTTGAAATGAATTTTACGGTGCACGTTCCTTGGTAAGCTTTGCAGGCGCTAAGGCGAATAATGTCTGCTTAGTGAAAAGCTGGCGAATGTGTTTGAACAAGATATAAACAATCCTCCAGCACTCGAATAAAACCGACAAAAGGAAGACAAAAGGAAGCGTTTCACGTTCTACGCTCGTAGCAAGCGAAAGTTAACGATCTTCTTTTGCTCCTCGTCGTCATCATTTTACTGACGAGCACTGTTTTTGACAGATGCGGTTGACAGAGTTAGCTGATGCGGTGACTGAGCTACACACAAGCAAGAAGTCCTCAGCGGACTTTTCATCGCATGATTTTTACAGTGATCCTTTCCACTGCATAGAATCCACATTACTGATTCGCTACAAAACAAATATAGCTGCATTCTTCGTCGCAGCATCACGGCTTAAAATGCCGCACGCACCACACAGCGTAACATATCCTTTTGCGTTCTTTCGCGCAGACGCATTCAACGCTTACCTGGAATGACAATGTCCCCGAGACCAAGCATAGCCAAATGCTTCCCAAAAATTCCATGATCAATAAAATCTTGCGGAAAGACAACTGCAATTACAGACTTTTATAAGAGCTTTTGTAAAAGCAACACTGTGACATCATTGCTTGTGGGCGAAGTGCCCAAGTGACAGACCGGCTCAGAAAGCAACACTAAGATAAGAAGGTACGAGATGACTAAACACTTCTAATTTGCTCATCACCATAATATTATTGACCTTCAGTTCAGTGCTGTTTTTATTGTTTATTACGCAGGAGCAATCTTAACCGGTTTCTTTTCTTTATGCTCATTAAGGACAATCATGAAAACAGCAAACCAGCTCGTTTCTGCGTACTATCAACTGAATCACCGACATGCATAGTGATCCGCTACAAAACAATTATAGCTGCAATCTTGGTGGCAGCATAACTTCGCTATTTTGCGCCAGCAGCAAACTCAGCAGACAAATCAAGGTACTCCATCTAAAGAAAACTGCTTCAGTATACTAACAAGCTTCGGGGGTATTTATTTCATGGGTTTTGCTTCATTATTTAGTGACGTGAAAGCTAACTTTGCAACTATAAAACTTCAGGCCAATAATAGTGCAAAGGCATGTTTCCACATTTTTTGTTCGATCCCGGAGTTTTTGTCTGACTTTTACAAAATTAAATTTGCAACACAATACGAACGATTTAGTATTTCAATCATGCAGGCATGCAGCTTCACCTTTAATTGGCGCGTTGAAGTTTTTGGCGACGGTAACCATTACGTTCGTTCCAAAAACCCAAAATACATCGTACACGAAGAGACCTAAGGAAAAGATGTTCATTTAAACATTGGTTTTCTCGATGCAGCAATACACATCGGCAAATCATAAAAATAAAATAATTCAATGCGACCACTCTAGACAATGTAATTTGATGGTGGCGAGACCAACTGACTTTTCTACAGTATACTTTCTGTATCCGCGAATTCATCAGCTGCAATTATTTCGACCCAAAATATGTACAGAGGCAAGGCCTCCAGAATAGACTGTTTGGGAGGCCTTGACAGAAGTCTCAATATTTTGGTGTCAAAAAAAAACAATATGTTGCTGGAGTGACAGCTTAGAGAAGATTTCGTATTTTTTTTTAAATAAAACTTGGAAGTTAGGCAAATCAAGAAATCTTATCAGTTAAAATCTTGCACATCGAAATGGAACAAGGACTAACAAGCACTAGAAGTTCACGACTGCGTTCCGAGCTCGTTGTGAACGAAGCTACAGCAGCTTAAAATTGCCAAGGTTAAAAATGATAAAGATTTTAAAAATCTTGATCTTGTTTAACTGTAAATTTGTAGTCATTCACTGACAGCCCTTGCAGCAACTGTTCAAGAGCAAAGCGAACGTACTGCCTGGTCTGGGTTGAACAGAAAGACAAAACTAGTACAAAGCGAGCTTTTTTATTGCAAATAAACATTTTGATGTTTGTATTACATATTAAATGCTTACTGGGACTCGTTATCAGTAAAACAGAAGCCTGAGACTCTGAGCTTTGTCAAGCTACTGGCAGAAATTCGTCAAAAATGAAAAAAATTCTGAACCCGAGATTATTTCCGGCCTCTTTTAACAAAAAAGCACATCCGTGTGGCTGGTTTTGTGACTCAGCGACAAAATAGCACACTATTGCCAGCAGGCCAGGTTCATGCAAGATTTAGCTGTAAAAACACGAGAATTTTTTTCATCACAAAATGCGGATAAAAGATACGGTGTTTTCAACTTCGACTACTTGCATTAATGTGTTTCATTCTTTCTTCTCAAAACCTTTTAAAAGCAACCCACCACGTGCTTACCGCTCAACAGAATACATCCAGTGATAATACTGTTCAAGTGCAGTATTTCAACTCCATTCACAGCAAGAGCAAGGCCAATTAAGTTGTTGGCAATCCAGTGCTGGTTACATAACATACATTAATTAAATACGATGGTGCAACTGCAACGTTTGCTTTCAACTAATTTTGTTAGAGTCGCCAATGCCTAGCATGGCATGAAAACATTTTTGATATATTGCATTAGGGTGCATTTCAAAATTGTGTTGTTTCGGGCCAACTGCGCCCTATGATTTTTATGTGAGGCTTGGCTATGCAAAAATCCATGTAAGAGAATTTGATTCTGGTGATGTTTAGAGCAGTGCTTCTCAATCTTTTTGATGTCACGACCCACTTTTCGCCAAGACTTTGATTTTGGGCCCACCTTACGAAAAATTTGTTTCAGAACTCATGACTAGGCATACCAATAACTTTTTTCAAACAATATTTAAGTTATCTCGGAACATTTCGCGGCCCACCAGTGGGCTGTGGCCCACTGGTTGAGAAGCGCTGGTTTAGAGGGTCCACACCGACTTCGAATTTTTCGATTTTTAACTTATTTCTTATATTTTTCGTGTGCAAATTTCATGTTATATAACAATAACTAGTAACTAATTCAGGCTTTTTTAGCTCGTCTTTATCATCTTTGCCTATGACTGAGCCTTTGTAGAACTTACTCCGGCCTCATGGAGATGTAGTTTTTTGCAGCAGAAACTTCAATTTTGCTTTAGAGAGTCTGTGACGGCTAGGGCCATTCAAAGTCATAAGTCAGATTGTTTTCTGTGCATCAGGAAGCTATGAAACAAATTATAATACAAAAAATCGCACCCCTACGAAGTCTATAGCAAAAGTTACACGGTCATAAAAAGTCAAGTTTTCCATGTTAGGTCATAAAGTCATATTTTGCATATTTTCAACCTAATTCAATAAGGAAACCATCAAAACCATCTCAAAATATCAGGTGAAACTAATATATCACTAGATCTAAGCTGCAAGCTGAAAACTGAACCCATTGAGGCACCCTGCAAATGTTGTCAAAGACATAGGTTCACCAAATTATGTGGATGAAATGCAATGCACTGCCAAAAATGCATGCTCATGCTGTCCCAACGAATTAAACCAATGTCCATGCATGTTTTCAATTTGCTTCAAACCAAACTATGTTTTGCTCATCTTTTGGGCCATTTATTTTAGTGGAGCTTCAACAAGCCATGAGGCTACCATCTTCTACGCCTGTTTTCGCTGGTAATGCTTATTTGTACAGTAGTTGCATGTTCTAGCTCAGTAATATTTTTGTTTTGTCATATAAAGTCATATTTTCTGAGAAATAAAGTCATATTGTCAAGTTTTTTAGGTCATAAAAATGGCCCTACTGATGACGCATGTCCATATTTGGTAATGCTTCACGACTATGGTGATGTCCGTGTTTTGTAATTCTCTACACGAGATATTACGAGAACTACTATATCTGGTGAATGCTTTGCAGTGATGAGTGATGACTACGTTTGGTATAAGTAGACCTGATGCATTAATCTGAATTGCGTCGCTGTGTCATATCTCACTAGTAGATCATTTCCATTAATGTCAGGCTGATCAAGTCTCAGTTGTCAGTCCTAAAATGTCTTCAAGGGTCCCAGTTTATGGATTGGGTCCTCCTATAACAGAAAACGATGGTCATATTAGATGTCATTTACCAAGCTGTGATGTTCAATTGATAAAATCCGCATCGCCCAATCAGACTCAACGGGATAGTGCTTAAATTGTTGTAAGAGAATTATTACCGTTGTCTGAGAAAGCAGACATACCAACCACGACAAAAAAGTCGAAGAGAAGATTTTGTCTCTTACCACATGAAAAGCAAAGCTACCAGCCATTCCAATAGCCAGGAGAAATTCGGAATCAACGAAAAGAAAATCACTGGATGAAGAAAAACGTCTGACGACTACGATTGCAATATGGCCAGCATATGTGGAAAGCCGCTTAGTTCACGAACACTATGTGTTTTTTCTCAGTTCCATGAGAATGGTTCGGCGGATGGTTATGCGATACTATGACAATAAGCTTAGAAAAAATGAATAGAGAAGCTGAAAAAGAGAGAGCACAAATTCTGAGGAAAGAGAAGGAACTAAAGCGAAAATCGAGAAGGAACTACAGTAATATGAAAAATGACTATGCGATCCTATAACAATAAGCTTAGGAAAAAAGTGAATAGAAAAGCTGAAAGAGATCACAAGTTCTGAGAAAAGAGGCGGAAGTAATGTGAAAATGAAGGAAATAAGGCGAAAAGAGAAGGAACTACTCTAATGCGGAAAATGACTATGGGATCCATCAATAACAAGCTTAGGAAGAAAACCTGAAACGAGATGAGCACAAATTCTGAGAAAAGAGAAGTAACGCGAAAATCAAAAGAATTTAAAGCCACTGACGGTGATGTCAATAGCAACCAAAGCGATGAGACAATACTGGAAAATGATCAGGAAGAGTCATTCACCCGCTGGTACACAGCCATAGATGTTTAGAACTCTGCACCCAGAACCAGGAACCTCAGCATTTTTTCCAAGAAATTTGTTAAAGTCTTCAAAATTAACTACTTTGGCTGCACGTTTCAAAATGACACCAGCTCAGCAGGCTGCTTAAGCAGAGTTTTTTGCAGTTGAAATCGCTGACGACCCAGAGAAAATTTCTACGAACTTTTTGAATTAGCCAATTTGTGAATGGCCAAGGAATGCCAGTTACGAAGCTGCGCAGTAGAAAATCCGATCATAAAATTGCACCCATGACCTTGCACAACGCAGCGTTCGAATGAGTTCTGATTTTCTGTCTTCCGTCAAATTGAGCAAAATTATCAAAATGTTGTTCAAGCTGTTGAAAGGCACGAGGTGAGGAGCCAGATCCGAGAAGAAGATTTTATAAAAGGAAATTAAATTCGTGTAATACTTCTGATAATGAATCTGCGTGAACGTTTGACCTCTTTTTGTCACTGGTATCCATGTGGAAGCATGGAAATAATAATGGATTATTAAAATAAACAAATCGTGTTTTTGAAATATGTGATTGTCAGATTGCTGTGTGGACCATCTAGAAATGTTCCGATTGACCTGAACATTTTCATATGTGTTTACATAACACAGTGGCCTGCCATGAAATATGGGCCAAAACATTTGTGTAAACTTTTTCAAAATTCTCGTTTTCAAATGTACCCTAATATACGTATAGTTTAACTTATAGAATCTATTATCACTTGTCATACGATAATACAAACGAAAAATCGCTCTATTTGTACTAAAAATTAGCTTTTACGTACCCTTGCATATAGGTTAACTCACTTCTCAACTTTTGATACCTGTTCCAATCACTACCTGAGTAAATGCAAGAACTCTTTACCTATGTGGTTATTACATGACAATCCTCCACAACAATGATCTGCAAACTGTAGGCTTCAGACCAATTGTGTCCAGTTTAGCACTTTTTATTTGAGCCACACAACACTTTCTGTTGTGGGCTGCATCACATGTACGAGCTACAGTCCTGCATTGGTTTCGTGAGCTAAAACAGGCTACTGTAATAATGACTGGAACAATGATTTTTTGACATTAACAAGGAATTATTTTTATCACTACATTATTTTTATCGGTTTATGACATCAGCATTGCATTGTTATGTAACAGGTAATTGAATACATCAAAAGTTTGAAAACTGGCCTTGAAAAATAAACATGGGCCTTTAATTTTGACTAAATGGGTGGTGGTTTGGAACATCATATTGAAAAGTTTGCTGAGCACTGCTCTACAACATGGGACTCATTTACCAGTTTATAATGTCTATTCATTGTGAATTTTACAACCTTAATACAAAGGCATAGTCAGGCAATTAAGGAGCTGATACCAAGCTGTCCGCTTAAAACCATGAAAACCAGTTAACAGACCAAATAACACTGAGCACCAACAAAGTGTTAATGCCATTTGACAAAAAAAAAACACATAAGAGGATAGTACCAACTTACTTTTTTCAGGCTGTACCATGCAGCAACCACAGCACATAGCAGCATGGCCATGAGATCAATACGGTTGAATGACCAATCAAATACATCTAAAAAAAAACAAGAAAAAATGGCACAAACATCACTAAGCTACATAAAATCTTATAAGATACTGGTAAATCTAACCTTTACATGCATCTCCTTCTTGGGTGAGATGCAACCGGTAAGCAATGTTTGGGAAAGATGCAGGAATCAGCTTCGCAAGAACAGGTCTGCATGAAAACTAGTTTTAAGATGGAATGCTAAATAACAATTGCATTGGACTATCTAGTCTTTCAACAAAATTTACTTAGATTAGGTGTGGAGAACCTGAGGCCCGCATGAAAATCTAACATGGCCTGCATCAGAATTTTTGTTGTCCAAGTTAGAACACAACATTGCATCAAAACTAAACCTAATGACAAGCAGACACTTAGACAGCAAGTCAAGGGAAGTCTCTCTTGCTCCCTGATACAGTTTTCTCCCCTTGTTTTCCTCTGGAAGATAAAGGTATGATTTTAAGACAAAATTTACCAATTTTTACAGCTTGCCAGAGATATTCCACCATATATGTGGCCTATTCGCTATTATAGTAAATAAATGACTTAGATGTTAGATGACAAGACTTACTCAGATGAAAGCTGTTATGTTTCATTTACTTACGCTGCAAGATGAGTCATAGCATACAAACCCAAAACAAAGAAGTACAATGCAATGGCAATATCAATGTATTCTTGAGAAAAAATCTGAAATGACAAATACCATCATCAGATTAGCTAGCTATTTCATAAATACATAATAATTGAAAAAGCCATCGGTGTTGCTGTTGGGGAGTCCCCATACCCAAGCATACAAATCTACATCATGAATATAAGAAATTTAATGCATGAAAACCAGAAAATGAACTGTATCTTTATACACAAAAAATGAACCCAATAAAAATCATTATCGCTTCATCATGAAACATTTCTAGAAACAAATCACAGCATGCATATTCAACTTGCATTACCTTAAAAATAACATAAATGCCTAACAGCATTCCACTGGCCACTATAGGAAACTGCATAGCATCATTCTTTGTGATGGTCTCCTTTTTCTCTGATTCAGCAACCTTCACAAGATCAAAGCAATGGCACATCTACAGCTAAGGAACCAGTAACTATTAACAAATGTACCAACACATCAAGACACACACCATACTTTCCTTCAGGAAAGACTAACTGTTGCAGCCAATATTCTTTAACAACATTTCAACAGCTTAGGTTTGAAAACCCAAAAACATACTCCAGCAAAAAAGAAGTACAGAATTGTACACAGCATGTTAAGTTTGTAAACACATTATTAATGAAACTAATTGCACTGGTCAATAGCAAACTTTAATGAGTGATTGCAGTAAGTGCCCCTNAAAGTATATTTGACGCTGATTTAAAAAATTCNATTACATTTTTGCAGCACATCTAGTTTTTGAGATATGGGTATGTTGTGGTTTCCAGTTACCTAGCTTACCACAGGCCTATGAACAACAGAAGGTAGCATTATTTTGCATTGTGACATAGTACAGAGAAATAATTGATGTAGCAGACATACAAATTGCGAAAGTAAAGCAAGTTTGTTAACCCTAACTGAGTGATTTATATGCAAGAATATGTTTCATTGAGTGACATATTGATATCTACGTGCACATAGATACAATATTAAACATGAAATCTCCATTGAACATTCTGTTCATTTGAATAAATCGTATGATAACAACCAGATTGTTTTGAATGCTAAGTCGGCTACAATGACTATCAGTAGAGCCTGCGTGGACCTCAAGGTCATTATGCTTATTAACACTTTGAGAGCCAGTGTACGATATATTCGTACTTCGATTTTGGCCTAAAAAACAGCAGTTTTCGGTTGCCTTACCAACACCATTGCTCCTCCGCCGATTGCGCTAGAGAGCTGTTCAAAGGGTCAAACAGATCGGCCAGTCTTCTAGATTGCACTTGAAAAAAATTTTTTTTAGTTGGGGGTGTGGATTTTATGTGAGTGGCGTCATAAGTGAAGTAGTTTTGGGGTCACTTTGGCTCATGTTGCCTGGCCTAGGGCCCAACCGCCAGGCCAAAGTGTTTCACTGAAGTTTTCATTGGAAACTAGGCTTGAGTCCGAGTCTTTTGAGCCTTTGATCGACTTTCCAGCGTTTCTGGTTCAAAAGTTATGATCTAAAATAAACAAATTAAATTATTATCTAATTAGTTAAATATTTTTACTAACTTACATCACAACTTTTCAACCCGAAACCCCAGCAGGTCATACAAAGTATCAAGACTCAGATTGTAGCCTAGTTTCCAGTAAAAACTTCAGCGAAATACAACCACCTAACAGTTGGTGCCCAGGGCCAGGCAAAGTGGGCCAAGGTGGCCTAAAAGTCCTCCACTTATGACATTACTCACAGAAAATCTGCACTATCCAACCAAAAAATTTTTTTCAAGTGCAAACTAGGAGACTTGCCGCTTCTTTTAACGCTTCGACCACGTCCATAACCTGAACAAGAGCAGAGAAATTCCCATGCAAAGCCATGTGTGTTTCGGTGTTGCTTTTTTTCGAAAATCCCCAAAAGCGCCCAGGTGCCAAAGTGTTAAGCATATTAATGGGAATGCACATGGGAGTTCCCTAGTACTGCTGTTTTTATGTTTATGGGACAGCCGCTTTACGTGCTATTGCAGATCACTATGAAAAGCAACATTTTTCTACGAGAAACTCGTATGTTCCTGGAGTGAACAGTTTTCATGAATTCCACATATCGTATTTTTTTAGACCATATGGCGCACTTAAAATCCTTTAATTTGCTAAAAATCAAAAGAACGCCTTATAACGCGGTGCGCCAATGCAGCGTTTCTTAACCTATTCTACCTCATCACCCCTTTTGGTCACCCCTAAGCAGTCCAGTACCCCCTACCATTGGCTAACGCCTGGTTACTATAAGAATAAAGTAGAAACAAACGTATTCATTCTACCTTTTATCGCCACATATGTGACCTTTCCCAGTACCCTCTGAAATTGATTTCAGCAGCCCCTGCGGGTGCTAGCACCCCAGGTTAAGAAATCCTGGTCTAATGTATGAATCTGGTTGTGCTTTCTCATCTTGAACCAATTTTATGTGGTAAACGGTGTTATTCATTTAATTGCTAGTTACGATTTTTTTGTAAACAGACTATCGTGTTGCATAATAATACAACAACAATTGCAATGAGCAGCGTATGTGGTTCGAAGCTAGCACATACCACAGATCCTCATACTCCACAGGGCTCCAGACTACATTGGTACACACCGAATCAAACACGCACGCAACTTATATTTTATTCTATTTGTGTCAAGCAGATTAGGCATACGTGATAGATTGTACGCCCTCGTATGTAATGACAAATTAACTCCCAGTGGTGACTTCAGCACTGGGTAGTTTTTATGAAAGAGTGACTACAGTTTAACTTAGATCTAAGTTTTGCTTCATTTAATGTGCCTTACAATCCAGTGCACTTTATGTATGAAAAAAAAACAGCTAGCATTTAATCTTTGATGCTGCACCTTATAATCCGGTGTGCCGTATGGTCCCAAACATACGGTACTCCACTAGCAAATCATGATAAGCCCTGATCTTACCTCTGCATATAAACCTTGGCTTGATGAAAACTTTTGTGAAAGCAACAGCCAAATGCAATTCCAGTAGCTTTAATTTAACTATTTGTGTGACAAGTTTCCTGACCTCAAGTAAGCCAAATTGAACGAAGGAATTTGGTAGGCCTACAGATTTGTAAAGGTTTTGACAGATCGGAACTTTGAGTTAAGAATGCACTTGAGTTACAAGCTCGGAAGGCATTCAGGTGGATATGCTCAAACTTTATAGGAAATATTAGAGCTCTGTTTTTAAGCAAAAGTTGCAGAATTGCCTTAGCTTACAAGATGGGCTTGCATATGTCTCTAAAGCTTTTTTCTTGATTCACACTATGGTTTTCGGAAAACCTTGATGCCATGAGTGATGACCAGGGTGAAAGATATTCAAGCTAAGGAAGCAAGATACCAGGGATTCTGAAAAGAATCAATGATGGTATCGCCTGCTGGATGTTGTGTCGTGGTGATCCAGTTTGCCTTATAAAAGAAAGTCTTGTTCAAAACACCTCGAGAAGTTCCATGAGTTCCACTATCAGGGCCAGGAGTCTTCTGTTTATTTTTTCAACTTGTTTTTTTGACTACCGTATTTTACGAACCATAAGGCGCACCCGAGTATAAGGCGCACTGTCAATAAATTGCTTTGATTAGTTTTTTGTTCATACATAAGGCGCACCGG
>JGI24022J15233_10000665_pt1 | contig 23825 bp, 16 predicted proteins | sample Ectturendosymbi2_FD_15233 | JGI IMG/M metagenome (IMG submission 15233)
GCAGGCCAGTGGCAGCACCGGACGTGAACGTTTCCCTTGTACCCATCCATTAGCGTCGAGTGTGCACCCATCCGTTTGAGCCATCAGTGCGAGGCTCGACAGACCGCGTGCTATTTTTCAATTCTTCGGGATGACCTGGAATCGAACCCAGCTAACAAGCTTCGGTGGCGCTCTGTCCCACTATGCTAGGCCACCATTACTACAGCCAAACGCAGTCAATTTTATATCATCTTGATGCGGCCTCCACGAAAAGAGCGCTCCTTCACAAAACGTAGTACAGTCAGACCTCGTTTGTCCGAACTCCGAATAACCGGAATCCCCGCAATCCGACACAAAACTGCTAGGAACGGAATGCATTTCAAACCTTTAATCCGGAAACCTCGCTGTCCGACACCGACACGGAAATTTAGGAACAGATTTGTCAAATCAATAAAGAAACGCTGAACAGGATTGCGCCGACTTTTATTTAGTTGTTTATTAAATCACAATGGAAGTGTGAAATCCAAATTACTACGCACAATGAATGCAACAGTGGTAGAAATTGCAAGACGCAGTTAGGTCTCTTGTACAGTTCTTTTTCGCGTTTAATCTCATTCTGAATGCACAATAGCTTACGTATATCGATCGAATCTGCTAATAAACAAAAAAAACTATGAGTGTTTCATTTAGTCATGTTCCACACGCAGTCTACATATTTGCGTTATGACAGTTCATCTAAGTCTACAGTTTTCTGCTATTCCCCTTTGAGCGTCCGCTTAGACGAGTTCTATATCTTTGTTGGCATTTGCTCTGGAAAGAATTTCGCTCTTTATACTTTCGATTCCAATTATCCGGATGCCTCGCTGAACCGACATTATTTGACGAAAAAAAGTGGTGGTCCGGATAAACGAGGTCTGTCTTGTAACTGTTTCTCGGTAATCATTGTTTATGGACCAAAATAACGCAATCATAAATGTCACTTATTTCACACGATATTGGGTTTCATGTTAGCTCGTTTTTAACGCAATGTGTACGTGAAGCTTGGACTTGTTTGCAACACGAAGTGCCTACCGATTAGCGCTTTAGAAATAATGATCTTAGTATTTCCGTCAAACACTGTGATGGTTTGCAATCGAGTATATAAACATACGTGTACGGAAATGCATATTTTTGGGGATACAAGAAAATTTTGTCCAAACTTCCATTGTTTACCAAATGTTTCTAATTTCACTGAATTTAAATGAAACTGTCATAATTGCCCAAATTTGAATGAAGCTGTTCTAATTTAATACTTTTTGTAACATATAAATGAATGTTTAAATACTAAACATTTCTCCCAAATAAACGGTAATTTTCAAGCTTTGAGGATGCAACCACATCCCGTGAATCCCCATACCGTACGTTTGTGCTCACAAGGCTTTTATCCGCTGCCATTGTTAACAGAGCGTCATTGTCACACACCAGGGTAAAGAACAATAAGGAAAACAACACAAAATATGGCTGTGCGAGCTACGATAGGCCTGACCAGCGACCACCCATAGTTTTTGCTTGAAACAGAAGTTTGTTTTCAATTATTTACATTATAGAGCACTCATTGAAGGGCAAATACAACTTTTAATAATCATTAACGCCTGATACGTTTCCTACCTGTGCACCACGTTTAGCTTACTCGTTGCTATGGGTGTGACGAAAGACTGAAGGTGTTTTAATGCATTAAACCTGAATGCAATCACCTACAGGCATGCGCCAAGAGAGACTTTTTTTTATTTTGAACCAATTTTCAACCGGTGCAAAGGTTGTAGGTTAGCACAGTAACCGGACAGTTTGCTTTTTATTTTAAGCGAAAGTAAACTGGAACTGGCTTTTGCGAGTAGTTACCGCTTCGATGTGCTTCTTTGAAGTGAGTTTTAAATACTTGTGCTGTTTTTCATAACAAAACGCTAGCGTATTTCAGTTTGCCCCTTCGCTAGGGCAGATATACTCAATAAAGATGTGCTTAATGGCCTTCATAATACAGACAACTGTTTTTGTTCGTATCCTGATAATGCATTCATGGGCATCGGAAGGATTTTTTCCAGGGGGGGCCACCAGGGTATTTTTCCTGAATTTTTCCGGGGGGGGCAAAAGTGGTGAAATTTGCATGAGGGGCCTTCCTGCCTCCCCTTCCGACGCCCATGAATGCATTCTATTTGTGGACCTAGCTGATAACTCCAAGACGGACATAAGTGATTTCGGGTGGAGATGATGCTTCTATTGGCTGTGTATATAGTCGGCAGAATAAAAAAAAGTCTACGCATTATTGAAGGCTGGGAAACTGAACAAACGCTTTTGTATTTTATATGGCATATTTATCAAAACCTAGAAAAGGTTAACGTAAACTTTGTAAAAATATTCGTGTCTTTGCATAACGTCGCTGCTTCTCACAGTGTCTAAGAATTTTATCTAAACAAATAAAAGCTTCCAATCAACCGATAAAAATCTTAGAACATGGAGCAATACAAATATTTTTAGTATTCCTTACAGAGCCGACTTTTCGTTAATTAGAATTATTCATCTTAGAATGAACTTGGTTTTTCCTTGAACAATGTTATTTACAACAAAACGACGCCAAACTACGTGATTCAATCTCCTAAACTAAGCGCAGAAAACTTCGCTATAAAAACTTCACGGGAAGCACCAGAATAAACTGAATGTTTGCATGCACAATGTGAATTTGCCCTTTGAAAACTTAGTAATGTGTTCTGCCAGCATCAAGCTTTGAAAAAAAATTTAAAGGCATGCTACAGTAAAACTCAGCGAAGCAAGTTGGTGTATCGCATCGGATACTACTCGGCATAAACTTCTTTTCACCAGTCCATTCATATTTTCGACCATTTTTTGGCTTGCCACGAATGAAAATATTCCAAAGAACCCACACTTGAGTTATACACAATTAGCAGTTACCGGTTGCATTGGACCACTAGTAATTTATTTCAAGTAGTAGGTGCACCACTATCTATCAGAGTATCCTTTTACCTTGGGATACCGTAATGGCTATGGTACTCACAGCTGAATAAGACAGTAATTGTAAGGCAGCAGAAAAAGCGTTTCAGTGAGTGGAAATCACTGTTTCGTATTTTCATGTGCATTAAAGAACCTGCTCATTGTCACCAAATTGGCTTTATCTTGACGCACGAACCTCTTTGCTTGACCCGCCTAAGCGACTTTCGCCAAAGTAGACTTGGTAGACATGCGTAACTTTTTCTCGTCACAGCGTCGCGGCCAAGTGGTAATCATTGAATTTGTTCAGGTCGAGCAGCGATGATGCTGGTCGTGGAGCCGATTCGCGGGAAGACTGTGAAAGCGATCAATATTTTGGTGTTTTGACGACGTCGCTAGCTGGATATCAATTAACGCAAATCGCGTTTCAGCCATCACGCCGGGCCAGCATGATGCGGGCATTATAGAAGTTTCGGTTTCAAATCAGGTCATTGTCAAGCTGAGTGCATGTCTGGTGCCGAGCTTTGTTTTGATCTTTTCGGCAGCAAAAGCGCTTTACTGAACAGTGGTAGCGGCTTGGGCAGTGCTGTCTGTCGTTGCTAACTGCACTCATTTAGAATTCAGGATAATGTAGATCAGAACAGGCGTTCGTGAAAAGTAGTATCTGTTCTACAAAAAGTACAAAAGCTTTTTAAAGACGGAGAAGACTAAACACTTCTTTAAAAGCTGCGTTTTTCGTTTTTGTACAACAAAATCATTTAACTTGTGCGACATAGACAGAGTTTAGAACATGTTATTAGCCAGCAAAAGCACTCAAATCAGGCTCACTTGAACAGACCAGGGAGTTATAGGACAGGAACCCTGGGAACTGAAAAACTCCATCTTTCGTTGATGCAGGCTGGCTAATATACCATAATTCGAAAGTTATTGTTATTCACGTATTTCAGACTGGTTCCTTTGCGTTATTGATAATAAACAGGACAAGCGGTTTTGAATTCGTTTGTAGGTGTAATCTTATTATTCCAATTCGTAAAGCACCTGTTTGTATTTTTACGTCACAGAATTGAACCGTCCGCCCTTTGTCACAATGTGCTGTCTCAAGGCAAAGTTGAACGTGCACCAAACCCAGCACCATTTGTTAGGTTAGTTACTGGTTCAGGGAACACCTGTCAGCGTCTAGAGACTGTTTTGAGTATGTAGCGTGGTGTGGTAGCCGTGGTGTGACGCAGCCGGGCAATCGCAAAGCAACGGGACAATGGAGTCCAGCAATGATTATGATGCGTTGTTGAGGTCCATATTTGATTCGTGTGACAGTACTGGATCGGGATTTATTTCGGCGACGGACTTTGAAGAACTATGCAGTCAACTTTCGTTGCAGGTAAACAAAATATCTGTTTTTTTTATCACCAAAGCTAATTCATTGAGGTTGTCCAAGTTTCGAAGTGAGTTGAAGTCACATTTGTTGGCCTCCTGTTCAATTATTTGATCACTGATTGATGATGGACTTTCCTTATTTTACTGTACGGTAAGTTTCTGTTCCTCACGCTCATACAGCTTTTTCACCTATCTCACGTTCAAACTGCGGTATAACGTTTTTATTTTAAAAGAAAATCTTTTTCAGGTTTTTGATAAATTGCAGTGATCATGGTGCAATAACATGATATTGCTTTGGAATAAATGTTTTAAATCACGGCTCGATTGAGCTAGTGGCTAGATCATTATTATATTTCCACACTTTCTTTCTAACAACTCGTCGTAGAGCTCGTTGCATTTCTGCAATGATCACATTTTTGCATTCTCATCTTACAGCCTTTAGTTTAAATGATGTCGTGATTTTCGCGACATGACGTCTATAACTCGCATGACATTATCTGCATAACTTATATTACAATGTTTTTGCAATAGCTTCAAGTCATCTCTGACGAGTGGTATCATGTTCTTGACAAAATCAATTCAGCAGCCGAAAAGCTTTCGTGAATATTTTTCATTCGCTATTGCGTACGCAAAAACCAAATTACTGACTCAAAAAATCTTTTCAGCGTAATTTCAACCTGCGTTGATTCATCGAAAAATGTGGTTATTAGAAAAGGGTTGTATTTTAAACAGTGGTTTAAAGTTTAACGAAACTCTTTCAAAATTGTCGAAAACATAAGATTGTGAGCAAGCAATGATTTTTGTTAGTCAAAGCAATTATTTTTAAAAAAATCCGATATAACTCCATTTAATTGGATTTTGCATCGTTGCTTTCGCGTTTTGTTCTACGTTCACAAACATTCGAGTTTTACGCTGCGCTTATATTCGCATTCCACAGTCGAAGGAAAAAATGTTAACAATTAAAATCGCTGCGTAGTCGCATAGAAAGAAGCAAACGAAAAGCATTGTCCCATTTCACACCACTGTGACTTATCACTAGCCGGTGAAAGCGTCGCACACGATTCGCTGACCGCCACAATAGCTTGGTCGCAAGCATTGTAGAAAGCGGCACGGCTGGATTGTTGCTAAGTTATGACAAACACTACTCGAGGTTGGGCTGCTCCACTAAGCACTTCACAATAGAAATTGTTTGAGAAGTTATTAGTGGCAAGGCACTGTTGCTTGGTTGTGCAATCGGTTTGGCGCTGATTTGTGAAGTGATTTGCAGGAAATTTCCTGCTGCTTTGGTTCATTTTGAGATTTTGCCTTCTCGTTCAGCGGTCTGCCTTCTGCAGCTAATGACAACCTTACGTTTGAACTAATTCTTGATAAATACACCGCCGTCATGATTACACTGTACGGTTAACATTTAAACAACATATTATTGACTTTTGCTCCGTCTTCTAAGCTGTCAACCTCGCGTTTGCCTGTTATTATACCACGCTGGTTGCAGCCAGTCCTAAATTGCAAGCGTGCGTATCGCGCAGAGACCTCGTTTGTGATTGCCAAAAGCGATTTACAGAGAGTGGCTTTGCGCAGGTTTCATTCCCCTTGTCGCTTAGCAACTACCGCTAAAATTTTAGAATGACGCTTTGATAATACGAAAAATTATTAAACTCATTTGGTTCAAGCAGTTATCGCCATACCAACGCAATGATTCTCGGCATTGAACCCTACTAATTGTGTATTGCTTAAGATTGAAGAAATGAATGGGTTTGCAGTCTTGAAAAGTGTGACCTTGTACTGAAGCAAACCTAGCGGTAGTTTCTCCCAGGTGGTTCCTTACGCTGCAGGGCAAGATATCTTTCTGGCAACCAAAGATTTGGTCAAGATATCTTCTGGCAACCAAAGATTTGGTCAACCAAAGATTTGGTCTTGGTGAAGTCACATTTTCAGAAAGATGTTTAAAATTTACTGCCAATTTTTTCAGGCGTTTTCACAAAACAATGCATGTCGACTAAAATTTATTTAATGGTTGTGAAACATTTTTGCTTCTTTCCGGCAAAATTTAGCGAAAACGGTACAAAAACACTGCGAAAGTTTTATTATGTGCGGTGTTTAAGACAGGCTGGGAACCACCAATGTAGATCTTTTTCCTTTTTCAGCATTTTCTGTGCGATGTATCAAAATTGTAAAATGCTTATGTGCAAAACATACTTGTAGATATTGCCCAGCAATGTAACCTTGTGCGTCGAACAACATTCGAAATCCCGTTTGAAGCTGGATTAACGATAACTGAAGATATCGAAAATTTTACCCAGTGCTCCATTGTAGCTTCGAACACACAGTCCCCAAACATGCGTTATACAACGTGTAAATATGTGACTCATGACCAATACACTGACCTACAATGTCCATGGCAACAAAAATGTGCTAGCTTCGCGTGTTGTATCGTAAGACAAGTGACTCCCACTCGTGGGATCATTCGCAGCAGTGATGGAATCACGCTTAGGCAGGTCGTAATCATCTGGACTCCCCGAACTGAACAAAACAAGCATTAGTAAAGTTTTAACTGTGTGTAAAGATGCACTCGCTGTCCTCTTGAGCACCCACTCTGATACTTGTGCCCTACTTTCAAGTGTTGGTATGAACTCAGAAGAGGCGCAGTCCTGGCGCGACGTCCTCCAGTTTGACAACAATGCAACCCAACTCACGCGGGAATTTGACAGCATTACCGCACGCTTGCTGGCATTGTCCACAGATTACCGCCTGAAAAGTGTATTTCATCGCATGTAAGCTGTTGCGCGTGACAAAGCTTTACGCTTTTTTCAGGCCGAGTACTCCATGCTGTTCGAATACCTCTTCCGATCGAAGTCGCGCATTTCGTACGACAGTTTTCGCGAGGGGCTTCTGCAGTTGTTGTCAGGAACACTTGCATCGAACGCGTGCGAGAGTGGCACCGACGGCGAAAGTCAACTTGACGTTGATCTGGTTCATCACCGTCACGGCGACTCATATGTAACTAGAAACAACTCATTAAAAAAGGAAGTTGACCGCGAAAGTTCAAGCAACAAGTCCGAAGAAGATGAATCGCAAGACAGCTTGAAAAGTAACGAATGGCTTCCAATGGACAATATGCTAAAGGAAGAAAATTTTAAACGGAAAAGAACTGAAGATGGCTGCTGTGAATTGCCAAAATCTGATAATTCAACAGAAGAGTTGTCGCATATTAGAAATCGTAGAAGATACGGTAGAAGAACTTCTACGGAACATGTCTTGGAGCGGAGTGACGGCAGGTAAGCTTTCGAGCTGCAGCCGAAGACAGAGTTACAAACCTTTTTACGATTTAAGCGATGCGTGATGGTAAACAAATCAATCTGACAATGGGTAATCTGATGAAGGGCAGCACATAATTGCTCATTTAAACTGTTTCAGAAGAAAATACGTATCTCATTAGCTGCAAGTAAGCTGCTTGCCTGGTTACAATTCAAACCTTTTGAATGGCAATAATATCTAAAACATTTTGAATATCGCAAAGTCATGATTATAACGTGGTTGTTGCCAATGCAAGATATTAGAATGTCATTCTGATAAAACTATGGTCGAGAGCCATGTAACATCAGAAATAAGATGTGGTGTTTACAACAAACACAACGTCAATTGCGCTATCGCATTCTTACAAATTTTCCTAGCATTTATTTTAAAAAGAAACGCGCCTCCTCTAAAACCGTGGCTGGAGGTTAAACTGGCTTCGTTTTAAAAAGATATTCGTTGGAGTCTTGTCGGTTTTCTTTTCGACCTGATAGGTTCAGGTCTTTCACTTGTTGCCTTACTTTTTGCAAATTTTTGTTGCTAGATTTACACAAATTGTTATTGCCATCCAGTTCCAGAACAAAACAACGGAACTTCCAACAAACTAAACACTTTAAGCGAGTTTTTGGCAAAAAATTGGTTGGAAAGGGTGATAGCTTGGTATGCCCACTTCTTGATAGCCCTAGTATTCTGTTGCAATCAATGCTCTGCAAGACACATTGCCTGGTGAAGTGGTTATCAAACAGCTATATAATCAATGAGTGAACCAATACGCTCAGTCAACACAATCGGTGCAAATCAGGTAACATGATAAAAAGCAACTTACCACGAATTAACAGAACATTTTTCTCAGGGTAGTGCTCGTAAGGTTGCCAACATTCATGGCTTGCACCGATGTACATTTGCACCTGCTTGTGCACAGCTTGTACCGAGAATTGATTTATGTGCCCTACTTAAACTGCTAGTGTTAGTTCAAGTCATTGAATTGTTACTTTCAAATGGGCTTATGGCTTTTGTAAAAGTGCTCGCGACCTATGCAACGGTGCACGGAACTGAGGAAAAAGACAACTGCTCTGCCTCGCGTTCTGGGTAGGATGAGCTTACGCTCGGATGTTGAATTCCCAATAAACGATGCAATCCACACCTGTAAAAGCTTCTTTTGTCATCAACTGTAAAAGTTTTTCAGTCTGTTACGCTTTCGCCGATATGTGTTTGTCACCTACGCATCCGATTCGATTAGTTCACTTGTTCAGCATCTTTTCACAAGCATTCTTCGGGGTAGTGCGTTATGAGCAGAGCTTTGCAAATGGCGATCATTTCACACCAAACAATTCTGTTGACAGCTGACTGCAAAATGTTTACCCACAATTGGTGGTGAGAGAGTTGTGCGATGTGATGCAGTGCGTACCGCACCGCAGCAACTGAAGTGTGAGTGATTCAAATAAGTAGAAAAAATGCTTCATAAAATTGTGAATGATTTATGCTATAACGCCTGGTGAAAACTGTTTAACAAACATTTTTGCATGATCACGCGTCGTGCTGCTAACTACAGAAACTAAAATTGTCACCAAAAACATCTTTGTCACTTTTTAAATCAAAGTTGCTCTTGGGTGGGCGTGGTCTCGCTTGCGTTAGGCAAACTACGCTGATTTTTCGTTTTCCGTGTTATGCCGCATTTTCTTAATTGGGCGTTTGTTACAGGCACTTACGATCCAGCCTGACTCACAAACTTTCCAATCAGTCGAACTTGAAAATGGCTGGCGATAATGCGCCAGCGCACGAGCGCAGCCTGTTTGCTTCTGTCACCATCGGTGAAGAACTAGTCGGGGATGGGGACGGAACGCACTGGTAAGTGACAACCATTACGAAGAGCTAGGACATTTTTGAAACAGCTTTCTCTTAAACACATTACTGCCGATAACATATGTGGTGTCAAGCAAATGCCTGGTGAAGTCTTCAACATTTTACAGAAAGCTTTTGGAATGTCTGCAATACTTAAGAGAACAGTTCGTTTCTTGTATGCCTATTGCATGAGAAACTGGCGCTGATGTCCGCTTGTTGCAATCCAGAATCTGTACAAAGATTTCACAATCAGAAAATACGATTCTTGAAAGAGCAGACAACAGGAGTGTTTAGCTTCAGCAGAGCACATCAATTTACCACAGTTCATTATACTTTTTATCGCTCTTAAGGCAAACCATATTCATGCATGCAAGTGTATGAAAGAACTTTCGGCCGATTTCTAATACACTTTGTTGTAGGCTGCTGAGTGGGTGAGTTGCCTGCGTGCAAGTCGATTCGCTTCGTGGACACTCACGTTCTGAGCATCCGCCTATACGCACGGCTGTAACATCAAGGCAGATTATTTGAAATTTTCACCCCTTAGGGCTTCCAGATTTTAGCAATTGTTAAACATCGAAAAGTAAATGAATAATTTCTAGCTGTTGGCCTAAAACTGATCAATGTCGGTATCATAACGACTGAGACCAAGATTCAGAAACCTGCGAACAGCGAAACGTTTTTGATTACCGTTTTCGGGTCCCCTTTCCCAGCACGTAGCGTCATTGCCAAGAAGTACGCGAATGTATTCGCCTTTCTGTCATTTTGTGTAAATCTGTCTGCTTCCATCTCGATTATTAAATTACTTATAACTGGATGTGTAAAGAAATGGAGCTAGATATCAATTGGGGCGCATTAAGGCTGTGGCAATTCCGATCTCGGTAAATCTGAAAACCCTCTTCAGCGGTTTTTACCTCAATGTATCTAGCTGCTATAAAAACAATGTCAAGACTGCACATCACAGACAGGCCCGTAGCCAGGTTTTAGGGCTTGGGGTGCCAAAATACATTTAAGGGGGAAATATTTTTGTTTCTAATGTATATGTCTAAATCAAATTATTGTGAGTACAACAAAATTTGGAGGGGCACAAAAAATTCGGGGGCACTGTTCCTAATGCCCCCACGTGGCTATGGGCTTGATCACAGATACTTTCAAGAAGTTATGATATGTGAAGATGTGCGTTTATGTTAAGGGCTATTAGAAAACGGTTTCTGTGTGAAATTTGCTAGCTTGGGTTATTTCAGTATCTTGCACAGCATGATAAGCCGCAACTTCCCAGTATACTGTATATCGCTTGATTATGCTCAGGTCTGCGATGTACAAAAACATAACACAAGCAACAGCAATCTCTTCAGTATATTTTGGGCATTATGGAAAAGATTTAAAAAAAGACGATTCGTCGTCTTATAAAACATTGGTGATTGTATAAATACAACTTTGCACAGCAATATAAACGCAACAGTGAATATCTTTTTCACGCAAAAGTGAACATCGTTTAGCTCCGTTGCCTTTACCGTTAAATGATTTTACCCACGGAAAAGTAGCGTGTTCTAGTTCAGTTCAGCCTGTTTTACGGTGCAAAAGCTGGTGGAATGCGGGCCTGTTATGCTCTGCGTTTTTGCATCAGTGCCAGAAGCGTATTAACAATAGTAGCGAGTGCAGCAATTAATAAGGCCACGCGCTTTTGGGGTCCCTGCGGTCCTTTGTGATAAACTTGTTTATTATGTTACAAAATTTTTTCATCCCAAGCAGTTACGAATGCTAAATTTGCCATAAGCAGTTAAGCGCAGGGTTTCAGTTGAATGTCTTTACATTAGACTGCTGTGAATTAAACAGTCATTTGCAGAAGTATAGAACCCCCCAGCCACGAGGACAAATTGCAGTAATTTCCAGATTGTTTTTATGCTTACAGATGTCTTATTTTTCATTATTACATCACATTCACCTCTTTAACTATTTACACATCCTCTCCTTCACATTTCCCTGTTAAACCCGAAGTTTCATTCTGTCTAACTTAGTGCTGTGCGTTGAGAGTTGTTGTCATCCCATTTGATTAGTTTTGCAATTTTCTTATATGTAAGCTTGTTAAAGCAAGTGATGTTTGCTTATATTTACTCAGGGATGTAGTTGTAAACCAAGGTAAAACTTACTGTAACAATGTCAACATTGAAATGGATATTATTTGAAAGCTTTTCACAAGACTGAAGTAACGGAATCAGTATAGAAACCTGGTAATTCTTAATCAAAGAAAAACAATTAAATGCGAATACGGTGATTAGTTGCGACCTACCACGATAACCAATTACAAGCACCTTTAAGACAAAATCAAACTGGAAATTTGTAAGGGCCTTGCAAGCACTGTGCACTTCGTGTTTTGTATGGAAAACCCAACAAATCCGGAGTCTCAAATGTTATCCATGCAAAATATAAAACTTTGCGCCGCTAAACGACACAGAAGTACATAACAGCAAAAATATCAGGCTGCGCGTTAAAACAGGGGAGTAGAACAAACTCACCACTCCGTCAGAGCGATTTCCAACTGCAAAATCAGGCTGCGCTAATATCTCTTCGAATACGAGCAGTCGAGCATATGTTTGCGGCTAGACTGTCTGAAGTTGCCTACACCCCGGTTTGCAAGATCGAATCTTGCTAAACTACACAAGATTGAGAACGCACATCAAGTAGGCTACGCAAGAAAACTTATATGTATAGAAGTCCAGCAAACTTCTAGTTCTTTTTCCCTGCTGAGCCATTATCAAATGCATGAATCCTTCTACGTTAACTGCTGTTTTTGAGCTCGTGCAACAGTTCTATCATGGTACTGAAATTGGTAATGTAGCCAATGCGGTCTGCGCTTGCGCTGATCAGCCTCAACAGACAAAATAAAGACAATTGTTAGAACAATCTTAACATGGGTAGTGGACGAAAGGTCTGCAAAAAGTGTGCGAGATGGTTTCTGGACGCAGACGATAACCCAGATTCCCACCAAATCCTAATTGTTACTTAACACATTTACAATGTTCCTGAAAAATTTGCATGCAAATTCATAAAGTTGACAAATTAACAAGCAAAAAGTATACGAAAACAATTAATCTCCTTTTCCGCAGGTAACGAAGTTTTTGTAACATATCAAACTTAAGGGGGAGTTTAGCCCCAACCCCCACCTTGCTTACGCCCTTGCTTGCTTGGAACAAACCAGATACGAAAGATGACAGCGACGAAATGGCCTTATCCCGGTGAAATACAGTTTGCCGTGGCATTGGTAAACTACCTACTTATGACTCAACACTCTTGTTTAACACTTAACCTTTCCGGATACCTCTGAAGATAAAATGTCTAAATGCTCAAATGACCATTCGAAGCATGATCCTCCGTGTGAAATAATTCTGTTTTTCCTATGTCATTTTGCGATGTTCAATGAAATTTTATTGTCCGGTATACCTATTTATTGATCCCCTTCCATACCACACCTCTAGTTGTTATTTAATGACTAATGTGTCTCTCGTTTTCAACGATTGCCAAAAGAGCGCATCAGTCAACCTTAACGACCGCAACACCACCTTATGCTTGAGCGTCTCATTGCCGCGTTTCTCGAAGCTGCAATGCTTTCATTGCTCCGTGATCGGGGCCAGTGTTTCAGCTTTAGTGAAACAGCTGCATGAGAACGGCCTATTCCAGTTGTCACTCGTCGCAGCTTGTGGTTTGATTTGTTTTAGAGTTTGCTTGCTTTGTCTGCTCTCACTTTCGCGCTTCAGTATTTCACAAGTATTTTTTACTTACAGAATTATCAGGACGTACTTTCACGAGAAATCGATTTCCTATTAAAATTTGCTCATTGATTCGGCTGTCATGTTTGCGGAGACTAATTATTTAAAGTTTTAAACAGCAGGAAGGCGTAATTTCCTTATAGGAAAGGTCAAGACACGTAATAACTACAGCACTGGGTTTGAAAGAGACAATTTTGATTGCAGTAAAATTGGTTGTGATGTCGATGGTTTTTATAAAAGTATGCTTACTTGTATCAAATATCCTCGTTGAAAAAGTAAGCGCGGACCGACGTATTCACTTGACGCAATACCTTAAATTGAAAAAATTATATCTAATCTGCGCCTTCGGTACTTGTGCTCTAAACCCTGTAGCGCACTGTAGTGCATTTATTGTCTGCAACCGTCATACCCTCATTGCATGAAATAAACGCGTTTTTATAGACATCTGATAGAGATTGCCAGGTGTCTTTGACTGTCGCTTTCGCGCATTTCTGTAAAAATACTTTTTTGGTATCAGGTCAACTCCGGATCACGACCATTTTCAAACTCAAGACACAGTTTCAGACGACTATGTCGTCATCGATCATTCAGCGGTCAGTGACGCACAAGAAGCGCTTGGTGCCATTTGGCTGCAAGCAATAGGAGACCTCGATTCAAGCATCAATATCGATCAGCTGCAAGAACTTTATCATGCACTTTCCCTGACAAGCTCGGGTGGAGATGTGAAGCAGCTGTTCGAAATTTTGGACACTGATGGCGACGGTCTGATCGGGTTTAATGATTTCGCACGTCAAATGTCTGCATTTTTGAACCCAAACAACAATGAAGAAACCGAAATAGAAACACAAGCTCACGTGTTAAAGGCAGGCTTTACTTCACGCGGTCGTTCTTTCACAAAAGAAGCAACTCCTGAATTAAAACATCCAAATAGTCATTTTCCCTCTTCTCCATGCTGTGCCAGTCCATCGGCAAGGCGAGCCCTGGTTGAAGATTTTTCTTTAGATACTGCAGGCGAACGCTTTCAGCAAGACCAACCAGCTATGATGCAACCATCTTCATTCTCAACGGAAGAACAAGCTTCCTCTGCAAAACTACCACCTGATAATTCAGGTTTGCTGTTTTGAAACTCACGAAATCAGCTCTGTGCAACACTTCAGGAAAGGGTAGTTGTATTTCGACTCTTAATGGAGAAACCTGGTCATCACCTCCAAATTGATTTTTGTTGAAAAAGTTGGGCAACGTAGTCGTTCAAAGACAGATCTTTTGAAGTTTCTCATCATTTTGCACCATTGTTTGGCAGATATAAATATAAGATGTATAAACAACCCAGTCATTAAAATTAAATAAGTGAAAGTGCTGCGAGAAGAGGGTAGAAATGTTAAAGAATGGTACATTTGCCACACCTAGCAATGTGAAGAGAACAACACGCTGGTTTTTAAATGTAAAAATCAAAGTTAAAAAATGTTCAATAATGTCAGCAAAATAGAGGCAATTATAACCTGAAACTTCCTATTCACCAGCACCTTAATCTTGAAGTTCGTATAATTGAAAACGTTTTCTTAATGCCTCAGGGTAACTGCGTTGCATTTTTTAGAGTTATCACAAAAACGTCCCTAGCAATGGTTTGTCGTGGCGTTGTAAATAAAACATGATCTGCGCCAGCGCTCCCGTGCAATCAGAGAAATTCTTGAATGTTTTAAATATACAAAATAAACGTAAATACGCCCAGCATGCTTCTTACAAGAGCTGTTCTCAGTTAGCTTTGTGTGAATGCTTACACGTAACGGTAGCGCTTTTACCGCTCCTTGCGGTAGTCGGCCTTGAGTTCCAAATTCCATAAATGCTTTCACTGAGTGAAAGTTTTTCCAAAATGATTTGCTCTTTTCGTTGTTATGGCTTGAAGCACTCTTACAATTGAGTAAAAATGAAATAGAACCAACACGCTCACTTCCTTTCACAATCGCTTTTGAAGGAAGCCTCACCGAATGTAATTTTTAATTTAAGGACCTTTTGCTAGCTGACCTCAGCGAAGCCTTATAATTTTTGCAAGGACTATTTGCAACGCTATACTATAAATACTGTCTATCGAAAGGAATCCTTTCCCAGAAAAGGATCAGACATTACGATCTTACAGAGTATAACTCTTATTCAAATAGAATCTATATTGTATACTTTTTTGTACGTATAATATACGTATGTTGTATGCTGTACTGTATACGTATGTGCATAACACATCTACCGTTGGCGAATTTGTTTGAAGAAGGTTGAAATGTAGTTGTTGTAAACTTCACTTATTAAGAAATGCTAAAAGTTTCTGCTTTGAATTATACTGAAAGCAGGTAATCAACAAGAAACTATAAATATTTTTAAAACTGTAATCTTCGAAAATGTATCCAAAAATTTCAAAGACTGGACAGATATGTTTATAACGTTTAAGAATATTGCGTTGCCTAAAGCAGTGCTTTTCGTTAAGGGTATAGATGGACCTAATTGTTATATAGTACGCTCAAAGCATCCGAAGTTACCGTTCCAACAATACGTTTGTTGACCCTATAAAATTAGCTTCAGTGTTTTTAGCAGGTTTTCATGGTTCATTTCCTGCAAACGAAGGGCGTTTAATATCAAATGGATTGGACACTTTCGAGATAAACAGTTATGAAGGGGCGCCGAAATACCGTCGAAGAAGAAAGTCCAACCCCAAGCTCACTAGAAGCAGACGACGGAATATCAGATCTGCTGCACTTCCGCTCCATCATCCAATCAGCAGAAGACGTGCGGAAGAATCTCCTATGTTTTTTCTTACCGAAGAAAACGGAAGGTATACTTTCCTAGAAATTTGTTATTTTGTGCAAGACGCGTACAACTCCATCAAATTGCGTTTAACTTCTCTGAAATGCGGCTTTACATGTTAGTATACTTTTATTTGAATGGTTAAATACAGAAGCTGATACAAGAAGAGTTTTATGTAAACGTGTTTGTTTTCAGGTATGTTGATATTGAAAAGCTTCAGGCTGTCTGGTGGGAAGAAGGTATTGAGGACACCGAACAAATTTTGAAGGACCTTGGTATCACTTGCGGTGAGGGTCTCTATTGTACCTTATCTGTGTCGTTCATAAAAGAACGTGTAGCAAAACCGGCTTGCTATGTGATATGCTGTTCAGCTTTGTTACTTAATCTGCATTTTAACGATTCAATATTACCTACGTTTGAGCTACATTGATGAATATGCGCTAGATCTCCCGTTTTTCTTTTCAGCTGCAAATGACTCATTCAGCGCTGAAGTGTTGGCAGAAGCCATGGAAGCAGAAATGAAAGACAATTCACTTCATCATGCGATATTCTCAGTTTACAAAAGTGGAATAGCGTAATAATAATTCTGAGTTGGTACTTTTAAACGGCGCAAAGCCTTTATTTGTCAAACGTCTTTGTTCTGTTCCTCACTTATGATCATGAATCGTGGTAATGGCAGGCAGTGTTTTCGCAAGTACCGAGGGAAGAGGTGATTTTTTTGCGAGTTATCGACAATGTGGCGCTTTGCCAGGAAATTTGCAACCGTGAAATTCGTAACGTCGTGAGTGTCGAACCACTTCTCGGCACAGAGGGATCTCAGCCTCAGTGGTTCGGCCACGTGGCAGAATGTCAAAAACGGGTGCATAGTCATGTGCTACTAACTACCTCCACGGGAAAACTACTGAAGGCCGGTCGGAACTCAAATGCGGCAGGATTGCATATCTGACCTGAGGTGGTTACGTGGATACAGCAGACCTATCAGATGTTTCTACACATGGAAGAATAACGTGTTTGTAGATGAATGAATACATGATTTTTTATTAGAGGTTGCTTGTAAATACGTTTTTTTAACCCATATTTCTCTTAAAATTATGTGTTATTATACCACCTAAGCCTTTAAAAACTTCCATACAGGCACTACCGTTCGCAAAAAGAACAAGAACAATGCGAAAGACAAAAGCTACAGAATCTTGTTGACCACCTAACTTCACAACTTCGAGAGCAGGATGAAAAGGTTGAGAAGATGGAGTGCGATTATCAGAGTCGCATGGAAGAAGTTAAACGATATAAAGTACGAGTTCTCATGCCAATTGTCTTCATGTGCGCCCTTAATTGTACATAGAACACATTTAAATGTCTTTCGCATATTTCACTTTCAATCTTGTGTGGGAACCATTCCAGTTATCTTGCACGGCCTATAGGAAGTACTGTATTTTAGTTCTTAAACGACGTTGGTTTTGGTAGCAACTCCTAATAATCCAGCATTTAAATCAACTGCCACAAACTTTTTAAGCGCCCCAAGTTCGATGGACCCATTTAATGACATCACGTGCTTCTGCTGGCGGTCGCTACTACCGGCATTGCTATTTAAAACGTCAGTTGTGTGGTGTCTACAGCATATCAACGTTATACTGGAACGTGCAATGTCAGTTTGTATAAACCGTTAGTTGTATGGCGCGTCTTACACTCTTTCAAGAGCAAAAAGCCGCATGAAGTTAGTTTTGACATAATGTAGATACGCTGCACACTAAAATTTTCGTTGACAAGGAATAAATATGGCTGCAAGACTTCAATTTTTATTTTAATCATACCACTGGAGCAGCTGAGCTTTTAGATATCGTACAAGCACATGCATTGTAAGCTTCATCTAAACGCCCCGACAACAGCGCTGAAGAATAACTGGGTAAGCCACGCTATATTGTAAAAAATTCCTTCTCTTGGTTTGCCATGATTTTTTAGAGGCAAGTGAATTTCTGATGATGAAACAAAGGTTAATATAATCTACTAAAGTTCAAGTTGACCCTCTGGTCTCTATTCAGTTGAGGTTAAACGAGACAAAAAGCGAAAACAAACATACCTTATTCTTAACTAGTTCTTAGCAATGAGTTTTAGTTGTTCCTAACATGGTCTTTGGATACTAGGTGGTGCCTTATTTTATAGAAACTTGTAAGAAAGTAGTTGTGAAACAACAAATATTTATAATGAGCCGAAATTAGAATCAAATATACTTCCTAATGGCAAGATATCCAAATACTTTCTGTGTCTAGCAAAATTTGCGATGAATGTGAAAAGCGATGACCGAACAGACATGCGTGAAGCCAAAATTCTCGTGAAAACGTGTTTAAAGTGCTACATTGCAAGCAGTGCGAAAAAAGCACCCTTCAGCCTACGCGGTGAACGTCAGGAAATTCTACTGAAATTACAAATGAACATGTCGGCACGGTTCTGCGACGCTGCTGTCTTCCAAGGAAGTTCGACCAACCTAGGTCTTACAATACAATACAATACAACACAATAACAACTTTCGTTCGCAGATTGCATTTACTTATTTTCTGCGTACGATAGCCGCCATGCAATCATCGTTTGAAAATGATAGTTGTGTTGAGTCATTTAGTAGAAAAAACGTGCACGTGAATTGTAAATTCAGTTTTTTTCAGCTCGTTTTTTGAAATCATTTTTTGCAAAACTTCAGTAGCCTATATGTCTTTAAAAATGTCTGCTGTGAAAGTAAATGCCAATGACGTATACCGGGCCAGTGTCCTTTGATTTACACTTTACAGGATAGAATACAATCGTTCCTCTGGTAAATCGTGGCACCTACTGCCTTTGTTTCAAATGTTATTCTTCTGATGATAGGGTTAAGCCAAGTTTAGCATTAATTTCTGTTCACAGTATATCACAACAATTGATTTGTTTGAGAACTGTTTTGCAGAGCCAAGTAGCGAAGCTGAATCAAGATCTAATGTCTGTTCAGCGCAAGTTTGACAACCAAGACGAGCAAGAAGTCATTGGTCTGAAAAAGAGAGTGAAAGAACTTAGTGAGGTTCGCGAATTGTGATTTGTATTTCATCAGACTGATTTTAGAAGCGATAGATTTTAGCATAACAACAGGCACTTGCACTGAGAACGTTGGCAAAAAGCTTGTTTTCTTGAATGGTGTGAATTAACATAAATGTCGAAACGCTTCTATCATGGTCCGCAAAAGATTTAATTAGTTCGATCGCACAGTCTCACGTATATTTCGCAATTTTATATCATCATGCCCGTAGGTTGAGAACTTGTTGCGAAAGGAACTAAAAGAACGCTTGGATGAATTTCATCAATTGGAGCAGCAGCATGCAGCAGTTGTGACGTTACTTCAAATCTCGGAGTCGGATATTGTAAGCTGTTGGTGTCTGTTTCATGAATTGCGAAAGCAGCTTGCTTTTTTGACAATTATGGTTTGTGTGATTGGGGTTGAAGGTATTTTTTGAAGTGATGAAAAACTGCTTGTAATTAATAACAAAGGCATGTGTGTGTGAAGGACCAGATGCGATCAGATTTCGAACTAGTCTGTGAGAAAATGGTGGCGTGCAAACGAGAGCAGCAAAAGCAGGACAAACGTATGGAAGAACTGCTCTTGCAGTATCAGGAAACCGCTTCTAAAAATCGAGATGAAACTGATGAGCTTTTCAACGATTTGGACAGAGTAAAGAGAAAATGGTGGTCACAAAGTGCGAGATCGGTAAGATGCTGTCATGCTACGCTATTTCTTTGTTTAAAACTGTTCGCTGTTTCTTCACACATTAGAGCCATTTGTTTGGTGTGTTCGATGACCGCATTTGCATATTTACGATACTTCTTGCTCATTTAACGCTTTAAACTAGAATGCCCAAGATAGTCATTTTGACTACTTGGGAGTATTAAAATTTTTTGCTTTTGCTAAGTGGGTGTGCTGTGGTGACTTTTAATTAGTCTGTAGGCTTAATCGGAATACGAAGTGGCTCTTTAAAGTTCCTTCGTTTCATGGCCAAATGACCCATAATTTCTTCAATGCCCAAGGTAGTCATTTTGAGTACCAGAGGAGGTTTCGTGCTTGCAACTGCTGTTACCAGTTTTGTTCTATTTGTTTTCTCATTGTTTTCTCTTTGTGTTCCGAATTGCTGGCTATCGCTTTTTCTTCCATACATTTCAAAGCTGCAGTAGACAGTCTAGTGGTCCAGCGTTTGAGAAATAGCAAGACAGTTAATTGCGAAAAGGGCGTGTTACTGCAAATGAGCTACTGTCTATTTTGCGGAATATTCCTGACGATGTATCTGACTGTGAAGACAATAGGTCTGAATTTGACGACATACTTACTCCTGATTTAGTTCGCATTCTTCTTCCTGTGACGAATCTGAGCAGGACTTTCCAAGGACCTTCAATTCTGGCCCTGGTGTACGTGATCATCCTCCTAAATGATCTCGATTTCAAAATCAACTTGAAAGAATCATAGTTCCTCAAGAAATAGATGGATGATATTGATGCTGCAATTAATATAACGAGGAAAGGTATGATGAGAACATTGAGTTGGCACCTGATACTTCTCAAAGTGGACTTCCTTCTCCAGATGCTGATGGCGATGCTAAGAATAGCAATGTAATAATTACAGCTCCAGTTGGAACGAACTGGCTTCAGATAACTCCCAGGGATTTATCTGCTGGCAGACATCCACAGCAGAATATTTTTAGAAGTTTTTCTGGGCCTGCACCTTACGCAAAGAGATGTGTTTGCTGGTAGCCCCGCAGTGCATGACGTCTTCCTGTTAACTTTTTGTCAAACATATTACAAAATGCACAGTTGCAGAAGCCTATCGCCAACTACATAATCAGACGTTTGCTCTCATTGTTGAAAGATTTCATCGCTGTCATGTATGCACGGGGATGTACAGACAAAAGTGATTTACTTTTGCATGATATTTGGACTGAAAGATGGGGAGTGCCACTGTGCAAAAGTGCTATGTCCAGAAATCGATTCTCTAAAATCCTCCGTTTCCTTCCTTTTGATGTAAAATCCAATCGTTTGCAAAGGCTACAGACCGATAAATTTGCTCGTAGTTTCTGAAGTCCGGAACCACTTTCTAAACAACAGCTGTACATGTTACAAATCTGGAGCGTTTATCACAATCGACGAGCAGCTTTTCCCTAGCAAAGCCAGATACCCTTTCATCCAGTTTATGGCATCAAGGCCAGACAAGATTAGGAAAAAAATATTGGTTAGTTGTGGACAAGGAAAGCAAATACCTGAAACGGTTTTCCGTATGTTGGAAAGGATGAAACGCTCCGCAAATAAGCGGGTTTCTGATCATGTTGTGATGCAACTCATGCGTCCTTATCTCAAAGGAAGAAATGTAGCCACTGAATTATTTTACTTCTGTGAAATTAGCCACTCAACTAAAAGAGAAGCAAGCGAGTCTTCTGGGAACAGTAAAAAAAATTAAGAGAGAAATGCCATTATCTTTGAGAAAGATGAAGAACGAAGAACCTAATTCTTGCAAGCTATATCACCCTAACTGCGTAGCAGGGAAAGGTGAACAAGCATGTGTTGATACTTAGCACAATGCACAAGCACATTACAGTAGCTGATAAAAAAAGAAAACACCTGAAAGTGTTTCCTCATACAATAAAACCAAATACGGAGTCGATATACCTGACCAAATGCCTAAGATATGCACTTGCAGAACCAGCACACGAAGGTGGCCAGTACGTAGTTTTCCAAAATACGCTGGATTTGGCTGCTATCACTGCCTGGGTCCTCTACATAGGCGTGCGAGGCGGGGGGTCGGGGCGGGGCTGCAGCCCCCCCGGTTTAAAAAAATTTAGGGCAAACTCTGTTTTCAGGGCAAGCGCTACTTGCTGACAATGAAAAGTTTCAGGGCAAACTCTGTTTTCAGGGCAAGCGCAACTTGCTGAAAAATCCTAATGATAAAATATTTCAATACAGTGAAAAATTTCAGGGCAAATCTTTTTCAGTGCAAGCGCAAGCTGCTCAAAAATCCAGAGCGGTAAAAATATACATTCAATACATTGAATTCAAGGCACACTCTGTTTTTAAGAGCAAGTGCAAATTGCTCAAAAGGCCTGACTGAATGTAAATAGTATATTCAATAGAGTGAAATTTCAGGGCGAACTCTGTTTTTCAGGGCAAGCGCAACTTGCTTCAAAAATCCTGAATGATAAAAAATATATTGATACAGTAAAAAATTTCAGGGCAACTCTGTTTTTCAGGGCAAGGGCAAGTGCAAGCTGCTCAAATCCTGAATGGTAAAAATATACATGCAATACAGTTAATTCAAGGCGCACTTTGTTTTTCAGGGCAAGTGCAAGTTGCTCAAATCCTGAATAATAAAAAATGTTCAATACCATGGTCGCTATAGGCAATAAAGCGGACTGGCAATAAAGCGGACTATGTCAATACTGTGAATTCAGGGCACACTCTGGTTTTCAGGGCAAGCTCAAAGTTGCTCAAAAATCCTGAACGGTGAAAATTTTTCAGTACAGTGTATATTCACTTGAAGGTGATCCGTGTAATTTAGGTTAGTGTAGTGTGTAATCTGGACCAAAGACATGACTGGTTATAATGACTTTGATCTGGACCAAGCCCTTGTTTTCTGTAAAAATCGAACAATGCAATGTCGATAGGTCAACAGCTTTATGAGAATTCGGTAACTCTTTCTTTGTTCGTTTTCGAGTTTGCTCTGCAGGCTAGAGGTGTAAGGTGTTACGTTAAGAAGATAGATTTTTTTGATTAACAGGAGTTTTAGTGCTAGGTTTTTCGTGCGGTTTTTAGAACCCTTCAGTCATCTGTTGCAACATGATCTTAGCATGACATTTTAGCTGACTGACTGAGGTAGGAAAATTCTGAAGTTAGTTTTGTGAAGGCAGTGTACAATTTGGACCAACTCTTGAGTTAGCAAGGTAACTACGGAATTTGCCTATAACGGCACCTCTAGGGGATTGCATAATGAACGCTGTTGCCGAATTGACGTTATAACCCAGTGGTTTTCGACTTTTTCATGCAGCGACCAATTTTGTAACCCAATTTAACCTCTAACGACCCCATTCCGAAAATTTCCAATGAGGCATATGAAATACATTTGTGTTTGCAAAACAGGAAATCACCATGACTAAAAAATAACGCGATATCACTATGTCGAACAAGACTCATTTATTAAATTCATCCACATGGCAGCATGAGTGTGAGAGACCCGAGCGGTATACAAATCACTCCACAGCACAACTCCTTAAACTGGAATAACTCCCAAGTCCCAAGTTAGCTACCGCAATCATATCTAATTTACAAACACAGCACATTCTTGTCACGAAGTTATTCGTGTGTTGCCAAACGCAACAGTACTGTAATGGCCATAATCACACTCAACGCAACAGTACTGTAATGGCCATACTTAGTTAATCACATCACTTTTTCCAGGTGATCTTTTGCCTGCGACAAAAAGTGGTTCCATATAAGAAATATATTATCTTGAAGTAATTATGAATATTTTTATCAGAAGCTGTCGTGGCCCCTAGAAAAAAACAAATGACCCCCAGGTTGAAAAACACTGTTAAACCACTGTTATAAACGAATAATGTACCATCGGGACCGAACAAAATGTAACGTTATAAGGCGAATTTACGTCACAGGCGAAGCCGAATTCAACTGTATAAAACAGATTTACAAGAAGTTTCAGCCCCCATTCGGATTAAACTAAAAGTTGGTTTCAGGACATTGTTTATTTTTAGGGCAAATTGTTATTTTCAGGGCAAATTTTTTCCGCCCCCCCCCCCC
>JGI24022J15233_10000666_pt1 | contig 23818 bp, 10 predicted proteins | sample Ectturendosymbi2_FD_15233 | JGI IMG/M metagenome (IMG submission 15233)
ATTTCACTGAAGTTTTTACTGGAAACTAGGCTACAATCTGAGTCTTTTGATACTTTGGATGACCTGCTGGGGTTTCGGGTTCAAAAGTTGTGATGTAAGTTAGTAAAAATATTTGACTAATTAGCTAATTAGTTAATTAATTTGTTTTTTTAAGATCATAACTTTTGAACCAGAAACGCTAGAAAGTCGATCAAAGGCTCAAAAGACTCGGACTCAAGTCTAGTTTCCAATGAATACTTTAGCGAAACATTTTGGCCTAGTGGTTGGGCCCTAGGCCAGGCAACATGAGCCAAAATTACCCTAAAACTACTTCACTTATGACGTCACTCACAAAAAATCTGCAACCCCCAACCAAAAAATTTTTTTTACCTGGCCTAGGGCCCAACTACTAGAACAAAGTACTTTGCTGAAGTTTTCATTGGAAACTAGGCTCAAGTCGAGTCTTTTGGAGCTTTGATCGACTTTCTAGCATTTCTGGTTCAAAAGTTATGATCTAAAATAAATAAATTAATTAGTAGCTAATTAGTCAAATATTTTTATTACTTTGGATCAAGGGTCTCCAAACTTTTTTGTCCGAGGGCCGCATAAGTTGTTACACAACAGTCCGAGGGCCAGACATCCTTCATAGATAATGTGATTGTTTCGGTACCAAGTCAACTAATTATATTACTTTCTCATTATTGGCAAAATAGCTTCGCGGACTGGATTTGGCCTGCGCGCCGTAGTTTGGAGACCACTGCTTTAGATCATAACTTTTGAAACCAATACCTTAGCAGGTCATCCAAAGTATCAAAAGACTCGGGTTGTAGCCTAGTTTCCAATAAAAACTTCAGCGAAATACTACCATCTAATGGTGTGGGCCAAGGTGACCTAAAAGTCCTCGTCTTATGATATCACTCACAAAAAATCCACACCCCTCAAGCAAAACATTTTTTCAAGTGCAGACTAGAAGACTTGCCGAGTCTTTTGAGTCTTTGAACAGCTCTATACCACGTTTGGTGCCTGAGTTACGCACGCACAAACCATGTGTGATCCGGTTGTTTTGGTGCAAGAATCCGAATCCTACCGGACGTCAAAGTGTTAAACAAATATTCTTTCAACATTAGATTATAGCAAACACATGCCTTTGTCTATGTTCAACTGTTTATTTTATTTTGATATTGCTTTCCATAAAGCCAGTGGCTACAGGGATGCCTGTGGATCTTGATATTTGAAACCTTATAAATACCCCACCTGTAACATGATAGTATTGCACTGGGAGAGTGCAGTTAAGCTTGGTAGAAACCTACTAAATGTAAAAGGTAAACCTAACGCTAAGCTAACACTAACCCGATGCTAATCTAACCCCTAAACCTAAAGTTAGGAAAGTTTTGAAAAAAGAAAAGAAAAACTGGTCCCATGAATTGAAATGTGAAACCACTACCACCAAAATTAAAGTCGCCAAGGTGAGATCCACACCAAAAACCATTGGCACATCAGACCTAAATATATCCACTATGCTACGACGTCGGTGCTGCTTGAGTGTATCTGTAGCCGCTACCTTTCATAAACATATGCCTCATATTCTATTGAAACCAATACATGTTACATACTGATCAATCCATTGAGTGAAGTTTAATCAATCGTAATGTTTCCTCTGTGCCAAGTTTCAAAACTGTAGGTGTATTCAAGCAGTTGCTACATCAAAATACAAGTGTTGATAATTGGTGAAGTTGCATTTGGGTACAAATTCTAAGCTTTCTTGCTATAGCTTTTCCAATGTCTTGTTTTCTTATTGTCACTTGAATAAAACTAATCGATAAAAACTTGCACACTGCCCAGGCTCTGACAAGCATTTATTTTTGCAGACCACCAAATTAGATTGGATTCATGCTGGTAGTAAAAGCCCAAGAGTGATTGTTGGTTGAGTATTGAATTACTCAATCAAATTGAATTAGTTTGGAATAAAACTTTAACATATGATGTATCAATTTTGGTGTTTGAAACCTTAGAATTTAAAGAAAACTATTGAATGTTATTAGCGATTTTTGTTCTCTTATCAAAGCAAAGTGGGGACTCCTTACCAGCTCAATACAATGCAAGTGTGGTCTTGTGAAGTATATGGCAGGCTACCTGCTTTGATGTCCTCTGCTCACCCAAAAATGCAAACTAGCTGACGTTTTAGTCTACAAGAACACTGCCAAAAAACTGGAATTCTAAAAGGAGTACATCTAGAAACACGATCATCAATCATTATCATCCTGCAAAGATTTGTCTCTTTTGATGTGCTTACAACGACTGTTCTGTTTAAAACACAGATTCTGCATGATAGTCCAAAAGCAAGGCGTGAAGTGGAACTACATTGGAAAGCATCAGGATGTCCACACATAGTAAAGATTCTGGATGTGTATGAGAATATGTTTCGGGATAAAACGTGCTTGGTAATCATCATGGAAAGGTAAAGGTTGTTTTGATTCTTGCACAATTGCTTCCCAGTTTTGTTTTGGAAAATTGCCAACTGCTTTGACACTTACCAATAGCGGAAGAAGCAGCTTTGATTTTCTGATGTCAGACGCATTTCTGGTATTTTGGTGTTGAGAAGAAAATATTAATTGCTTGAATTGAAATTAATTTTCAGTAAGACTTGCAAAGGTTGAAAAACTTACTGGATGCAGTGAAAATGCTGTTTTTGCTGAGTTCTATGCACGTATCCCAAAAAAAATTAGGAACCTCTGCATCCCTGTTGTAACTTGTTTCTTGAAAGTTTCAGCTGGTAATATAGCAGTGGTAATAGCAAGGTCTCTAAACCAAGGAGCTCGATTGATTATATAGGTTAGTAAAATCTGGTATAAACCACTCCGGTTAAAAAACAACAAATTGATTAAAGAAATTCATTATTTGTGTGGCAATAATCCAGCTGTATTGGGGCAAATGTATTTTGTTCCTGTGGAAAATTGGGAATGTTTTGACTATGTTAAAAATGAATAGTTTTTGTGAAAGTTTTTTTGTTGTATTCAAAATTTTATTCAGGTGAGTGAAATCATTGGGCCTTTGCTTAGTTGTTGATTTAAGAAATCTCTAGACATGGCAAATGCATTATGTGGAATCAAGTTTAAAACTTTTGATAGCTATACTATTTTGCTTGCTTATTTGCTGCCAATAGTGGTTAAAAGAGACATTTAATTTAAAATAAAAGCAGCAATCACTCACTATAGAACATAGGGTTATTTAGTTCTCATTGTGCATGGTAAATACAGCAGCTGGTTAGGCTTGGGGAAGGTGGCTCATTTCTTTATACCTTGGAAGTTGGCCTGGCTGGGGTATATGTCCCACAAAAAGCTAAGTACTTCTTACATGTGTAAGCAGTGTGGTGTCACTTGGAGGAATGAGATAATCTTACAGAACCCTGCTTATGACACCAGTTGCATGTATCTCAACACATGCACTTGTACGAGTTTGACACTGCAATCTCTTCAAGGCACCTGTGTCTAGAACATTACTTTTGACAAACGGAACTGCAGTACATAACCTGTGGTCTATATCTTATTTTTTAAAGATACCAAAGAAACAAGAGAGATCTGCACCTTTTAAAAATCTTATTTTTCTCAATGGCAACAACATGCTAAAGATCAGCCACTGTGATGTGTTTTCCAGTGCTAGGGAATTTAAATCTAGGCTGCTGTAGCATTTGGCATGTACACATTAATTTAAAGCAGGGGTCTCCAAACTACGGCCCTCAGGCCAGATGTGGCCCGCGAAGCCATTTCATCCGGCCTGTGAAGCCATTTTGTCAATGATGAAAAAATAATATGCAGTACTTACGAAAAATTTGTTGATTTGATAGAATATAACATCCCACAACAAGCACATTGCGTAAGACGTCCGGCCCTCGACATGTTCTTATTACCTCATGTGGCCCTCGGACAAAAAAGTTTGGAGACCCCTGATCTGAAGCAGTGATTGGCAAGTTTTCTATCCTTATGGACCATTTTTATTATTAGTCCAACTTACAGAGAAAGTGTTTCTTTCCCTGCTTTTTAGCATGTTTTTCTTTTAGCTGGGAATGAAAATGAACAAAAAAGGTCTTCAGCCAAATTTTCTGTGAATTCACTTGTACTATAAGCATTTTGCCAATTTTATTCTGGGGTTATTATGATCATGCTCATTGCTTTCTGCCACAAGAGACTTTTTCTGGTGTAGGAACACTATATTTTGGTTTTGTGGGTCATTTTCAGCAAAAATTTGCAAGCCATCACTTTTGTCATGCAGAGCATGGTCTGTCTGTCACTTATCCAATGCTACATGTTGCAAAAATATTTGAAAAATATTTGTTTGTTTAAGTTTCAATATGCATTTGTGTACTTCTGTGATCATTGTGATATTGACAACTAGCAATCAAGGGTTAACTAGAGCTAGTGACTATCATTTTTGATGCTCTTTCTGAGAAGCACAAAGAATTACAGGCACTGATGCAGATTAAAAACAGGGATGAGGTCCTGTGCCAGAGCCAGCTTTTGGTGATGTCACTAATCTATTTTTGAATCCACTTTTGATATTGTATATGGGGTCATAATCTTTACAAGTTTGGTAATCAAAATCACTTCTTTAATTTCTTCTGTACTCAGCTTGGACTTAAAAAAAAAAAACTTAGTATATTTACATCATTAACACCAGCACATCTAGCAGCCATTTGGCAAGTTTAAAGGAGTATTTGAAAAGGTAGTTGCTGATCACAACGTTAGCTAATCTACATGTGTCTGAATTCACCATTTCATTCACAAAGGACATGTATATATCAGGGTATTTTTAAGGAAACTGTTAGGTACCCTACCTGGTATGGACTTGTAGGGACCTGATTTCTGTGATTCTAGGGACCTGATGATAATTTTCGCTGATTCTAGGGACCCGAAGCGGGTCCCTAAAACACCTTAAAAAACCCTGTATATATATTTACAGATTTGATCAATCTCCAGATGGCACTGTTTTGTTATTTCATCAGTAGAGCAAAGTTAAAGGCCTCTTATTATCACTATGTGAAAGTAGTAGTTTAACAGCCTGTCATCTGTTGAGTCAACACAGCTCAACCTTACCCTGCATGGTGCTCAGAAGTGTTCAGCACAGTGTGATGCAAGGCACTTTGAGTGCTCTACCAGGCCATCAGTTAACATGAAAGATAATGGTATTATATAACTTGTATATAAAGAGCATGTCATATCTATGGAATGCACATAAATATACATGCATGCTAAAAAGCTTTGCTCATCCTGAATATGTCCCAGTCTAAAAGTATAATGTTTATTTGTTGCAAACTGCATAGTAAAACCACAGCCAAGTACACCCAAAGGGTCTCAGTAAGCCAATTTATCAGTGCCACTCCTTATCATTGCTGAGGCCCGCATACGGCCTAGTAAGCTTATCATTATTGCGTATGTACAATACAACAGTAGCCTGACTTTAAATTTATAATATCAAATTTGACATTTTCGATGCAGTGGTTTTTAGTTTCTGTTTATCAATGTGCATGTACTACGCACTGGTAGATTTCCACATGTCCAATGACACCTGAGTGCAACACTGATTTCTAGTGTCCTGACTTTTACTCATGTGTTCCTCTACACTAAATTGATTTCTGACCACCCTTGTTCTTCCATTAGCATGAAATTCGCCGAAAGCATCACACTTTGGGAGTGATTAAAAGTGCCATACAGCAGTTGTTATCGCAGTTAGTAATTAAATGCTCTCAGTAGCTTTAAACTAAAAATTTTGGTTTGCTAAGATGGAAGTAGCCATTCAATATGTGGCCCTCACAAAGATGTGACATAATTTTTGGCCGAATAAGGCATTTCAGTTGGCATAGCTGCTCTCCACCTTCGTATCACAAGCTCTCTGTAGCAATAAATTTTTTGCTCATGTCACTTTCATATGCGTTGAGCAAACCTGTGCCTGTCCTGCACCAAGTTTAACCCATACCTGCCCCGCACACATAACTCTGTGGGTTCCCGCACCCACCCCGCAAATGTGGGCACTTGCAACTTACACAGGTTAACCCACCCCACACAGGTCTCTAATGGCTATAACACATTACTACAATGATTGTATTTAATGGACAAAAACCCTTTTCAGATAGGTATTAGACAGCTTGTTCAAGTCATCTTCCCTATTCCACAGGTGTTATGTAAGTTGACATCTGATGCAGTATGTTGAAAAGTAGTTCAATTGAAACATGTTAAACTTGTAGCATGTTCATTGTGGTTGAAAATATTTACAACTGTGGCATGAGGTTTATTGTTCTTCTAAGTTAAAATTACTTGGAAATGAAGTTTTCAACACCTGTTTGAAGAGTAGAAAATGATATAAAGTAGGGCAGAATTTCATTCCCACAAATTTCTGTTTTCCTGCAGCAGTTTATTTTCTGCTATGGAGATCATTTCCATATTACTGATCTCTATGCACCTAACAGCTCTTTACACTATATATGTCATTGACCATGTTGTTGATCTCTGCATTAAATTTAAATTATTCAAAACATTTCTAAATTATCAATCTTTTATGGTGTTGCAAGCAGACTTTATTTTCCTCTGGTGATAAAGTAATTTTAATATGGGAAAGTTCAACTGCTACTTCAGTGAAAAATGCAGTTTTCACTCAGCCAGCTTAGTGCAAATGTTCTTAATACAGAAAAGAAAATTCAAAATTGTGTGTTTAACACTGTCTTTAAAAGATAATTCAGTGTGTACACAACATGCCAAAATCTTTTGTTTGGTTCTGCAGCCAAAAAGCTACTTTTCGGTCAAAACAATAAAAACTTCTCAGGTTTGGTGTTGTCTTTCCCACCCTCACACAATTTACACATGCTACTGAAAGTTAAAAGTGAACAACATAGCATGCTACATCTTTGCATATATACACTGTGCATAGAATTTCATTCTGGCCTCACTGTTTAAATTCAAGGCATCTTGTGTTTTGGATCTATGCTTTGGAAAAAAACATGAAATTTAAAGTTTTTTAGATTTTCTCAGAGGTTTTTATAACAATATGCAAGGTGATATCCTGTAAAAGTAATGCTGCAATATTAGCATTTTTTATATCTGCTGATAGTAATCAATATTTTTGATTTGGCAAGCCTTATGGAAAAATCTTGAAAATAGCAATTTTGACAATTTGTTTTTGTAAATAGTAGCCATTGTTATTTGTACCCAAAGATTAATTGGGTTGCACAAAATAATTGAGAGAGGTAACTTGCAATATGCATTGATAGCGCTTTCAAGTTGGCTGCGGTGGTTTTCTAAGGTCCCAGTTTGTGTAACTGTGAATGGATCCAGTACTTAAATAAAAAGACAATGGTGTCACTTCAGAAACGGAATTTTTTAGTTCCATAGCCGCGCTTGGTTGTCAGCATTTTCATAGTTTCAAATCATTTACTACAAATAAGTTTAAGTGAATTCCCGTGCACACATTCAACATTTGAAACAGGCGTGCGCATAGAATGTACCGGTGTACATGCATGTTAATCACTTCGTTGTTAAGTCGATCGCAGTTAAATCTATTTCAGCCGCATTGCATCATTGTTTAGGTGCTGGCAGCACCGGGTTGACAGACTGTGTTGAGCGCTGACGCAAACGCTTGTTCTTACTTCGATAATGAGAACACGCATTGAGTAAACCGGCACTTGCCTCGAAACTGCCTCCGTCGAAATGTACGCGCTGAGTCGTTTTCTCCTGTGAACAATCGCACTCCCGCCAGCGTTATTTGATCACCGTTTGTCTTATGCTTGATTTCAATATCAGGTGACGTTCGCTTCGCTTGAGTGGCGATAAACGGACACATCCGCTAGCATTATCGTTGGTGCCGAGCCAGTCCAAATGACGCATTGACATGGATTATAATTTTAATTTTAAATGCTCGTTTTGCTTTTCTTCGCTCGTTTTTCGTGCTGACTTTTCAAACTTCTCGACTTCGTGTGTTGTTTGCCAATTTTCCGGTTGTGAAATATTCAAGCAGGTCATTGTGGTTAGACTATTTTGCATGCATAGAGTCGAGACTCGTATATTTGCGTCTGTCCTATTGACTTGTGTGGTCTAACACAGCGCTTCTCAAACTTTTTCTTCTGCTACCCATTAAAAAAAAACGTTTTTCTGTGTGACCCTCTTGATGGACAGCCCAGATGTTAATGATACGTGTAAACGTCCCATTACAAATATCAAGAGGCATTTTTATTTATGGCGAAATCATACAAATGCACACAGTCCACGAAAGTAACTATACAGTAATAAGACTACCACGTAATGGAAACTGTAAAGCGAAAAAAAATTCTATCAAGCACAACTAATGGGATGGATCCACTTGATGATTTTTACACAGATCATCCATTCGTAGAATGATGCAAGACAACGTAGGACAAAGACATTCTCAACATTTTTCAAATAAGATCCGATTGTGGGCTTAATGATATTATCAGTTTTGGAATGCAGCTTCACACAAATATGTTGTGCAAAAGGCTAAGAATTTATGAATAGCTAAATCAGAAATGACTGGGCGTTCATTTGTTGTTCTTATCCCAAAATGACAAACTGTTTTGAAAATTCCAGTTGCAAATTTCGTTGTTTCATAACTTCGCAAACTCATCCTGGGCATGGCAGGTGTGTGGTCTCCTGAGATTTCAATTGCATGGTTTGTGGATCCAACTTTTCTTGAATCAAAGTCCAAAGTACTTCTGAAACTGTGTATGAAGCTTTAAACTTTAGTCTAAAATTACTCTATGTGCTCTCAAAGCAGTTAGCATAGCCCCTAGACTAGACCTAGAGGATTAAACATAAGCATGCCTTTGTGTCAGAATGATTGCAACAAGGTCAATATTGGTCAGTACATTAAAACAATCATGACGTAACAACGCTTAGCTTGTTGTGCTTGGTTGATGCATTTGATAGCTCAGGCAGACATCATAGTAAAAAAAACTGACAGCATCAAGCACGGCATTGCCCCTAAAAATGCTGTAGAAATAGATTCACAGCAGACTGACTTTTAATTATCTTGTACAGTTTACAAAAACGTTTATATCTGATTTGCCAAGCCATTATATTTCGCGACCCCAAATGGGGTCATGACCCATAGTTTGAGAAGCCCTGGTCTAACAGATGTGCTGCGTTGTTGATCTGTGTGGTTTTGATTTTGGAGAAAAACGGCTCATTACTTGGTGCGTTGCACATTGTTACTAGTCAGTGATTATTGTCATAGCCCAATTCTTAGTTATGGCACCTGTTGCTTACGGCCCACTGTAAAAATTTCAAATGCCGTTTTAATAAGAATTTTATTTTTTTGTCTAATCCAAATCTGCGAGTCATCATTCTTTCAAATCCCTCCAACAAGCTCCCATCTTTGCGTCAGAAGTTCAAGCACCTCAATACAGTTCCTACAAGGTCCAAAACCAAATGTTGTTGTAGTTGAAGTTTGACTTGAAAATGAAATGGAAAGGGGTGTTTCGGCTATGGTTTTCTCGGTGCTAGCACTAGCAGTGCTTTGTGGCTAGTGACGATTTCACACTTTTGAAAATGCTGCACCTAACACAGCGTAAGGGGCTTAGTGATAACCTTATTATTGGCTTCATTCGAAGCAAGGCGCAGTTATCGTATAGGTACATCAGAGGTTTCTCTTCGTGCTACTGGTTCACGTATTTTATGACGGCAGTCGTTAAGGCTGCCTTTGTGGTCTGGCATGGCTGGTTTTTGATTGCTCGGTTGTGGTGAGCTGAATTGCGACAAATTTTCGCACTGTTATGGCCGAAACACTGTTTCAGAATGAACGGCGGGGAATTATTCAACCAAATACAAGAGAGGGCTGAGTCAGCTTTCACGGAAAGAGGTAAGTGCATTGACTAGGTTTGACGCGTTGTCTCTCTCCGACAATCGGACATACTGTGTGATGCGACTTAAAACTTCTGTATAGGAATGAGTATAATTCAGCGATCGGTAAAGAACGGGTCGCGGCCCGGCGCTGGTCCGTGAGGAATTTGTTACCGGGCCGCGGATTTCTGATGATTTATGAGCTGTAATAAATTTCCACCGCCAAACATTCGTTATTTGATTGAGGGTCGGTCCACAAAATAATTCCAGGCTTAAACCGGTCCGCAGTGCTAAAACGTTTGCCGACGCCTGGTATAAGTGATCTGCGCCGCAGTGGCGGCGATTGGTGACTTGCGGCAGAATCGTAGTAAAAGTAAACGTTTTTTGCCCATGGTTTTGCTGTTTTACTTCAACAACAGCTGGGAACGTGAAATGGTCAGGAAAATTTAGTCTGTCACTTTTAGCAGCAGATGTTGCGCTGTGCTGTTCCTCTCGAGTTCTTTACAGCATGAATAATTCTTTACAATATCCTTTGCAAAACGACGCATTTGCGAAATTTACTGCTTTTACCAGTAAAAATACATTAGTTGCTACTTGTGTCAGCATACTATCACTACATCAAATCACCGTAATCCTACATGCATTCGTTGTTTTAAACGAGCTCTTCCCATGACATGTGTCACTACCAAACTAGTTGGATTGTTAGTTGTACCCGGATTATTGGCTGCAATTTGATTTCACCATCAAACCATCGTCTGGGAGTTCGAACTATGGAGAAAATAAAATCTTGTTGTATGCACTGTAGTAGAAAGAAGAAAATCGTTAGAAGATGCTTGGTAGAAAAATTAGCTTTTGTGCAAGTGTTTGGATTGGTTGTGACGCGACTACTCTGCCAATGCAGAGGCCGCTCAGATTATGCGAGATATCGGTGAAGCGATCAAGTACCTGCACGACGCCAACATAGCACATCGTGACATCAAGCCGGAAAATTTGCTGTATTCTTGCAAAGGACCAAATGCAGTTCTCAAGCTTACCGACTTTGGGTTTGCAAAGCTCACCACCAACAACAAATCTCTGCAGACACCGTGCTACACGCCATATTACGTTGGTAAGGAGAAAGTATTCTTACGAACAAATTCAAAATAAACTGGGAACTCCAACATTTCGAGTACACCACAGCTTTTGGTATGGCGGTCGCCCTCTAGTTCAAGTAACGGCATTTCCAGTATATGTAACTGCGGATTTTGACAAGGTTTTCGTGACAATGATGCTACGATGAGACAAGTAGAAGAAAAGTGTTTTTATTAGAAGGTTGCAGACATTATGTCAACGGTTCATTAACTCAAACAAACACTGCAACCGCTGCCGCCCGTTTGTGGGCGTCGAAGACAGGTTTAGTCGACGCTTGTGATCATTACGCAGAGCATTTCTTGTCACTAACGGGTGTGCAGTCAAAACGGCTGTTCACTCGCAGTTCGTAACGCAGTCATTGTTTTGCAGCCCCAGAAGTGCTGGGACCAGAACATTACGACAAGTCGTGCGACATGTGGTCACTGGGAGTCATTATGTACATTCTGTAAGTTAAATCTGCCGTTTTTATCTGAATTTTTAAAAAAGTGATAAACGGTTCTCAAGTTACGCGACGTATGGTGAACAATATCCATCGTTTGCTTAGTACTAGGTATCCAATACGTGCCAGAAACTGAAAAGGTGTGTTTGACTGTTTACTGGAGAAAGCGAATGCGTAAATTAGCATCACTGGAAACCGCAAGTGTGCTTATTCTCGTTTGTGACTCGCGCACTGCGCTAATGTCACGGTCGTCGAAAAGCGGTTTTCTGTCGCGGTGAAATCGTTTCGAAGCTTCGTTTTTTTGGGATCAGTTTAATCTGTTTTTGTGGGAACTGCGCAGTGTCAGTTACATGAGCTCAAAAATGCTTTCCTTGCGTATCTGACATTTCCAGGCTTAACCTTGTCAGATTACTTTAATGGGCGCATTGATTTTAAGGTCTTTATCGATCTTGATGCATGTCAACGGACTTGTGTTGTCCAACGTTTTCAATTCGCATTTCAGCTTTGGTGAACTGGGTTTTGATTGAAAAAATGTCTAAACCAAATGCTGCAACAATAAGCTGTAAAATAGGATTGCGAGGTTTGCCAACAGCTTTTTTAACCCGTTAGTAAGATATTTTGAAGTAAAATTCTAAACTTACGAAGTATGTAACAAGAAACAGGTGTGAATACGAAGTATGCAACAACAAACAGGTGTGAAAACTATAATTTTAAGATTAGTTTAGCACTATCGTGATAACTACCAAGCTGAGGCGTGACATTGGTCTCGATTTTATTCGTCAAATTTTGAAATGCATTTCCGTCGCACTGCTTAACGCAAAGAAAAGTATTTCACTGAAGCAATCCAGTGTTAGAAGTACTGGAACACGGTACTGTACTTATGTTCTGACGTTACGTGTGGCAACGATGGTTTCTGCTCATCAATCAGAACAAAGAATTTAGCCGAGACTACTCTGGATGTTGATGCTCACAGCAGATTTCTAACGTTCTAAACTTCTAATGGCTATTTTAACCTCACCAATTTTGTGTTCCATCGTAAAGTTAAATGGTTCTTGCCCAAAGCTCGACATGTTATGTTTTTTCTCGTTAGGTGTCTCTCGGCGATTGTAGGTGTAGGTTCAAGAGCGAAGTTGCATTTTTTTGATTAAAGCCTGATAAACCGCGCTTAGCATTATATCAAAGCCTGTAGCATAATATTTTCTCTCCACAACATTCTTTTATGTGGTTGGAAAAGTGTTGTATGCTTTGGCGAAGCTTGCCAGAATGCGTCGAATCTAGAAAGTTTGCGCACTGACCTTTTTTACTATGAGCACTTTGTGACGTTGGAAGGTTTAATTTTAATCTAAGCCAGGGGTGTGCAATCTGTGGGCCGCCGAGTCCTGAATCACCCGCAAGATCGTTTTCAACAAAAGTAAAAACTCACCCACACCGATACAAATGCGGGCCAAGCGACGTTTTACCATCGGAGAGTCTTCAGTCATGGTATGGAAATGATTGCAAAGTTCTTTGCTACGTCGCCAATCAGCACTATAGATCAGCTATTGATAAAACAATTGCGGCGTTACCCAAAGAACTGGCCCTGTGATATCTTACCTTTCGTATGAGTTCTGTGCTGCAGCCTGAATAGCTTGTACCGTACGTACATCGTATCAGAGACAAAGCTCACTTTATAGATTTAAGCGCAGTTACTATTGTAATTAAGTTGCTTCTGATAATGGCAAGGACAAACTTAAAAGATAAAAGTTTGTCCATTTAAAATGAATTGTTTTGTAGCAGCAGTAACATTGCTCGTCTTGGGCAACAAGACCATTGTTTATTACAATTGAGTTGTTGCTCTACTTAGTTATTTTTCATTTTGTTCGTGTGTACGGCAAATACGCCATCATATCGTGATATGAAATTTTGGCCCGCGATGCAACTTGCGAAACAGTTGCGGCCATTCACTCAATAAGTTTGGACACTTTAGCAATTCTATCATGTTCGATACATTTTCACAGTGCAAGTGAAGTTGTTACGGCAATACTTTTAAAATGAACGGAAATTTTGCTGTAGCAAATTTGTAGCGTTTATATGGATTGATGTTTTTTTGTTAATTGACAAGCTGGTTGTACTTGCGCAGCCAGCAGTGCATTACATTCTTCAATAGTTGTACTCCTTTCGTTGTGTGTTCGCTGGGCCCGTTCGCCGTCCTGTGGCGCGTGTTACAGTCTCACACAAAAGTTGATAATAATTTCTGCGTGTCAGTATGAAACGGCCAACATTTTTGATCAAGTTATACAACGTTGTGATAGCCATGATTTGCTTTTTCAGAGTTTAGTATTTGTTTTCAACTGAGTAATGTTCATCTACATTTCCCAACTTCGAAACTCGCTATATATTGAGTATTCAAGAATTTTGAAAACTTCCGTTTACCCCTTCCTTGTTTTGTTGTCTGTGGCACCAACCGCTCTCTAGTAGGATCATGTGCTGTATGACGGTTGTTTACCTGGCATTTCATTTCCTCTCACGTTGCAGGATATGCGGCTTTCCTCCTTTCTACAGCTACCATGGTCTTGCCATATCACCTGGAATGAAGACGCGAATTCGTAACGGCCAGTATTCCTTTCCTGATCCGGAGTGGAGTGAAGTGTCTGAAGAATGTGAGTTACAGCTTTTTTGTCCGTGTCGCTGGTTTTACGGGGATTCGGAGTGCTGTACTTGCTTTTAGCTTATATTTCATACTTTCCTCTCCCTAAGGAGGCATTTTGTCTCAAATCAATTAGTTTAAGGGTATTACCATCCCCAAAAATTAACAAGCGTCAAAAAATTACCATTTCAAGTAGTTCCCTGATTCCCTCCGTAAAATAAGTTGCTCCTCCCCACCGAAAAGAATATTTGCACCAATCTATTGTTAATGAGCAACAACTGAATCCTGCACTGCTTCATGTGTAGTATAACTCTTGCTGTTAGCGCTGAAGAGCTCTTCAATAGCTGGTTTGACCGACCATCTTGATGGTTTTATTATAGACTTTGTCGCTTTTATGGAATGGAATATGCACCGATTTAATCTTGCAGGAGTATCGCTACCTTTCTTATTGGCAAAGCAATCTTAATTCAACGTTGTAAAATTTGTGTTCAGCTGTGTACATTCATTCATTTATGTTTATTTTTCCATAGCGCATCATTTCAAGTCTTGTTGAAAACAGACCTGTGTTAAAAAGTGCGCAGTGCGCAGGTAGAGGAAGTGAGGCTGGTGTTCACTTGATCTCTGACCCCACTCAGATAATTTTGAGGCAGACAGTTACTAATAAACATGCACAATAACAGAAAAATTGGGACGAAAACAGTTCAAAATAAAAAAATCATATGTGAAAGATGCTTGTTCAGACTTGCTTTTTCTCGCTGTATAACCGTGCGATCTACAGCAATACGAAGCAGTAAACAGTCGCATTTTTCAAAAGCTTGGTAAAACTGTTTTAGGATACTTTGTCTTGTTTTCTCTTGGTTTTAAAACTTGTGTCTCGTTTATCCTTTCGTACGGTTGTGTTTTTTTTTAGTTATGCACAGTTTTTCTCCTAACGCTGGTACCACTGATTCATGCCACTGTTAGTCGCATGTTTGTAATGAACGCATTTCTACGGGATGAAGGGGAGTATTCGCGTGTTGCTAAAGCCTGGTTCAATAATAATCTAGTGTTTTGTTAGCCCAGAATTGCTCATATTTTTCGGAATTGCAAACCTGTTCTGTATAGCTAGCGATATGCTTTGTTGGATGTTATGCTTCTGTGTTGAGCAAACTCAGCAGTATACCGTCTTAGACTGCCTTCAACAGGCGCATCCGAATTTTGTATATAGCCTCTGTAGCCGGAAAACAATTTAATGAACAAAGGTAGAAATTTGTGTCGAAACCGAAACCACTTTTTTGCATTTTTTATTTTCATGTCTTGGTGTCCTGTAAGTGATGAACTGGGCAGTTTTTACTAATTGTTTTAAAAAACGTACAGTTCACTTGTGTAATAAGTTTTGATGGATTCATCACAACAATATTTCTTGAGCGGAGTGCAGTACTTGATGAAAATTTTTTATCTTTTTATGAGAGTTCAATCTGGACACTTTTAAAGCATCGGCGATGTTTTGTGTCATTTTACATTAAAGCAGGCAACTTTCAGTCAAAAAACGCCTAATCTGTAGGAAGTCGCCAGAAAAACATTGTTGGCTTTGAATGTTTAGCCGTTTGTTCTTGATCATGAAGAAGACCTTCGCTGTTCGTGTTCATCGTTCTGCGTCCGCACCTTGCTTTGTCTCATTTATATCTAGATCACACATTATACACACGGGTGCTGCTCCGAGTAGTTATAATCTGTTCGATGCGAGCCTTATATGTTTTGAGACTAAGAAGAGTATGACATTTTTCGTTTTCAAGTGGCACTGCTGGAAGATTGGCTTAACTTTTAACAACAGTTGTGCATACGTCGTTTCGTTCCATGTCAAAACCACTGTGTGGTGTTAATGTCATTCATTGTGGTCGTCAGGTACCTTATGTCTTACCCTGTGCTGTAGGTTTTCTATTTGTAACAGATCAGCTCGCGAGTCTCGCTTGATTGACCCTTTCGAGATTCTTCCCCAGCCAACTTGCTGAATAATCTTATATTGAAAACCGACAGCTTTGTTCCCAGCTATCTTGCTTCTATTCTATGACTTTAATACCTGCGGTGTTAATCGTCGATGGACATTTGTTTCAAAACTAAAGAGTTTCAAAAGTGAACAGGCTCAAATTTAAGACAAAGTGAATGAAATGCGAACGGCGTCAGTAAACATGTAACTGTAAACTTACCGTTTGATAGAGCACAAACCCAAAGGCGTTATTGCAATCGAATTTGCATATAAATTGCTTCCTGAAAGTTTTCTGAATTTGCCGCGATAATTTCTACCATCTGCAGCGATAATAATGCAAACGGTGCTTGTAAATCTTGGTATAGTCCGCTCGAAAGGTGGGCGATGTCAGCTTAAGTTCGGTGAGTTTCTTCGAAAGCCCGCAAAAGTCATAGTCATAATCATGGAAAGCGAATTCTTGTGAGAAGTGACAACCCGCGGGCGTCTCAATTGTATGTGTCCCCTTTGAGTTCAAGTTTAAAGAAAAAATTTCCAAACTGACTCAGTGTGCAACAGCATGACAACTTGGTGAAATGTCAAACTCTGATGCAGGCTTACTCGGTGTTATCAACGAGGTTTCTTTAAACACTGTCTATCGAGAGGAATCCTTTCCCAGCAAAGAATCAGACATTAAGATCTTACAGAGTATATATTTCGTCCACAAGGTAGGCATCATCAGCTCTTATTCAAGGTTTCTTTAAATGACTTCGACGGATGATAGTTGATTTGTCTCTATGTACATGATGAATACTACGTAGTTGCAAGTGCTTTAACGGCATATCAGCAATAAAACACACACAGGGTTCCCACGGTCATAAAAACTCCTGGAAAAGACTTCGAATTTGCTGTTCATTAGCGTACTGTGCTGTGCATACCGGTAGGAAAGCAATATACTTTTTGTGCAACAGCTTATTTACCACTTTAAGTTGGGCGATATGTCATAAGATGCAGATGAGATTTATAGTTGAAAGGTAGGAAAAATACATCTTGGAGCTCAAGGTTTTTAAAGAAACGATGCTGCGGTATTTTACTCAGCACTAATTTTTTTGAAATTTGCAAAGCATTTGTTCTATGAAATGGAAAAAATACACCATGATAATATTTGGGAAGAGCACAGTCATGAAATATGCTTAATTTTGTCATTAGAAGTCATCATGGAATTATGTCTTTAATTTTTGTGGAAACCTTGTGCACAGGAAGCTAAATTCATATTTAGTAATGGTGTCGGGCGTTAGGAACGTGCAAACGGGGTGCCACTACATGAAAAAATGGTTAAAATTGTGTTGGCCGCGGTTTCTAATTTGCAGAAAGCCAATTGTTCTACGATCGCCTCTTTGTGTGCTAGATTGGGTTCCACGGATCGGTCAAAAGCTTCGTCCGCTCATTCTGTTTACATATTTGCGATAGCACTGACGCAGTGCTTGTAAGACTAGTGCAATACTTGCCTAGCTCTGCACGGCTTTTCTATGAGGCTGTAACATGGTTATAATGCGTGTTTCATGAAGATGCCCCTTAGGTTACTTTCATATGTACTGTATTACCCATAGATCATTTCTTAGTAAGTTGGTTACAATTAACAGCGAGATTGTTAGACGGGTTGGCGGGGACACAAAAAGAGTTGAAGCAGCTGATTCGTTGTTTTATGGCTGTTTTGTCCGAGTTCAGGTTAATCATGTTTTGAAAGTTAATGCTCCCCAAGCTGTGGGGTACGGAGTTAAGTTAAACCCAGTTACATCCCTAGCAAGTCAGCATGCTCGGTGAAAATTGTCTCGATTTACGATTCAGAGGCGGTCGTGATGTTCGTATTGAATCGCATGGTTATGCGTCAATTTCGATCTGTCGATAAATTTCCGCAGGCTACTAAGTCGAAACTATTTGTGGCTCGGCGCGTTGCGAACAGTTTTTCTGCATTATTGCGAAACAAGCTGGTTCTTTTACTTCATTGATCGCACGACTACCGTTTAATTTCGCATGTTTGCGAAACGGTATTGGTGCGTTTCATCGGATTGAAGCCAAAATAGCTAGCTTCTACTGGAGATTCTATTTATGAAACTTAAATTAAGGGTTTGTTGAAGCTTTGCAGGCTTGCTCTATTCATCCAACGGTCGACCCACAGTGCAGTTTGCCAAGGGTTCCGACTGCTGGAGTTCATGCTACTCGAGGGGTAATGCACCTTCTGGCAAAACTTCGTTGGAGTGTGTACAAATCTTCGTGTATTATGCAACATGTGCAAAAAGCGTTCTGCTTTAAGATGAAGTTAGCGCAATTTGTAATTTTCTTTGATACCTTATCATGAAATAGTCTGTTAGATATAAAAATGTTTCTCTGCTTACGATACAAATTGCCCATGATTCAAGCTATTTTCTCATGTTTTGTCGGCAAATATTAGTAGTTAACTAAGAGGTACAATTTACGAAGCATCATATGTTTACAACTAGAGATTTGTTTTTTTGTAGATATGCAAGATTGTTCGCAGACTACGAGTCAATGCCAGTTGCGAAAAAAGTGTCGTTGTCATGGCCGAAAGAATGTAGAGATTTCGCACAAAGTTTGCTTAGAACGTTTTCGTAAATATGGGAATATCTTAACTGCGTTAAAAATGGGGAGCACTAAAAAACTTGGCAGTAATGGTCACAGCAGTGACGCTTTGAAACAAATGCAGAAAAACCACGTATTGTTGCCATGAACAATTCGCAAGAGTAGATTAATTTGTCAACATTCGCTAGTAAATTTCATACTGGTTGCACAGAACTGAAGATGTGTTAAGAGACACGAAACTAGTTTACTTGTGCAAGAAAATTGCGACATGATTCGCTTGTGTGCGTCAGTGCTGTGACCACCACCACTGCTAAATGATAAGCTTGAATCGTCGCAAAAAGATGAAAGCAATGCCAAGGAGATTTCCTCAAAAAGCTTGTGCAAAGCTAAAGCTCACCACACTAAAAAGCTAAAAACATTTTTCGTGAATCAGGCTGGCCCTGCTCATGTAGTTGCAAAATTCAGTGGGCTTTTTATGTTCCTCTAAGATGAAACAAAATTTGCATGATGTTGGCTGAACACAACGATTCCTAGTCTCTTACAGGTTTTCGCATTGGTCAGAATACCTTTGTATGGTTATGCCATGTAAAGAACGCAAAGCAGTGGTATGGGAATATGTAAGTCAATCAGGCGCACACTTGTAACCATGTGCGTTAGACTTGCTTCCGGTTTGCGCAAGCAAGCGTTTGCAGGGATCTGCGCGTTTGTTTGTTGACACCATCTAAACTTGCACCTTGCCGGTTATCTACGTCGTTCATCATCGCCATTCCGAAATGGCCGTGCTACTCTCTTCATAAACACCTTCCCAACGCACGACTTATGATGTAATTTCCTTGCTATAGCAGTTTGTGCGATCTTGCAGAAATAACTAAAGTGACAAACTTTGCAGCAAGCTGAAAACCGAAAACTTAACAAAGATCCTGGATGCTTTTCTTGAGATTCACACTTTGCGTTCGACGTTTTTCGCCCGTTAATGGCAATTCCGTTTTAAACTGAATAGATATTGATTCGAGGTCAGACTGAAATGAAAAATAGATTCTCTGGTCGATGACCGCGGTCATGTAGATGGTTGTAGGGTTGTGTTGAAGAAATTCTTGTGATCTTTCGGTGATCTTGCATTTTGTAAATTTGCACTCGGTCTGTCGTACATCTTGTGCCTTTCTTTTTGTGTCTGTGTGTTTTTCCTTTCGCTTTTCTTTAAAGAATCATAATTCTTGTATTGTCTTTCTATTTGTTCCTTTTTAGGGTTGACTGACACGTCAATTCGCCAATCCACGTAATATTTTTTGTTGAACGTGGACATGTATTAGTTTCGCGAAAAAATACAAATTGATTGATTGATTTCGGGATGAGTAGTTCTGTAGGATAGGTAGCACAGATGAAATGTGCCAGATGATCTTTGCTTGTCAAGGTCTGCTGCAGAGTTTGATACTTCGAATCCACCGCTGTTCCTAAATCAACCGATGAGTGATTTCGAAAGTCGAAAAGGGTTGTTTCGTCGCGACTCCGTGGCGGTTGGTCAGACTGAAGTTCGAAGATGGCGTTAACATTCCGCTTTGATTCTGGATGTGAATATAGGTCTATTGCCCGTCATAATGTTCCCGTGCCCGTCACAGTTGCACTTTCATATTTCGTGAGTCTCTGTAGCTTGGTGAGTTGGCCTGTCCTGGCCATGGTGTAACTTAGTGCTTCTCTCAACCTTTTTGGCGACGACCCAAATATTAAGCGTCAAGTAATGTCATAGCTTCGACGACCAACCTTACCAAACCACTTTTCACACAACTACTGTCATCATCACATAGTTAACTGCACACACATAAAACAAGTTAATGTAAGAAATCAGTTTNAAAATATCCAATTTTTTTCANTAAAAGTCCAAGACAGGGACCACAAACGCNAGCGTCACAACCACTAGTTAGACAGCAATTACAGCCCAAGATCAACCCGTGCAAGCACTGTGATGTCACAATAGCGATTGTTATAGTAGCAGTTGGTTGTTACAAGATTTGTCGCGAAACAAAATTATGCAGTAGATAGAGTGCTCGCAGTGTTCAGTATCAGTAAGGCTTTGTTACGGCAGCCCACCAAAAACAAACCGTCGCGANTCAGCGTTGAAAAGCACTGGTGTAACTAAGCGTGGTATAACTTGTATGTGATTGTTTGAAAGACCGACCTATTGAAAAATAATTCTTGGTTCTTTTATTCCTGTACAAATTAAGGTGGTTCGTTTTAGGCTACTAAGGCTTGAATTCAATCACAAATTGTTAGTTTGTGCTAGCTGCAAAAGACTTCAATAGTAAGGAGTTATTTCGCTCCCGCTCTGGTAGGCTTACAGCTTTGGCTACGAAAGAATGGTGATGGATATGCGTGCATTCGTTCACATACGTGCGTCAGTGCAAGGTCGAACAGCGGAGGCTACCTGCTCCGCAAAATCGTTACACAGAAGCACTGATAAAAAATTTAAAAAAAGGCACGCAGTAGAAGCACTGATTTTCCGATAACGCAGACTGCGCGTGAAATGCGCGAAACATTGATTTGTGACCAAATCGCCTAAAAAGTGAAAGTAAGTAACAATTGGACAGTGACGGCTTTATAGCTGCCACAGGGCTCAATTTTGTTCTTGTGAGCTAAGTGTGATCTTCAGCACGATTTCTTCATGTTACGTTGCATTCACAATGCGCGCCTTTGTTTCCCGCCGGTTCGAAGTTTATTCGCAAGCACAATATGCGAAACCTCTTTGACTGTTTTTAAGGTGATATTTAGCTGTGTCTTTTTGAAAAACGTAATTGTGGAACGCGATAGGATTACTTGTAACAGGATTTGCGCAAAGCATATCGGTGGTGAACCAGCATGCGTTTCTGAAATAACAATTAGTGTTACCTGCATCGTAGAATTAACGATCGACATTGTTACGATTGTCGTTTCCTCGCATGTAGTGTCGGTATACCCTTTAACAAAACTGGTAGCCTTCCTTTGTCAACCTAGCTTAGTGTTTTGCAAATCTGCGGTAATTCTGCTCATACATTCGTGTCAGGTCATTAACTTTCCCACTGCGAGCCTTGAGTGGATTTCATGATTGCCGTATGAGGCTATACGCAAGGCGTAAGTCTGGCAGTCTGTTGACGAATTGTCCACGTAATATTTCATGCGAATCTTTTTTTTTGCAGGCAAGTCACTCATTCGTCAGCTCCTCACAACCAACCCTGAAAAACGCACAAATATTGATAAATTCATGAACAACCCTTGGGTTTCGGTAAGCTCACTGTTTGAATTTGAAGGCTAGCTCGCGTAACTTTCTGCATTTTTTGTCATTTGAAAGACAGTGTAGTGCGTAGTTTGTGCAGAGCTAGTTCCTACAGCGAAGCATTGCCTAGCTAGCAAAACAGACGTGCTTGTTTGCTTACACCGTAAAATTTTGTGTTTCACTCTCATATCTCGTGTAGTCAGGCGATTGGTATGAACAGCTTGCTTTGACTGTATTTTGTTGGGTTTCTGTGTTTTCTTTATTAAGTACTTTGGTGGATGCAACGATTACTTAATGATGTTCCTTTTAAATTTCTTGCCTCATGCAAGCAATGCAAACAAGCTGTGGCAGCAAGGAAGGGTAGTTTCTATGTAATTTTTGTAGTAATGCTGATTGTCATTTTTAGGGAGTGTGTGAAGTTCCTCAAACTCCGCTTTATTCTGCACGCGTCTTGAAGGAAGAAGAAGCTCAATGGCCGGAAGTCCAGGTGGGGAAGCTGATGCGCCAAAACATCCGTTTTTAAATGCCTGCAGCATTGCGTAGTATCTTGACGTTGTGACTACACTAACCGCCGTATAATTTAGGAAATGTACGAAGAGACTTGGTTGTGTGACCAATTTCATGGTGGCCTTTTAAATTTGTGATCTTGTAAAGCATGAAGAAAGCATAGGGGATAAGACACAAAGGTTTACCCCACAAAATTTTCACGCCAACTCAACAAGATTCTGCAGTGGAGCAGTTGGATCCGCACAACTCAAACTCTCTAGTTTTAGGCCTTTCTAGTTTCATTTCTGGCTTTCTTCGATGGTTTAATTGCAACTTCAGCAATTTGGCAATTTAAGTGCAAATTAAGCGGTTGCCCCATTTAGGCTTGTTAACTCCGCATTCTGTGCACGACAATTGGTTTTTATTCTTAAACAGTGACACGAAGTGAGGTTTGCGTTGCAAACTGGCAAAACGATTACCTATTATCAAATAAAGGGTTGAAGAAAAAGACTGCTCAAAAAGAACAGTCTCCACAGCCGCTACCAAATGGCGATTGTCTTCCTCGGAAAGCACTGCGCTGCACTTCCAGATCGATTTAACAATAGCGCTCTGAGGTGAAAATCGTAGTTCTCAAAGGATCCACTTACAAGAAGGTGGTGAATAAAAATTCGCAGACCTGATCACTCTAGGTCGGACATCACCAAACTTTTTTCACAAAGAGCCAGGTATGTGTGAGTACTGATGATCGCTGACAGGGTACTCGGTTTGTTCGATACAATGCAGTCATTCAAACCAAATGGAGAAAAGAAGCGATGTCCAGCGTTTAGCGCAATTCTTTTTAACGGCACCCGGTTTCTGGAGTTCGCATGAGTGGGAGTTGACTGTATTTTTGTAGTGTAGCTCACTTGTGGTACAGTGCGGCGGTTCGGAAGAACTAACCTTGCAAGCCGTAATTTGATGTGCCTTGCTCTAGTCTAGAGCATGGTCTCCGAACATTTTTCGTACGAGGGCCGGACATAAACTTCCGGTCCAAAATAAAAGAATGTCAAAATATGAATGTTTAATTATAGAAGTGAATTTATTTAAAACGTGGGTAAGAAACTTATTTACTATTACGGGCCACATAAATGTTGGCTTATCGCTGGCGGGCCGCAAAAGCAATTGATTTATTCTTAAAATTCAACCTTTATCTAACTGAGGGATAAGAGATTCTCTTGACAACTACCTGAGTATCCGCTTGCCATGGAACTTCTTTTTGACCCGGTTTTGTACTCGAAATTGGGTAACGAAAATTCCGATGCGGACCATATCAAATGATCACGCGGGCCGCAGGTTCCCAACCCTGATTTAAAAGACTGGTGGAATTGCTTTGATTTTAGCGTAGTCGGAAAATCAAGCTTCAGATGGGATGGACCTAATTGTAACAAAGACCTGAGATTGCGGCAGCGTATCAGCTAAGGTTAGGCCAGTCTGCAGCGCAGTAGTACTTGAGCCAACTGACATTCACGTAGCCAGCCGTCTAAAGTAATGC